>Ga0114986_1000052_pt1 | contig 30653 bp, 32 predicted proteins | sample Shrwel1BS1Day17_FD_96988 | JGI IMG/M metagenome (GOLD analysis project Ga0114986, IMG submission 96988) | Subsurface microbial communities from deep shales in Ohio, USA - Utica-3 well 1 S-1-Day17 | ecosystem: Environmental > Aquatic > Deep subsurface > Shale gas/oil reservoir > Produced... | reverse complement strand
GGGGTGAACAGGGGACTACCCGCACGGGGGCGCGGGTGTTTCAGAGCTGGCAGGCGGGACGGGGCGGAAACGCGGCGAACCGCGCCCGCGCTCCGATCAGTCGCGCAGCAGTTCGTTGATGCCGGTCTTGGAGCGGGTCTGCGCATCCACCGTCTTGACGATCACCGCGCAGTAGAGGCTCGGCCCCGTCGAGCCATCGGGCAGGGGCTTGCCGGGCATCGAACCGGGCACGACCACCGCATAGGGCGGCACTTCGCCCATGTAGACCTTGCCGGTGGCACGGTCGACGATCTTGGTCGATGCGCCGAGGTAGACGCCCATCGAAAGCACCGCACCCTCGCCCACGCGCACGCCTTCGGCCACTTCGGCGCGGGCGCCGATAAAGGCCCCGTCACCGATGATCACGGGTTCGGCCTGCAGCGGCTCGAGCACGCCGCCGATCCCCGCCCCGCCCGAGATGTGGACGTTGGCGCCGATCTGCGCGCAGGAGCCGACCGTGGCCCAGGTGTCGATCATGGAATTCTCGCCAACGTAAGCACCGATGTTGACGAAGCTCGGCATCAGCACGACGCCCTTGGAGATATGCGCGCCGCGGCGCACGACTGCGCCGGGCACGACGCGGAAGCCGCCTGCGCGGAAGCGGTCCTCGCCCCAGCCGGCGAATTTGAGCGGCACCTTGTCGAAGGCCGGCGCGCCAGCTGCGCCGCCATCCATCACCCGGTTGTCGTTGAGGCGGAAGCTGAGCAGCACCGCCTTCTTGAGCCACTGGTTGACCTGCCAGCCGCCGTTGCCATCGGGCTGGGCAACCCGCGCCTCGCCCGAATCGAGCAGGGCGAGGGCATCGGCGACGGCATGGCGCACCTCGTGCCCGGGGCCGACTTCGGTGCGGTTTTCCCAGGCGGCTTCGATGGCGGCGATCAGGTCAGCACTCATGCAGGTTCTCCGGCGGGCAGAATAGCGTTCCGCGCGCCTAGCCGCGCCGCGCCCCCGCGGCAAGCATGCGCTGCCTGCGGGGGCGCGGCATACGTAAGCTGTGGCCGCTGGCCTGACGCTTTACGCCGGCATGCCCGCAGCAATGGCGAACTGGTAAGCCCGCTCTGCCAAGGGGCGCACCCGTTCGCTCATCGCCTGCGCATGGGCGCTGGAGGCGGTGCCGTCGATCACGCGCTTCTTGATGCCCTGCATGATCCCGGCGAGGCGGAACAGGTTATAGGCGAAGTACCAGTCCATCGGCGGAACCGGATAGCCCGTGCGCGCCACGTAGCGGTCGACCGCCTCCTGCTGCGACGGGATGCCGAGCGCCTCCAGATCAAGGCCGAGCAGCCCCGCACGCCCGTCAGCAGGATTGTGCCAGTTGAGCATCAGGTAGCTGAAGTCGGCAATCGGATCGCCAAGCGTCGAAAGCTCCCAGTCCAGCACGGCGATGATGCGCGGTTCGGTCTTGTGGAAGATGACGTTGTCGAGCCGGTAGTCGCCGTGGACCACGCTGGAGCCATGCTGCGGCGGGATGGTCTGGGGCAGCCATTCGATCAGCCGCTCCATCTCGGGCATCAGCTCGGTTTCGGACAGCTTGTATTGCTTGGTCCAGCGGGCGATCTGGCGCGCGCAGTAATCGGTCGGCTTGCCGTAGTCGCCCATGCCGATCGCCTCGGGCTGGTTGAGGTGCAGGTCCGCCATCGTGTCGATCAGCGCGTTGTAATGCGCGCGGCGTTCTTCGGGCGTGAGGCCGGGCAGCGCGCCGTTCCACAGCGAGCGGCCATCGGCCATGCTCATCACGAAGAACTTCGATCCGATCACCTCCGGGTCCTCGCACAGGCCGTAGGTGCGCGGGACGGGGAATCCGGTGGGGTAGAGGCCGGTCATCGCCGCATATTCGCGGTCCACCGCGTGGGCGGATGGCAGCAGCTTGCCGAAGGGCTGGCGGCGCAGCACATAGCTGGTCCCCGGCGTGTCGATCCGGTAAGTCGGGTTCGACTGGCCGCCCTTGAACTTGGTGTAGCTGATCGGGCCTGCGAAGCCTTCGACGTGGGCTTCGAACCACGCGGTGAGGCTGGCGAGGTCGAGCGCGTCCTTCTCGGTCACCTCGACCGTGCCGACCATTTCCTTGTCAAAATCAATATCCATCAGTCGAACACCACGACGGTGCGGGCCGAATGTCCGGCGCGCATGGTATTGAAGCCCTCGTTCACCTTCTCGAGCGGGATGCGCTCGGCGATGATCGTGTCGAGATCGAGCAGACCGCGCAGGTAGAAGTCCACCAGACGCGGCAGATCGACAGGGAAGTGGTTCATCCCCATGATCGCGCCCATCAGCTTCTTCCCCCCGAGGAGGTCCATCGCGCCGAGGCCGACCTTGCAATCCAAAGGCATCATGCCGAGGATCACCGCAGTGCCCCCGCGCCGCAGCGAGGCGACGGCGAGATCGGCGGAAGCCTGCCGGCCCACTGCCTCGATCCCCCAATGCACACCGCCGCCGGAGATGGCGATGATCTGCTTGGCAGCGTCTTCGGCGAGCGCATCGACGGTATGGGTCGCACCCAGCACTTCGGCGAGCGCGCGCTTCTCAGGCAGGGGGTCGGCGGCGATGATCTTGCCCGCGCCGGCGATTTTCGCAGCGTTGATCGCGGCAAGGCCCACCCCGCCGCAGCCGACCACCAGCACGGTTTCGCCCGGGGTCACCTTGCAGGCGTTGAAGATCGTCCCCGCCCCGGTCGTCACCGCGCAGCCCAGCAGGGCCGCACGGTCAAACGGCATCGCCTTGTCGATCGCGACGCAGGCGTGTTCGTGGATCAGCATCTGCTCGGACAGGGCCGACAGGTTGAGCATCTGGTTGACCGGCGTTCCGTCACCAAAGGCGATGCGCGAGGCATCGCCCTTCTGGCGGCGGGTGTCCCCGCCAAGGCACAGCGCCATGCGGCCCGTCACGCAGAACTCGCAATGCCCGCAAAAGGCCGAGAGGCACGAGACGACGTGGTCGCCCGGCTTCACGGTGCGCACTTCGGAGCCGACCGCGCGAACGATCCCCGCAGCCTCGTGCCCGGGAATGGCGGGCAGGGCGTGGGGGTAGTGTCCGTCGATAAAATGCAGGTCCGAATGGCACAGCCCGCAGGCCTTGGTGTCGATCAGGACTTCATGCGGGCCGGGCTCGGCATAGGTGACCTCGGCAATGGTGAGGCCCTGGCCGGGGGTTTCGAGAATGGCGGCTTTTGCCATGATAATTCCTCACCCCTCCCGCTTGCGGGAGGGGAGCGAGGCTTGGGCTTGCCTCGCAAGTCCTAGTCGCAGCGGGGTGGGCCTTCCTCGCGGTTGGCCCGTGCCCACCCCCGCCCCCTCCCGCAAGCGGGAGGGGAGTTAAGTGTCAGCGCGCCACGCCCATGTCGCCCGAGCTGAAGCTCTGCCCGTCATTGGCCGCGCGCCCGTGGTTGCCGCGCAGGGCGTTCGCGCTCGGCCCCGGGACGGGTGCGTGCTTGGCGAACTCCATGTGCGCGATCGAGCGGGCGTGGACTTCGTCCGGCCCGTCCGCCAGACGCAGGGTGCGCTGGTGGGCATAGGCCGAGGCGAGGCCGTAGTCTTCCGACACCCCGCCGCCGCCATGCGCCTGGATAGCATCGTCGATGATCTTCAGCGCCATGTTGGGCGCCTGCACCTTGATCATCGCGATTTCCTGCTTCGCCGCCTTGTTGCCGACCTTGTCCATCATGTCGGCGGCCTTGAGACACAGGAGCCGGGTCATGTCGATGTCGATGCGGGCACGCGCCACGCGCTCTTCCCAAACCGAGTGCTTGTAGACCGGCTTGCCGAACGCCTCGCGCTCCTGAAGCCGGCGGCACATCTTGGCGAGGGCTTCCTCGGCGACGCCGATGGTGCGCATGCAGTGGTGGATGCGGCCCGGCCCGAGGCGCCCCTGCGCGATCTCGAAGCCGCGCCCTTCGCCCAGCAGCATGTTGGTGACGGGAACGCGCACGTTGACCATCTCGACTTCCATGTGGCCGTGCGGGGCATCGTCATAGCCGAACACGGGCAGGTGGCGGATGATGTTCACGCCGGGGCTGTCGATCGGCATCAGCACCATCGATTGCTGCGCGTGACGCTGGGCCGAGAAATCGGTCTTGCCCATCACGATCGCGACCTTGCAGCGCGGATCGCCGAGGCCGCTCGACCACCACTTGCGCCCGTTGATCACGTAGTGATCGCCGTCACGCTCGATGCGGGTCTCGATGTTCGTGGCGTCCGAGGAAGCGGTATAGGGCTCGGTCATCAGGAAGGCGGAACGGATCTCGCCGTTCATCAGCGGGCGGAGCCATTCTTCCTTCTGTTCGCGGGTGCCGTAACGGTGGAACACCTCCATGTTGCCGGTATCGGGCGCGGAGCAGTTGAACACTTCCGAAGCCCAGCCGATGCGGCCCATTTCCTCGGCGCACAGCGCATATTCGAGGTTGGTGAGGCCGGGCCCGTCGAACTCGAAGGTTTCGTCGACATGGTGGTGGCTGTCATTGCGCGGCGGCATGAACAGGTTCCAGATGCCCGCTTCCTTGGCGAGCTTCTTCTTGTCCTCGATGATCTGGATCACCTTCCAGCGATCGCCCTCGGCATCCTGCGCCTTGTAGACACCATTGTTGGGGCGCACGTGCGTTTCGATGAAATCGCGCACGCGGTCGCGCCAATAGGCCTGCCGTTCGGTGGGTTCGAAATCCATGGGGGTTCCTCTCTCGTCCTTGAATGCAATCGAATCTGAGGGTGACCGTGGCAGAGCGTTTGCCACGCGCCAAGCTCTCATTTGTGGTTCAGGGGGCAGTCTCGCGCAACTTGGCGATGCGTTGTGCGTGATCATCCTCGCCCAGCGGAAAGCGAATGAAAACCAGCACGGCGAAGGTCACGAAGGCCGCAGTCAGGATGGTGTAGAGCAGCATCAGCCGGTCGATCACCACCGCATCGACCGCGCCCGGCACCGCGCTATCGGGAAAGCCGACCGCGCTGATCAGGGTGCCGGCGGCGAAGGTGCCGATCCCGGTGACGCATTTCTGCATGAACAGGTTGCCGGCGAAGAACAGCCCCTCTTCGCGGTGGCCGGTTTTCAGCTCGGAATCCTCCACCACATCGGCCAGCATCGATCCGGTCAGCATCATCGGGCACACGCTGAAACCGGTCGCCAGGGTCGTCAGCAGCAGGAACAGCGGCAGCGTGACCGGATCGCCGTTTTCCGGAAACAGCCCGGCAAGCCGCAGCACATAGGGCAACAGCCCGCAGATCACCGCAACCAGCGCCAGCAGGGCCGCGGCCCGTTTCTTGCCCATGCGGCGCGAGACGATCGGAGTGATGACGAAGGCCATCACCACGCCCGCCAGCAGAGTGACAGGCCAGACCGCCAGCGCCCAGCGCGGAAATTCCCAGACATAGGTCTGCATGTAGGTGCTCATCGCGAAGTTGAGGCCCTGATTGGCATAGGCGAAGACGCCCGCGGCCATCAGCGTCAGGAAAGCGGGGTTGCGCAGGGTGCGGCCCATCGCCTGCAACTCCTCGCCCAGCGGCAGGCGCGGGGGGAGCTTGACGGGCGGCTTGGCCAGCGCGCGGTGCGTGCCCAGCGCGACGGTCAGGATCGAGAAGGTCATCAGGATCACACCCGACCAGGCATAGGCATCATAGCCCTCCCGCCGCAGCAGGCCTGCGGGCTGTTCGGGCGTGGGGGCAAGGAACACCGCATAGGCAAGGAACAACAGCAGCAGCCCGCCGAGCCAGCCGAACAGGAAGCGGTAGCGGATTACATCGGTGCGTTCGTGATAGTCCTGCGTAATCTCGGGCAGCATCGCCAGCGAGGGCACCTCGTTCAGCGCGATCGCGGTGCGCACCAGAATCGCCGAGACGATGAGGTAGAACAGCATCCCGGTCTGGCCCCATGCGGGTGGATGCCACAGCATGAACCACGACAGCCCCACCGGCAGGATCGAGACATAGAGCCACGGATGCCGCCGCCCCCAACGGCTGTTGGTGCGGTCGCTGAGGTGCCCGATCACCGGATCGACAAAAGCATCGATGATCAGCGCCACCATGACGGCAAGGCCCACCAGATTGGCGGGCAGGCCCATCACCTGATTGTAGAAGATCAGCAGGAAGACAGCGAAGCCGTTGTCCTTGATCCCGTAGGCGATGGACCCGGCACCATAGGCCAGCTTCATGCGATAGGGGACCTTCGCAGGCGCTTCGCTCATGCGCTGCCCATCCCGCGGCATACCACCCGGTATGAGTCCGCCTGCGCGAATCCCGTCACTGCTCTCTCCCTTTTCAGTTGCGAACCTAGACCTATTGCGACCCCCGTCAACGCCCGCGCATCTGACGCTACGGCATCGTGCCCAATGCTTGGGCCGCGCGATGGACGCTTGCAGCCAGTCGCAAAATGCCACTAACGTAAGCGTCAAGTGAGAGACACGAGAGAGGAGAGTCGGCATGGCCGATCTTGAGAATTTCCGCACCGAAACCCGCGCCTGGCTGGAAGCGAACTGCCCGCCCGAAATGCGCGAGCCGGTGCGCGGGGAAGACGATATCTACTGGGGCGGCCGCCGCGCGACCTTCAAGAATGATGCCCAGAAGGCGTGGCTCGAAGCCTGCGTTGCCAAGGGTTACACCGTGCCGATGTGGCCCAAGGAATATGGCGGCGCGGGCCTCAGCGCGCCGGAAGCCAAGGTGCTGCGCGAGGAAATGGGCAAGATCAGCGCCCGCCCGCCGCTCAGCTCCTTCGGCATCTGGATGCTTGGCCCGGCGCTGCTCCACTTCGGCACCGAGGGGCAGAAGCAGCGTTTCCTCAACGAGATCGCCCGCGGGGAAATCCGCTGGTGTCAGGGCTATTCGGAGCCGGGCTCGGGCTCGGACCTCGTCAGCTTGCAGACCTTCGGCGAAGACAAGGGCGATCACTGGGTCGTGAACGGCCAGAAGATCTGGACCAGCTACGCCGACCACGCCGACTGGATCTTCTGCCTTGTCCGCACCGACAAGGAGAACAAGTATGGCGGCATCACCTTCATGCTGTTCGACATGGCGAGCGAAGGCGTCACCACCAAGCCGATCAAGCTGATCTCTGGCTCATCGCCCTTCTGCGAGACCTTCTTCGACAACGTGAAGGTGCCCAAGTCCTACGGCGATGACGTGCAGGCCTATGTCGGCACGATCAACCGCGGCTGGGATGTCGCCAAGTATCTCCTCGGCCACGAACGCGAGATGATCTCGGGCGCGGACGGCGGCGAGCGGCAGGCGGCGATCGGCGCGATGATGAAGCGCCACGCGGCCAAGCTCGGCGACGAGCTTGATCCGGTGCTGCGCGCGGAACTGGCAAATTTCGATGTCGACGCGCTCGCCTATGCCGCGATGGGCGAGAAGTTCCTCGACGAGATCAAGGTCGGCAAGGCGCATCCCGCGCAGCCGAACATGATGAAGTATGCCGGCACGGAACTGAACAAGCGCCGCCACGAACTGATGATGGCGGTCGGCGGTTCGCGCAGCCTCGAATGGGAAAGCGAGGCGACCGAAAGTGGCAAGCCCGCCAAGAACTGGCTGCGCACCAAGGCGAACTCGATCGAGGGCGGGACCAGCGAGGTGATGCTCAACGTCATCGCCAAGCGCATCCTCGATCTGCCGGGGGCTTGATGGAGGCGTCGCCCCGGACTTGATCCGGGACCGCTCGCAACTGGCACCAAGACGATGGCGATCCCGGGTCGAGCCCGGGATGACGATTTGAATTTCCGGGAGAGGGAAAACCAATGCCCCTGTATCACAACGAAGATCAGGCGATGCTCGCCGACACCGCGCGCGGCTTCATTGCCGAGGAAGGCAATATCGCCAAGCAGCTGCGCCACTGGCGCGACCGCAATTGCAAGGACGGCTTCGGCCACGGCCTGTGGAAGCAGATGGCCGAAATTGGCTTCACCGGCATGCTGGTGGACGAGGCTGACGGGGGCCTTGGCATGGGCCATGTCGAGGCTGGGATCGTTCTGGAAGAAATCGGCCGCAACCTCACGCCCTCGCCATTCCTGACGTCTTCGGTGCTGGCGGCGACCGCGCTGAAGCACGCCTCTGCCGACCTCAAGGGCCGTTATCTGCCCGGCCTGATCGCGGGCGATTCCGTGTTCGCCGTCGCGATTGACGAGACCGCGAAGCACCGCCCCGGCCGCATTACCACCCGCGCCGAGAAATCGGGCAACGGCTTCAAGCTGTCGGGTGCCAAGAGCTTTGTGATCCACGGCAGCAGCAGCGACATGATCGTTGTCGCCGCGCGCACCAGCGGCAGCGATGAAGATGCCGACGGCATCACCCTGTTCGCCGTCCCCAAGGACGCGGCCGGCATGAGCCATGATGCCGTGCGCCTCGTCGATAGCTCGATGGCGACCCACACCAAGTTCGACGGTGTCGAGCTCGACGGCGATGCCGTGATCGGCGAGATCGACGGCGGGCGCGCCGTGCTCGATGCGATGCTGATGGCGGGCCGCGTCGGCGCGGCAGCCGAAGGCGTCGGCGTCGCGCGCGGAGCGATGGACATGACGGTCGATTACCTCAAGCAACGCAAGCAGTTCGGGCGTCTGATCGGCGAGTTTCAGGCGCTTCAGCACCGCGCCAGCCACCTCTACTCCGAAGTCGAGATTGCCCGCGCGGTCACGATCAAGGCGCAGCAGTTGCTCGATGGCGGCTCGGCTCATGCCGAGCTGATGGCCAGCGTCGCCAAGGCCAAGGTCGCCAAGACCGCGCGGCTGGCGGTGCAGGAAGGCGTGCAGATGCACGGCGGCATCGGCATGACCGACGAATACGACATCGGCCTCTACATGAAGCGCGACCGCGCGCTGGCCGAATTTCTGGGCGATGCCTATTACCACGCCAACCGCGTGGCGACTTTGAGCGGGTATTAAATCATGGACATTCAATCACTTTTCAGCCTCGAAGGCCGCGTCGCCCTCGTCACCGGTGGCAGCCGCGGGATCGGCAAGATGTTCGTCGAAGGCCTGCTCGCGGCAGGCTGCGCGCGGGTCTATATCTCGGCGCGCAAGGCTGACCAGATGCAGGCCACGATCGACGAATTCGGTGCGGACCGCGTGATCGGCATCCCCGCCGACCTCTCGCAGATGGACGGCATGATCGCGCTGGCCAACGAGTTGAAGGCGCGCGAGACCCGGCTCGACATCCTCATCAACAACGCGGGCGCGGCCTGGGGCCAGCCCTATCTCGAGTTCTCGGAAGCCGGCTGGCACCGGACGATGGACCTGAACGTCAAGACGCCGTTCTTCCTGACGCAGAAGCTCCACGATCTGCTGGTCGCGGGCGGCAAGCAGGGGCATCCGGCCAAGGTGATCCACGTCTCCTCGATCGACGGGCAGCGGATCAACCCGTGGGAGACCTATGCCTATCAGGCATCGAAGGCGGCGGTGATCCAGCTCACCCGGCGCATGGCCGCGCGGCTGATCCAGGACAATATCGTGGTCACCTCGATCGCGCCGGGGGCCTTCCCGTCCGAGATGAACAAGGCCGCCAAGGACGCGCCCGACGCCTCGGCGAGCGGCATTCCGGCCAAGCGCATCGGAACCGCCGAAGACATGGCGGCGGCCGCGATCTACCTTGCCAGCCGCGCGGGCGATTATGTGGTGGGCGAGACGCTGACCGTCGATGGCGGGGTGGTCAACGCCCACCTGCCGAGCCACTTCGCCGATCCTTCGGGCGGTCACTGATCCAAAAGCGAAAAGGGCCCACATCCCCCCTGTTGCAAGGGGATGTGGGCCAAGTTGGCGGAAGTGACGCAAGTCCCTTCCGCCCGGGTCGCACCGTGTGTTCGTCTATCCGGGTGGCGCCCGCCTGAAGCGTGCCCGTCCGGTCTTGCCACCCTTGTTAACCAACCGCGCCTTGCGGTCTGTGATCGGCATCACACCTGTCTCGCGCAGAGCGATTTTTTGCCGCCGCCCCCGCAGCGTTGCCCCGGCTGCGGCGAGGCCCTATCCTGGCAGACGGGAAGGGGGCAGATCATGGACAGGCTCGAAGACCTCATCGCCACGCTGGCGCCGGACACGCTGTTGCGCGCGCTTGCGCCCGACCAGCTCGAAACGCTGCTGCGCGATGCCAGCGCCCGTGACCTCAAGCCCGGCGAGGCGATCATCACGCAGGGTGACGAGGACGGCGGCTTTGCGGTGGTGGTGCTGACCGGGGGCCTCAAGATCACCATGATCAGCGCCAGCGGGCACGAGATCATCCTCAACTATTGCGGCCCGGGCGAGCTGGTGGGCGAGATCGCCATGCTCGACAGCGGCCCGCGCACCGCCACGGTGACGGCAGCGGTGCCATCGCGCGTATTGCTGCTGCCTTCGCGCACCTTCCTCGCCGCGGCGACCGGCAACCCCGTCTCGGCCGCGGGCGTGATGCGCGAACTGGCGCGGCGGGTGCGCCAGCTCAACATGGTGATCGAGAGTGACCGGACCTTCTCCATGGCCCCGCGCCTCGCGCTGGCGCTGGTGCGGCTGATCGATCCGGACAAGGACGACGGGCGGCTGCGCTTCGACCTGAACCAGAACGAGCTCGGGGCTTTTGCCGGTCTTGCGCGGGAGAATGTCAGCCGGCTGCTTTCGGAATGGGAAGCGCAGGGGATCATCACCCGCCATGGCCGCGCGCTCCGCATTCGGGATCGCGACTATCTCCAGACCCTCGCCGAATTCGGCGACGACGCCTGAGACCGCATCCCTGTGCTTGAGACCATGCAGTTCAAGGGCGTGTGGCGCGACTATCAGGCGCGCGTGCTGGAGGAGATGGACGGCCACCTCCACGATTCCCGTCTGCATGTCGTCGCCGCGCCGGGGGCGGGCAAGACGATCCTCGGGCTGGAGATCGTGCGGCGGCTGGGGCGGCCGGCGCTGGTCTTTGCCCCCACCATCGCGATCCGCGACCAGTGGGAGCAGCGCCTGTGCCCGCTGTTTATTGATGCGGCCCCGCCCGCCACCTGCATTTCGCGCGACCTTTCGGCACCCCGCGAACTGACCCTTACCACCTACCAGAGCCTCGATGCCCTGCGCCGCGCGGAAGAACTGGACGCGCTGATCGATGCCCTCAACGCGCGCGGACCGCTGACTCTGGTGCTGGACGAGGCGCATCACCTCAGGCGCGAATGGTGGAAGTGCCTCGATGCGTTGGCGACGCGGCTGGTGGATGTCCGTCTCGTCGCGCTCACTGCCACACCGCCCTATGACGCGAGCTTTGCCGAGTGGCAGCGTTATGAAGGGCTGTGCGGGCCGATCGACCTTGAAATCGGCATCCCCGAACTGGTGCGCGGGGGCGATCTGTGCCCGCATCAGGATCACCTGATCCTCTCCGAACCCGGTGTCGAGGCTCTGGAGCTTCTGGAGCGGCGACGCATCGCGCTGTCCGATCTGGCGCGCGATTTGCGCGGGGATGCAGGGCTGCTTGATTGGCTCGCCGCGCACCCGTGGCTGACCGATCCCGAAGCCCATGTCGAGGCGATCCTCGAAGCGCCCGAGATGCTGTCTGCCGTACTCGTCATGCTGGCCGCGGCGGGCCGCACCCTGCCCGCAGCGCCGCTGGAACTACTCGGCGTCAGGGCGCGCGATGTGCCCGCGCCCTCGCTGTTCTGGATGGAGCGGCTGCTGGACGGTCTGTTCGCCAGCCACACCGCCAGCTTCCCGCTTGATCCCGGGCGGATGAAGGAACTGCGCTCCCGCCTCCATGGCAACGGGTTGATCGAAGGCGGGCGGGTGCGGTTGTTGCAGACCCGTTCGATCTTCAAACTGATGACGGCGAGCCTTTCCAAGCTGGATTCGATCCTCGCCATCGCCCGCGCCGAACATGCGGTGCTGGGCGAGGGCCTGCGGATGGTGGTCCTGTCTGATCACATTCGCGCAGGCGAACTGCCGACCCGGCCCGAGGCCACCTATCGCCCGGCCAAGCTGGGGGTGGTGCCGATCTTCGAAGTGCTGCGGCGGCAGGGGGGCGATCCGGCGCATCTCGGCGTGCTGACGGGGAGTCTGGTGGTGCTGCCCGAAAGCGCGTGGCCTGCCTTCAGGCAGGTCGCGGCGGAATTCGGCCTTGATGCGGACGGGTTCCGCCTTGCCGCGCTGTCCGGTTGCCCCGGTCATGCCAGCGTCACCTGCCGCACGGGAAGTTCAGCCGGGCTGGTGCGGATCGTCACCGCGCTGTTCACGCGCGGCGATTTGCGCATCCTTGTCGGCACGCAGTCGCTGCTGGGCGAGGGCTGGGATGCGCCCGCGCTCAATTCGCTGGTGCTGGCGAGCAACACGGCATCCTTCATGCTGTCCAACCAGATGCGGGGGCGGGCGATCCGGATCGATCCGGCGCGGCCCGGCAAGGTTGCCAATATCTGGCATCTTGCCACCATCGACCCAGCCGAACGCGAAAGCTGGGCACCGCTGGCCGCGGCCTTCGACTGGGGTGCGCTGAACGATGCGGGGGCACCGGAGGTGTCGGACCTCGATATCGTCGCGCGGCGGTTCCGGGCGTTCGAGGGGATCGCCAATGGCGGATCGACTCTGATCGAAGGCGGTGTGGCGCGGCTGGGTCTCGACCCGGCGCTGCCTGTGGAAGAGAGTAACGCCCGAACCTATGCCATCGCCGCCGACCGCGCGGCGATAGCCGAAAGGTGGCGCGTCTCGCTGGGCGAGGGCGCGGAACGGGCGCAGGTGCGCGAGACAGCGGCGGCGAACTATGCTCCCCGCGCGCTGAGCATCGCCGACACGCTCCAGGCCGCGTGCTGGACCGCTTTCGGCGGCGGGGCTTTTGCGGCGGCGGATGCGGTGCGCGGGCTGGAAGGCTTCGCCAATCTCGGCATGATCGGGATGGCGATGGCCGGGGCGGCGACGCTCGCCAGCCTGCCGCATCTCGCCTTGGCGGGGCGGCTGGCGTGGCGCAACGGATCGCTGGAGGGGTGCCTCAATCAGGTCACCTGGACGGTGCTTCAGGCGCTCGCCGATGCAGGGGTGATCGGCCAGCACGAGCTGTTCGATGCCGCGGTCGAGGTGCGCACCAGTCTCGACGGGCGCAAGGATGTGGTGTTGACCGGAGTCAGCCGCTCGGCCGAACGGCAGGTGATGCAGGGGCTCGCCGAGGTGCTCGGGCCGGTGCAGAACCCGCGCTACCTGCTGGTCCGCCGCTCATGGCTGGGGCTGCGGCAACGCACCGATTACCACGCGGTCCCGGCGGTGCTGGCGGCCCGCAAGGAGGCGGCGGAATGCTTCGCCTCACTGTGGCGCGATCAGGTGGGCGGGGCGCGGCTGGTGTTTGCGCGCACGCCCGAAGGCCGCCGGCTGGTGCTGCGGGCGCGGGCGGGGTCTTTTGCGGCAGGGTTCCAGCGGCGTGTCGATCGCCGCTCGGTGTGGCTCTAGGCCATCAGCCCGCGCACAAAGGGAATCAGCCCCGTCTGGCGCTGGCGCTTCATGCGTTCGGCTTCAAGAATCGCGCGGACCTTGTCGAAGCACACGTCGACATCGTCGTTGATGATGACGTAATCATAGCCGTCCCAGTGGCTGATCTCGGCACGGGCGCGCTCCATGCGGGCGGCGATGACCTCGGCGCTGTCGGTGGCGCGGCCCTTGAGGCGGCGGTGAAGTTCGTCGATCGAGGGCGGCAGGATGAACACCCGGACCACGTCCTGCTGGTCCTTCTGGTACAGCTGCTGGGTGCCCTGCCAGTCGATATCGAACAGGAAGTCCTGCCCCAGCTTCAGTGCAGCGCGGATGATACCCTTGGGCGTACCGTAGCGATGGCCGAACACCTCGGCCCATTCGTAGAAATCGTCCTCGTCGATCATCTGCTGGAAGCGTTCGGGGCTGACGAAGTGGTAATGCACCCCGTCAACCTCGCCCGGACGCGGCGGACGGGTGGTGGCGCTGACCGAGAGCTTGATCTCCGGGTCCTTGGCCAGCAGCATCCGCGACAGCGTGGTCTTCCCAGCGCCCGAGGGCGAGGAGAGGATGAACATCAGGCCCCGGCGATGCAGCCGGTCGTCGGAATGGTGTGAGGAGTCGCCCATATCGCCCGTTGCACCAACGGGAGGGCACAAATCAAGGGGCGGTCAGGATTCGGGAGGGGCGGCCTTCTTCGCCAGGCGCTTTTTCTCCAGCCGCTTGCCGCGATCGTAGAAGACCTTGGCGGCAAGCCCTCCGGCCACCACGGCAAGGCCGATCGGGGAACGGCGTGCCAGATGGCTGGCACCCCACAAGGCAAGGCTGCTCGCCACCCCGCGGCCGTCGACGAGCTTTTCGGCCTTGGTCTGGTCGTAGGACTTGACCAGCAGCCCCTTTTCCAGCCGGTCGCGCAACAGGCCGCCGGCAGCGCGCAACACGATATCGGCGATGACGAGATTGGTGCCTGCAACCGGGCTCGGCAAAGGCACACCGCCCGGGCCGGTTGGTTTGGGTTCCGCAGAGGCTGTTTCAGGGGCGGTCTTGACCCCGGTCAGAGGCGGTTTGACCCCGCCTTGCCTGCCACTTAATCCCCGCTTGACCCCTGCCATGGGGGCCTATTTCTTGCGTCCGAAGTCGATCGAGACGACGTTCGAGCCATCCGGATCGGTGTCCGGCCCGTCATTCTCCGCATCCTCGTGCGCTTCGGGTTCCAGCTCGTCGACCGCGGCCTGGAACTGGAGGCCGAAGTCAACCGCCGGATCGACGAAGGCGGTGATCGCCGCGAAGGGGATCGTCAGCTTGGCGGGCACCTGGTTGAAGGTAAGGCTGACCGAGAAGCTCTGAGGCAACACTTCAAGATCCCAGAACTTGTTCTGGAGGACGATCGTCATCTCGTCAGGGAAGCGTTCGCGCAGATGCGGCGGGATCGACACCCCGGGCGCCCCGGTTTTGAAGGTGATGTAAAAATGATGCGCGCCCGGCAGCGTGCCGCCGCCGCTGACGATCGAGCCGAGCACCCGGCCGACGACCGCGCGCAGGGCTTCCTGCACGATCTCGTCATAGGGGATCAGGCTGTCAGGCGTGTCATTGTTCATGGCTGAGCGGATTCGTGGCGGGACTTGCGGGCTTGGTCAAGGGGTTTGGCATGTCCGGCGAATTTGGCACTCGCTCCCGCGACTTGTGCCCCGCGTCTTGTCTTGCGGGCGCAGCCGATTATAGCGCCCCCATGGCCAGCATCCCCGCCCGCACCGGCTCGGTGAACCGCAACACCACCGAGACCAAGATCGCCATCGCCGTCAATCTTGACGGGACCGGCGCCTATGATGTCAGCACCGGCATCGGCTTTCTCGATCACATGGTCGAGCAGTTCAGCCGCCACTCGCTGATCGACGTGACGATGAAGGTCGAGGGCGACCTGCATGTCGACCAGCACCACACCACCGAGGATTCGGCGATCGCGCTGGGGCAGGCAATCGCGCAGGCGCTGGGCGACAAGGCGGGGATCGGGCGTTACGGCGCGGCCTATTCGCCGATGGACGAGACGCTTTCGCGCGTCGCTCTGGACATTTCCGGGCGGCCCTATCTGGTATGGAAGGCCAAGTTCACGCAGGAACGCCTTGGCGAATGGGACACCGAGCTGATCGAGCACTGGTTCCATTCCGTGTCGCAAAGCGCCGGGATCACACTCCACATGGAGCTGCTCTACGGCACCAACAACCACCACATCTGCGAAAGCCTCTACAAGGGTTTCGCCCGCGCGATGCGGCAGGCGGTCGAGCGCGATCCGCGCAAGGGCGGGGCGATCCCCTCGACGAAGGGGCAGCTCGGTGGCTGAGGTTGTCGCCCTCGTCGATTATGGCGCGGGCAATCTGCATTCGGTGCACAACGCGCTGAAGGCGGCGGGGGCCGAGGTCACCGTCACTGCCGAGCCCAATGTGGTGCGCGCGGCTGACCGCATCGTGCTGCCCGGCGTCGGCAGCTTCAGGGCCTGCGCCGAGGGGCTGCGCACCATCCCGCACATGGTCGAAGCCATGACCGAGCGTGTCCATGTGGGCGGCGCGCCGTTCCTCGGCATCTGTGTGGGCATGCAATTGCTGGCAGATCGCGGGCTGGAGCATGGCGAGACCTCTGGCCTCGGCTGGATTCCGGGCGAGGTGCGGCTGATCGAGCCTTCGGACTCGAGCATCAAGGTGCCGCACATGGGCTGGAACGACGTCGCCATGCTGCCCCATGCCAAGGACCACGCGGTGATCGAGGAGGGCGAGGCCTATTTCCTCCACTCCTATCACTTCGCCGCGACTGATCCGCATCACATCGCCGCCATGACCGACCATGGCGAGGGGCTGGTGGCCGCCGTGGCGCGCGACAACATCCTCGGCGTGCAGTTTCACCCGGAGAAAAGCCAGGCCTATGGCCTCGCCACGCTCCGGCGCTTTCTGGAGTGGTTCCCTTGATCATCTTCCCCGCCATCGACTTGAAGGGCGGCCAGGTCGTCCGCCTCGCCGAGGGCGATATGGACCGCGCCACGATCTACGGCGATGACCCCGCCGCACAGGCGCTGATCTTCGCCGAGGCCGGTTCCGAGCACCTCCACGTGGTCGATCTCGACGGCAGTTTCGCAGGCGAAAGCCGCAACCGCGAAGCCGTTGAGGCGATCGTCAAGGCCTTCCCCGGCTATGTGCAATTGGGCGGCGGCATCCGCGACGCGGCGGCGGTGGAGGGCTGGTTCAACCTCGGCGTGGCGCGGGTGGTGATGGGATCGGCGGCCTTGAAGAACCCCGAATTCGTCAAGGACATGGCGCGCGAGTGGGAGAACGGCATCGTCGTCGCGGTCGACGCGAAGGACGGCCATGTAGCGACCGAGGGCTGGGCGGAGGTCTCCGACGTTCCTGTGACCGACCTCGCGCGCCGGTTCGAGGATGCGGGCGTCGCCTCGCTGCTGTTCACCGATATCGGCCGCGACGGGTTGCTCAAGGGCGTGAACATCGAGGCGACCGTCGACCTCGCCCGCCGGGTGGACATCCCGGTGATCGCCAGCGGCGGGGTGAAGGGGCTGGACGACATCCACATCCTCTCGCTCCACGCGCACGAGGGTATCGAAGGGGTGATCACCGGACGCGCGCTGTATGAAGGGCGCCTCGATCTGGCAGCGGCGATTGCAATGGGCCGAAAGGCCGAGGGGCCGGTGTGAGCGGCTCGCTGGGTGATTTTCGGCTCAAACTGGCGACGCCGGTCACAAACGCAAGATTGGCGCAAAGGATTGCGCGGATCACGGGACAGCAACTCTCCCACGTCAGTCACATCATGCGGGAATGTCCGGGCGACGTTGTGTTTGCGTTTCGCTTGTGGGGGACACGGGCCGAAGACAAGACCGACCAGATCGAACAGGTTCTCGCCGCCTTTGCGGCCGAGGGGATCGAACCTGTTCTTGAAGAATGGATGGATGGCTGGCAGCCGCTCAAGCTTGATGTCCTGCGAAACATAATGGCGACAGGGCGGCAAATTGCTGCCGAGACCCGTTTGCAAATGGACCGCGAGCTGGGAGCGGAAAACGAGGAGCCGAGCACATGACCGTCCGCATCCGCGTCATCCCCTGCCTCGACGTCGCCGATGGCCGCGTGGTCAAGGGCGTCAACTTCGTCGACCTCAAGGACGCGGGCGATCCGGTCGAGCAGGCGCGCGCCTATGATGCGGCGGGCGCGGATGAGCTCTGCTTTCTCGACATCTCCGCCAGCCACGAAGGCAGGGGGACGCTTCTCGACATGGTGCGGCGCACGGCCGAGGTGTGCTTCATGCCGCTGACCGTCGGCGGCGGGGTGCGCAGCGCCGAGGACGCGCGGGCGCTGCTGCTGGCGGGGGCGGACAAGGTCGCGGTCAATTCCGCCGCCGTCGCCCGGCCCGAGCTGGTGGGCGAGATCGCGGAGCGTTTCGGCAGCCAATGCGTCGTCGCCAGCGTCGACGCGCGCCGCACGCCGCGCGGGAACTGGGAAATCTTCACCCATGGCGGGCGCAAGCCGACGGGCATCGATGCGGTGGAGTATGCCCGGAAGGTCGCAGACCTCGGCGCGGGCGAATTGCTTGTCACCTCGATGGACGGGGACGGCACGCAGCGCGGCTATGACCTCCATCTCACCCGTGAGATTGCGGACTCTGTCAGCGTGCCCGTGATCGCCAGCGGCGGGGTGGGGAGCCTCGATCACCTCGTCGAAGGCGTCACCAAGGGCCATGCCAGCGCGGTCCTCGCCGCCTCGATCTTCCACTTCGGCCACCACACCATCGCCGAAGCGCACGCAGCGCTCCGCGCGGCAGGCTTGCCCGCGCGCGGCGTTTGAAGGCAAGGTAGTCACATGGACACCCTCACCCGTCTCGAAACGACCATCACCCAGCGTCTGACCGCATCGCCCGATGCGAGTTATGTGGCGAAGCTACACTCTAAGGGCCTTGCCAAGATCGCGCAGAAAGTGGGCGAGGAGGCGACCGAGACTGTGATCGCCGCGCTCACCGGCGACGAGGCCGAACTGGTGGGCGAGGCCGCCGACCTTCTCTTCCACCTGATGGTGCTGCTGGCTGAAAAAGGCGTGGCGCTGGAACACGTGCTGGCCGAACTCGACCGCCGCGAGGGCCTGTCCGGCCTCGCCGAGAAGGCCGCACGCACGGAGTAACCCCCCGGAGTAGAAGATGCCGATCGACCCGACCCTGCCTTACGACGATGCCAACATCTTCGCGAAGATTCTGCGCGGCGAGATCCCCTCGCGGAAGGTCTATGAGGATGACTGGGCCTTCGCCTTCGAGGACATCAACCCGCAGGCCGAAGTGCACACGCTGGTGGTGCCCAAGGGCCGCTATGTCAGCTGGGACGATTTCAGCGCCAAGGCTTCCGACGCCGAGATCGCGGGCTTCGTTCGCGCCGTGGGCGAGGTCGCGCGCATGAAGGGGCTGGTCGAGCCCGGCTATCGCCTGCTTGCCAATATCGGCCAGCACGGCGGGCAGGAGGTGCCGCATCTGCATGTCCACATCTTCGGCGGCCAACCCCTTGGCCCAATGATCTGGAAACGCGGCTGACCCTCACGCGTTCGGCCCGGTTCGGCTGCCGTTCATCTCCAAAACGCACACAGCGGCCTTTGCAGCGATTCCCCGCTAGGCTAGGTGACGCCAGATGACCTCTCCCAATCCTCCCGGCGGCATCCTTGATGGTGCACGGCATCTCTATGCCGTGCGCGTCTATTACGAGGATACCGACCTGTCGGGGATCACCTACCACGCCAATTACCTGCGCTGGTTCGAGCGGGCGCGGTCCGATCTGCTGCGACTGCTCGGGATCGACCAGCGCGCGGCGATCGAAACGGGCGAGGGCGCCTATGCGCTGAGCGAGGTGAACCTCAAATACCTGCGACCCGCCAGGCTTGACGATGATGTGGTGATCGAGACCCGTTGCACTGAACTGGGCGCGGCTTCGTGCCGGATGCACCAGATCGCGCGGCGCGGTGACGATGTCCTGTGCGAGGCCAACCTGCGGGTCGGCTTCATCACCCTCGATGGCCGCCCGCGCCGTCAGCCCGCCGAATGGCGCGCTGCCTTCCAGACTTTCATGAACAAGGACGATTGACCCGTGACGCTTGCCCTCCTCAGCGCCGCCGCCGCTCCGACCCGTCTCGATCCGGTGGAGCTGTTCCTTCAGGCCGATATCATCGTGCAGGCGGTGATGGTGGGCCTCATTCTGGCGAGCGTGTGGGTATGGATGATCATCGTCTCGTTCTCGATGCGGATCGGCGGATTGTCGAAGAAGTCGCAGGAATACGAGGCCGAGTTCTGGGAGCAGCGCGACCGTGAGGCGCTGCTGACCAAGGCTGTCCGCAAGGAAGTCCCCGCAGCCCGCATCGCTGCCGCCGGGCTTGACGAATGGCGCAAGTCCACCGCCAAGCAGCCGGTCGACCGCGAGGCCGCGCGCCAGCGGATTGCTGCCGTCATGGAGAGCCAGATCGCCGAGGAATCCGACGCGCTCGCAGGGCGGCTGAACTTCCTCGCGACGGTCGGCTCGGTTGCGCCCTTCGTGGGCCTGTTCGGCACGGTGTGGGGTATCATGAACTCGTTCTTCCAGATCGGCGCGCAGCAGAGCGCATCGCTGGCCGTGGTTGCCCCCGGCATCGCCGAGGCGCTGTTCGCGACCGCCATCGGCCTGTTTGCCGCTATCCCCGCGGTGATCGCCTATAACCGCTTCGGCGGATCGGTGGACCGTTACGAGGCGGGGCTCCAGCGCTTCGCCGACAAGCTCCACACCGGCCTCAGCCGCGAGTTGGATCGCGCGTGATGGGGATGGGTGTTTCCTCCTCGCGGGGTCGCCGCGGCAAACGCACCCGCCGGGCCGCAATGGCCGAGATCAACGTCACGCCGCTGGTCGACGTGATGCTGGTGCTGCTCATCATCTTCATGGTCACGGTTACGCTGCCTGCCGTGGGCGTCCCTGTAGAACTCCCCGAAAGCCGAGCCGCGCCGGTCGAGGAGAAGCCTGACCAGATCACCGTCTCGATCGACGCTGCGGGCACAATCTATATCGAGGATGCACCCGTTGCCGCGGGCGAACTCCCAGCCGCGCTTGCGGCGCTGGATCGCGGCGGCGAACAGCCGCTGGTCGTGCTGCGCGGTGACCGCAGCCTCGATTACGGCAGAGTGATGCAGGTTATGGGCGAGTTGGGCCGCGCAGGCTTCACATCGATCTCGCTGGTCACCGACGGTTCAGTTTCTGCCCCATAGCGAGAGGACGTGATGGGAACGCTGGCATTGCAGAGCGACGAGAAGATCGGCCTCGGGGCCGCTGTCGTGCTGCATGCCGCGCTCGTCGGGGTGCTGGCGATGCAGACCATGCGCAGCGAGGTTTCGGTGTTTCCCGAGCGGATCAATGTAAGCCTCGCGACCGAGGTGGGGCTCGAAGCGGCCTCACCCGAGCCGGTGAGCGAAAGCCGCGCCGCGATAGCGCCGACCTTGTCGGACGAGCCTGCCCCCGCTCCGGAAGTCGCCAAGCCCGAGCCTGCCGCGCGTGTCGCGCCGACCCCGCCCAAGCCCACGCCCAGAACCGCCGCGCAGCAGCCCGCGCCCACCCGTGACCGCTCGCGCCCGGATCGCACCCCGCCCAAGCAGGCCGCCACCACGCCGCCCAGACAGACCGCTGCCAAGAGCGGCGGCGGCAGCCGGATCGGTGACGATTTCCTCGAAGGCAAGGGCAGTTCCACTACCACCACCGAAACCCGCGCGCCTGCGGCCAAAATCGGTGCGTCGGAAAGGGCGTCGATCGGGCAGGCCCTTGCCCGTCAGGTCAAGCCGCACTGGACGTCGCCTCAGGGACTAGATGTCGACCTGCTTGTTACGCTTGTGGATTTCGACTTGAACCCCGATGGTAGCCTCAAGGGTAGGCCACGCGTGCGCAGCCAGAGCGGCGTCACCGATGCCAACCGCGCACAGGCCGCGCGTCATGCTGAAAATGCCATTCGCGCGGTGCAACTCGCTGCGCCGTTCAAGCTGCCGGCAGAATATTACGACGCCTGGAAGACCGTCCGGGGTGCCCGTTTCGATAGGAATACAGCACGATGAAGTCTGCGTTGATCATCACCCTACTCCTCACCGCTGCGATGCCTGCAGCCGCGGTCGCGCAGGATCTTGGCGCGCCTATCGGCGGGGAGCAGCCGGTCGAAAAGATCGCGACTGAAGCTGGGCAGGACGAGGCCGACGAAGGCATTAGCTTCACCGTCACCGACGAAAGTGCATGGTCCGACATCGGCATCGCCATCCCCGCCTTCGCCACCGACCGTGATCGCCCCACCCCCGCCAACGAGGCGGGCACCGGGGCATTGGGGCGCGAGGTCGCCCGCGTCATCACCGCCAACCTGCGCAATAACGGGTTGTTCAAGCCGGTCGGCCCCGACAGTCTGCCGCAGCCGGCCTTCGCGCAGGTGCGCGCGCCCGCTTACGGCACTTGGAGCGGGCAGGGCGCCGAGATGCTGGTGCAGGGCTATGTTACCGCGCGCGACGACGGCCGGCTGGTGGTCGGCTGCTACCTCTACGACGTCCAGCTCCAGCAGCAGCTGGTGCGCGAGGGCTGGGTGGTCGCGCCCGGCGACTGGCGGCGCGCGGCGCACAAGTGCTCGGACCTCATCTTCAGCCGCCTCACCGGCGAGAGTCCGTTCTTCGACAGCCGCATCGCCTATATCGCCGAGACCGGCCCCAAGGACCGCCGCGTCAAGCGGCTTGCGGTGATGGACAGCGACGGGGCCAACCACCGCTTCCTGACGCTCGGCAGTGCCACCGCGCTCACCCCGCGCTATTCGCCTGACTATTCGAAGATCCTCTATCTCAGCTACGTCGACGGCAATCCGCGCATCTATGTCTACGACATCGGCACGGGCAAGCAGACGCTGGTGACCGAAAACCGCAACCCCACCATCGCCCCGCGCTGGTCGCCAGATGGCAAGTATATCCTCTATTCGATGGCCGTCGCGGGCAATACCGACATCTACCGCGTGCCTGCCACGGGCGGGACGAGCATCAAGCTGACCGACAATCCGGGGATCGACGTGGGCGGTTCCTATTCGCCCGATGGCAGCAAGATCGTGTTCGAAAGCGACCGTTCGGGCAGCCAGCAGTGCTACGTGATGAATGCCGACGGTTCGAACCAGAAGCGCATCAGCTTCTTTGGCGGGCGCTGCGCCACGCCGGAATGGAGCCCGCGCGGCGACCAGATCGCCTTCACGCGGATCGCCGGCGATTTCAACGTCGCGGTGATGAACACCGGCGGCGGCGGGATGCGCGTGCTGACCAAGGGCTGGCAGGACGAAGCCCCGACCTGGGCTCCCAATGGCCGCATCATCCAGTTCTTCCGCACCGAAAGGAACACCGGGCGTTCGGGCATCTGGCAGGTGGACCTCACCGGCCAGAACGAACGCCGCCTCCCCACGCCGGTCGATGCCTCAGACCCCGCCTGGGGCCCGATCCGTCCCTGATAATCACAAGAAGAAAGGAACAAGAGCGATGAACACGAAGATTGCCACGATCCTGCTGCTGTCCTCGGCCATGGGCCTTGCGGCGTGCTCCAAGAAGGCACCCGCCGACATTCCCCCTCCGCCTGTCGACACCACCCGCCCGACTACGCAGCCGACCCCGCAGGTCCAGCCGACTGGCCCCGCCGTAGGCACGCAGGCGCACTTCGCACAGGCCGTCGGTTCGTCGACCACGATCTACTTCGAAACCGATCGCTACAATGTCGACACGCAGGATGCCGCGGCGCTGCAAGCGCAGGCGCAGTATTTTGCGCGCTTCCCGCAGGTCACCTTCACCATCGAAGGTCATGCGGACGAACGCGGCACCCGCGAATACAACCTGGCGCTGGGTGAGCGCCGCGCCAATGCCGCCAAGGCCTACCTCGTCAGCCTCGGCGTCGATGCCAACCGCATTTCGGTGGTGAGCTACGGCAAGGAGCGCCCGGTTGCGCTGGCTTCGAACGAAAGCGCGTGGGCGCAGAACCGCCGCGCCGCCAGCGTCATCATCAATTGATCAGCCTTGGAGCAGGCCGGACGAAAGTTCGGCCTGCACCGCAACCGGCACCGGCGTGCCGGCCAGATCGCGGACACCCGTAACAACGCACAGCCCCGCGAGCGCTAGCACACAGAACAGGCTGGAGAGGGTCAGTTGCTGGCTCATGACGTGCGATCCTTTTGCAATGCAACATTTCGCATTGCAACCGGTTCCCGTGTTCTCACGCCTTCCCATTTGCAGCCAGCGCGCCTAGATTGACGGCGTGACCCAATCGACCAACGACATCATGCCCGGGGCAGCCCGGTGAGCCGCGCGCGCCGGTCGATGGATTGGGGCTTCCCGCGCTGGCGGCCCTATGGCTCGTCGCAGGAGGCGGCCAATGTCCGCATCTGCGACCGCCACGGCTGTGACGAGCCGGGCGATTGCCCCGCACCCAAGGCGCCCAACAGCCGCGACCGCTGGTATTTTTGCCAGAAGCACGCGGCCGAATACAATTCGAAGTGGGATTACTTCGAAGGCCTTGAACAGGCCGAGAAAGAGGAACGCGCCCGCGCGGAACGCCAGGAAAGCGCGGGCTACGCCGAAAGCGCGCATTATGGCTGGGCCGGATCGGGCGATGGCTCGCGTTCGGCGGATGAAATGCGCGCTCTCGAGGTGCTCGGGCTGGAGGCGGACGCCGATTTCAACGCGGTGAAGAAGGCCTACCGCGCCCGCGCCAAGGAAGTGCACCCCGATGTGAAGCCGGGCGATGCCGAAGCGGCCAAGCAGTTCCAGCTGATCCAGACCAGCTACGAAGTCCTGCGCGCAGCCGAAGAGCGGCGCGAGTGGCGGGGCTGAACACCTAGGTCTTCGGTCCCGCGAAGCCCTTGCCCGTGGAATCGATCTGCGGATCGGGGTTGTCGTTCCACCAGGGCACATCGGTCCAGGGGCGCACGTCGACTTCGTGGCTCCAGCAATTGCGGGGCTGGTGGGCAAGGTGCCAGTAGGTTTCGGCTAGGGCCGCGGGGTCGATCACGCCGTCCGCGCCCCTGTTCGCCTTGAAGGTATCGAACTTGTCGCCCAGCAGCTTGCCCAGCGTGTCGGGGGCATCCACCGGGCCATCGACGATCACGTGGGCGACATGGATGCCCTTGGGCGCGAATTCGCCGTTGAGTGTCTGGCACAGCATTCGCCGTCCGCCCATCGCCGCCGCATGGCTGTGCTGCCCGGCATTGCCGCGCACGGCTGCGGTGGCCGAGGTGACCAGCAGCGTGCCGTGCGGACCACCATTCGCCGCGCGCTCGACCATCGCCGGGAATAGCGCATGGGCAAGGCGGAAGACGCCGTAGGTGCCCAGCCGCCAGCCCAGTTCGAAGATCCGGTGCGGGGTCTGGTCCAGCGTCCGGTTCCCGATCTGCGCGCCAAGATTGTAGAGCGCGGCGCGGATCGGGCCCACATCGGCTTCAATCCGCGCCACAAGTTCCTCGATGCTGCCATCCTCGGCGGCGTTGAGGAGGGTGCCGCTGGCCGATCCGCCTGCCGCTTCGATCTGCGCGACCATGCGCGCCAGCCCCTCCTCGTCCGACCGCCGCGCGAGAACCGCGTGATAGCCACCGGCGGCAAAGCGCATCGCGGCATTGCCGCCGATCCCGGCCCCTGCACCGATGACTAGGAACACGGGCTTGCGGCTGTCGGTCATGCTGGTTTCTCCCCTCGGCAGGGTTGTGGCCTAGCAGACGGGGGGAGGAAACTCACACATGTTCCAGCGCCTGCGCGAAGTCGGCGATCAGATCGTCGGCATCCTCGATCCCGACGCTGATGCGCACGAGGTTGTCGGTGATGCCGAGCAGGTCCTTGCGCGCCTGCGGCACCGAGAGGTGGGTCATCGACGCCGGGTGGCTCGCCAGCGTCTCGGTCCCACCGAGGCTGACCGCGAGCTTGGCGATGGTGAGATTGTCGAGGAAGCGGAAGCACTCCGCCTCGCCGCCCTTGATGAACACCGAAAAGGTCGACCCGGCCCCGAGACAGTGGCGATCATAGATGTCCTGCTGGCGCGGATCGGCGATGAAGCCGAGATAGCCCAGCCCTTCCACCTTGGGGTGCGAGCGGAGGAAATCGCACACCCTGGCGGCATTCTCGCCCGCGCGCTGCATCCGCAATTCAACGGTTTCCAGCGAACGCAGCAGCATCCACGCCGTGTGCGGATCGACGATCCCGCCCATCGTGTTGCGCAGCGCACGGACCGGGTTGATCCACTTCTTCGCGCCCGCAATGCTGCCTGCGACCAGATCGGAATGGCCGCCGACATATTTGGTCAGCGAATAGGCGACGATGTCCGCCCCATGCTCCAGCGGGCGCGACCACAGCGGGCCGAGGAAGGTGTTGTCGATGGCGATGGGGCAATCGGGGAGCACTGCATTCCGGGCATCGCGCACCGCCTCGACATCGACCAGCGCGTTGGTGGGGTTGGCGGGGCTTTCAAGGTAGATCATTGCCACCTTGCCGCCGCGTTCTGCGGCCTGCGCCTTGGCTTTCGCGAGCACGGCATCCAGTTCCTCGCGGGTCGCGCCAGCGGGGAAATCGACATAGCTGACCCCGAAGCGGCTCAACACCTTGGCGACAAACCCTTCGGAGGCGGCATAGAGCGGCCCGGAATGGACGATCACGTCGTTCTGACTGGCATAGGCCATCATCAGGATGCAGATCGCGGTCATGCCGCTCGAAAAGGTCAGCGCGTCCTCGGCTCCGTCCCACACCGCGAGACGATCTTCGAGGATTTCCTGATTAGGGCCGTTGAAGCGCGAATACACAAGGCCTTCCGCTCCCCCTTCGCGCAGGCCGGTGATGCCTTCGAAGTGGCGCTTGCCGGCCGCCGCGCTTTCGAAGGCGAAGGTGCTGGTGAGGAAGATCGGTGCCTTCAGCGATCCTTCGGACAGCACGGGATCATAGCCGTGGCCCATCATCAGGGTCGAAGGCTTCAGCGGACGGCCCGCGATTTCGCGCTTGGCGGGCTTGGGCTTGCGGCGGGGGGTGGGGGGTTCGACAGCGTCGACGGCGTCAGGCATGTGCCTTGTCCTTCCTTGTGCTCACGCTCCCAGGAAGGCGGGAGCCAATCGGCGGCGGGCAGGGCGCCCGTTCCTAACCTCCGCAGGAACGCCTCTCCGCTGCCACCGCTGTGCTGGTAACAAGGCTACCGCGCGCGCACGATCGTTTCAAGCGGGGCATGGAAGGTTTCACACGAGCGCAGCAATCCCCCAGACCGTTCCGACGATAATCAGCACTCCGGCAATGTCCAGCAGAGCGCCCGCGCGCACCATCGCGCCGATGCGGATGCGCCCTGTGGCCCATGCGATGGCATTGGGGCCCGTGCCCGCAGGCAGCATGAAGCCCCAGCTGGCCGCCAGCGCCGCCGGCAGCGCCAGCAGCACCGGATCGGCCTCCAGCGCCACCACCAGCGCAGCCACCACGGGGATGATGCCGGTCGCGGTTGCCACATTGCTGGCGAATTCGGTGACCAGAATCACCAGCGCCGTCACGGTCAGCGCCACCAGCAGCAGCGGCCACGCCTCCAGCGGGAGCAGCGCCTGCCCGACCCAGCCCGCAAGGCCCGAGGCCTGCATCCCCGCAGCCAGCGCCAGCCCGCCGCCGAACATGAAGATCACGCTCCACGGGGCAGTCTCGGCCTCGCGCCACACCAGCAGGGGACGGCCAGTGCCGTCCGGCAGCAGGAACATTGCCAGCGAGGCGATGACCGCGATGGTGCCATCGGTCCATGATCCGGGCGGCAGCAGGGGCGCCACCAGCGGCTGCGTGACCCAGGCCAGAAAGGTCAGCGCGAACAGCGGCACGAGCCGCTTTTCCGGCGCGGTCCATTCGCCGTGCGTGGCAATGGCTTGCCGCGCGGCGGGAATATCGAAGGGATGCGCCGCGACCTGCTGAACCCGCGCCACGATCCACGCGGCCAGCGGGATGCTCAGCAGCACCAGCGGCACGCCATAAAGCGACCATTCGGCAAAAGTGATCCGCACACCCGCGACCTTGTCGAGCAGCCCCACGCCGATTGCGTTGGTGGGTGAACCGACGATTGTGCCCAACCCGCCGATGCTGGCGGAAAAGGCGATGCCCATCGGCAGGGCGCCATACAGGCCGTCCTGCCGGGGCGCGCCCTCTTCTTCGCCGCCTGCGCCTTGCAGCACGGCGAGCGCGATCGGCATCATGATCAGCGCAGTCGAAGTGTTCGAGATAAACATCGACAGCAGCGCGGCCGAGATCATGAAAGCCAGCAGCAAGCGCTCCGGCCCGCCGTCCGCCCCGACCATCCGCAAGATCGCAAGGCTGAGGCGGCGGTGCAGCCCCGTGCGCTCGATCGCGAGAGCGATGAAGGCGCCGCCCAACAGCAGGAACAGGATCGGCGAGTAATAGGTCGCCGCCGTCGCTTCGGCATTGGAGACGCCCGCCAGCGGCAGCACCACGAAGGGCAGCAGCGCGGTAACGCTGAGCGGTACCGCCTCGGTCATCCACCACGCGGCCATCCACAGCGTCAGCCCCGCGACCAGCCACGCCCCCGGCGGCATTCCCACAGGCGGCGGCACCAGCATGGCCAGAGCCAGCGCCAGTGGGCCAAGGACAAGGCCGATGCGGCGCGCGGTCATGTGGTCACGGCTCCCCCGGGCCGGAATGGCCTGGTCCGGGGACTAACAGCCCCAGACCTACATCGGCAAGCCCGCCGAAGCGCGGCCTATTCGACCGCGTTCTTGTTCGGCGGATCGCCCGGCAGATCGATGTTGCTGAAGAACACGCGGCGCACCGGTTCCTCCCGCCGTTCCATGCTGCGCAGCTTTCGCTCGCGGGCTCTCAGAAGTTCGCACGCCGCCTGCCCGAACCTGTTCGAACAGCCCGAATAGGGACCCGTCCCGTCAGTCGAAATGCCGGGCAGCGTGTCCACGAACAGGTAGTCCGTCGGGCGCGCGCCGCCGTGGAGATCGGCAATATCGGGCTCGCGGATCGATGCCCGCGTCGCGCTGGTGTTGGCGAGGAGCTCGGCCACGCGCGGCTCGGCATAGCGGGCCATGTGGGCGCGCACATCGCTTTCGAAGGCCGGGAAGTAAAAAGGCGCCGCCTCGGCATAGAGGGTGGAGACTGCCAGCGTGCTGCCGAGCTTCTGCGTGCCGCGCAGCGAGTTGATGAAATCGGCTGCGGCCACATCGAGCAGCGAGGCGACGTTATCGCCGGTGAAGGCATAGCTTTGCAGCTGCGGCCCGCCGATCTCGCCGCGCCAGAAGCCGTAGATCACCTTCGGATCGCGCCAGTGGCGGAAGGCGATGTTCTCGCGGATGTCACGCAGCGAAACCGGGATGCCGCGCAGGGTGATGAACTTCGCATCGTCGAGCGGGACGCCGCCCAGCGTGATCTCGCGTGGCTCGCGCACCGGCCATTCCCTGGCGATCTGCTCCATCAGCGCGACGTTGTGGAGGTTGAGCCAGAAGGCGAGTTGTTCGTTGCGCGACAGGCTGGTGATGTCGACCGTGTCCGCCACCCGTTCGAGATCCTGGCGGTATTCGGTGAAGCTGGCGATCACGTCCTTGTCGAAGAAGCGGAACATCGCCAGCGAACCTTCAAGCCGGTAGCGCGACTGCGGCCCCTGCTGGAGCCGCGTGCCCGTCTGCGGATAGGGGCGGGGCGCTCCCTTGCCGTCCGACGGGCCCATCGACAACAGGATGCGCTTGAGCGCGAAGTCCCAGATCTCGTAATCGATCTTGGTGCGCACCGGATCGCTGCCGGGCGCGAAGATCGCCAGCCGGGTGTCGGCCTGTGCGGGCTGGGATCGGGCCGAGCCGACCGCGGGGACGAAGTGGAACTCGTCTTGCGACGGGCGGGCATGGGTCCCGGGTGTTTCAGTCTCGGCGAGGGCCGGGGCCGTCAACCCGAGGCTGGTTCCGGCCAGCAGGACGATTATCGATTTGCGCAACATCCAGTCTCTCCCACCAGAGGCCTTCCCGTCGGAAAGGCATTCTATGTCAGTGGGATAAACGGAAGATGAACGCAAATTCATGCAGATACGCAATGTCGCCGCGCCCATGCCCTGCGGGGTTGTTGCGCCTGTGCAGCAGCGGGTGGACAGCGGACGAGGGCGGTTACTGCACCTCGGCCGCTTCGCCTGCCTCGCCGGGCAGATCGAGGTTGCTGAAGGTCACCGTTCCGGTCCGACCCTCGCGGATGATCTCCTGGAACTTGGTCTCGCGCTCCTTGAGAAGCGCAGCGACGCTCTGGGGAATCCGGAAGCTGGTTGAGACGCCGTTCGAGGTGATGTTCGTGTAGCTCGGTTCGCGCAGGCCGCCCTCGATGTCGGCGATGTCGTACTCGGCGACAACCGGCTCCGCGCCGCGGGTCGAGGCGAGCAGGGCCATGGTCTTCTCGTCGGCATAGCGGGCGAGGTGCGCGCGCACGTCCTGCTCGAAATCCGTGAAGAAGAAGGGCGCAGCTTCACGATAGATTTCAGATATTTGAAGCCTGCCACCCAGCTCCTGGGAACCGCGCAGCGAATTGACGAAATCGGCCGCACCGCGCACCAGCAGGCGACCGACATTGTCGGCATTGAAGGCCTCGCGCTGCAAGGAAGGCCCGCCGATCTCGCCGCGCCAGAAGCCGTACATCACCACCGGGTCCTTCCAGTGGCGGTATACGATCTTCTCGCGGATATCGCGGGGGGAAAGGCGGATGCCTTCGACCGTGATGAAGCGCGCTTCATCGAGCGGCACCCCGTCCACCTTGATCTCGCGCGGCTGGCGGACCGGCCAGGCATTGGCGATCTGTTCGACCATCGCGACATTGTGCAGGTTGATCCAGTAGGCGAGCTGCTCGTTGCGGCTAAGCGACTGGATATCGACGATATTTGCCGTGTTCTCCAGATCCTTGCGATACTCGGTGAAGCTGGCGATCACATTGGCATCGAGGTAGCTGAACATCACCCGCGTGCCTTCCAGCCGGTAACGCGAGACGTGGCCATACTGGCGGCGCGTGCCGAAGCTGGGATCGGGGCGGGGCGCGCTTTCGCGCAGGGAGGGGCCCATCGAGATGACGATCGCCTTCATCGCCTCGTCCCAGATCGAATAGTCGATCTTGTCGGGGCCGGGGGTGTTCGAGGGCGCGAAGGTCGCCAGATCGCGATCACCCGGCTGGGCCTGGGCGAGGGTCGGCGCGGCAACAAGCATGGCCGATGCCAGAAGCGCGGTTCGGAACAGCGGAAGGAACGGCATGGCTG
>Ga0114986_1000051_pt1 | contig 30661 bp, 21 predicted proteins | sample Shrwel1BS1Day17_FD_96988 | JGI IMG/M metagenome (GOLD analysis project Ga0114986, IMG submission 96988) | Subsurface microbial communities from deep shales in Ohio, USA - Utica-3 well 1 S-1-Day17 | ecosystem: Environmental > Aquatic > Deep subsurface > Shale gas/oil reservoir > Produced... | reverse complement strand
GGCACGTCCATGGCCTCGGGGTGGGTCTGGTGCAGGTGATGTTCGGCACCGCGGGGCCGCTGGTGCTGGCCTGGATGGCCCGTCGCCAGATCCCGGCGCCCGCCGTGCGGGCCAGCACACCGGCCCTCATGACGGTGGTGGCGATCGGGGTGCTGGTGCTGATGGCGGTGGATGGCCGGCTGGGCAGCCCGCTGCTGTGGCAGCGCTTGCTCTGGCTGCTGCCCATGGGCGTGCTGGCGGTGCTGGCTGGCCATGCGGTCGCGGCGCGCCTGCCGGTGGCATTTCTGCGCCGGGCCATTGCGGGCCTGCTCATGCTCAGCGGCCTGATGCTGCTGGTCAATGCAGGCCGGCAAATCCTGTGACCGGGCTCACATGAACAGGTGCTCGCCGGCGTTCTCGCCGCCCAGGATCACGTAGTTCACCTTTTTCAGGTCGGCCAGCACCGTGCCGCCGGCGTAGCTGATCGAGCTCTGCACGTCTTCCTGCATCTCGCGCAGCGTGTCGGCCAGCTTGCCCTTGATCGGTTCCAGGATGCGCTTGCCCTCGACGTGCTTGTACTCGCCCTTGTTGAAGTCGCTGGCCGAGCCGTAGTACTCCTTGTAGAGCTTGCCGTCGACCTCGACCGTCTGGCCGGGCGACTCTTCGTGGCCGGCGAACAGCGAACCGATCATGACCATGGTGGCGCCGAAGCGCACGCTCTTGGCGATGTCGCCATGGTGGCGGATGCCGCCGTCCGCGATGATGGGTTTGGTGGCCACGCGCGCGCACCACTTGAGCGCCGAGAGCTGCCAGCCGCCTGTGCCAAACCCGGTCTTGAGCTTGGTGATGCAGACCTTGCCCGGGCCGACGCCCACCTTGGTCGCGTCCGCGCCCCAGTTCTCCAGGTCGATCACGGCCTCGGGTGTGGCCACGTTGCCGGCGATCACGAAGGCTTTCGGCAGCTTTTTCTTGATGTGCTCGATCATCAGGCGCACGCTCTCGGCATGGCCGTGGGCGATGTCGATGGTGATGTAGTCGGCGCCCACGCCGTCGGCGGCCAGGCGATCGATCACGTCGTAGTCCGGCGCTTTCACGCCCGAGCTGATCGAGACGAACAGGCCCTTCTCGCGCATGCGCTTCGCGTAGGCCACGTTGTCGAGGTCGAAGCGGTGCATCACGTAGAAGTAGCCGTTGGCGGCCAGCCATTCGCTGATGGACTCGTCCAGCACCGTCTTCATGTTGGCGGGCACCACCGGCAGCTTGAAGCGCCGGCCGCCGAACTCGATGGAGGGGTCGCACTCGCTGCGGCTTTCCACGCGGCATTTGCGCGGCAGCAGCAGGATGTTGTCGTAGTCGAAGATTTCCATGTGGGCCTTTCAGTCACCCCGCGGTGGGGTGGGTTGGTGAAAAGGCGCTTGGAACTGGCCGGTGCCTGCTTTCCGGAGCCGGAAAAAAGAAACCGGGCGCAATTGCTTGGGCCCGGTGATTGATTCTAGGCGGAACGGCCATTGATTGCCAACCCGTTCTGGTTCATATCTCGTTCATATGGAAAGTCTTATGGTCTCGGGAGGTGCCGCAGGTCTTTCTACAATCCCCCGATGCTGTTTGAAGATCCCTCTCCGCTGCTCACTGGTCTCAACCCCGAGCAGGCCGCCGCGGTTACCCTGCCGCCCGAGCATGCCCTGATCCTGGCCGGTGCCGGCTCGGGCAAGACGCGGGTGCTGACGACCCGCATCGCCTGGCTGCTGCAAAGCGGGCAGGTCTCGCCCGGTGGCGTCATGGCCGTGACGTTCACCAACAAGGCGGCCAAGGAGATGATGACCCGCCTGTCGGCCATGTTGCCGGTCAATGTGCGCGGCATGTGGATCGGCACCTTCCACGGCCTGTGCAACCGCTTCCTGCGCGCCCATTACCAGGTGGCCGGCCTGCCGCAGACCTTCCAGATCCTGGACACACAGGACCAGCTGTCGGCCATCAAGCGCCTGTGCAAACAGCATAACGTGGACGACGAACGCTTTCCGCCCAAGCAGCTGCAGTGGTTCATCAGCGGCTGCAAGGAGGACGGTCAGCGCCCGCGCGACGTGGTGGTGCGCGATGACGAGACCCGCCGCAAGGTCGAGATCTACCAGTTGTATGAAGAGCAGTGCCAGCGCGAAGGCGTGGTGGACTTCGGCGAGCTGATGCTGCGCAGTTACGAAGTGCTGCGCGACAACGACCCGATCCGCGTGCACTACCAGCGCCGCTTCAGACACATCCTGATCGACGAGTTCCAGGACACCAACCGCCTTCAATACGCCTGGATCAAGATGTTCTCCTCGCCACCGATCGAGGGTCTGCCGCCCTCGGGCAACGCGGTGTTCGCGGTCGGTGACGATGACCAGAGCATCTACGCCTTCCGTGGTGCGCGTGTGGGCAACATGGCCGATTTCGTACGCGAGTTCCAGGTGCGGCACCAGATCAAGCTGGAGCAGAACTACCGCAGCTGCAGCAACATTCTCAACAGCGCCAACGAACTGATCAGCCACAACAGCCGGCGCCTGGGCAAGAACCTGCGCACCGATGCGGGTGAGGGCGAGCTGGTGCGCGTGTACGAGGCCGCCAGCGACTTCGCCGAGGCGCAGTGGATGGTCGACGAGATGAAGCAACTCGAGCGCGATGGCCTGCCGCGCAGCGAGATCGCCGTGCTGTACCGAAGCAACGCGCAAAGCCGGGTGATCGAGACGGCGCTGTTCAACGCCGGCATGCCTTACCGCGTGTACGGCGGCCTGCGCTTTTTCGAGCGGGCCGAAATCAAGCACGCGCTGGCCTATCTGCGCCTGCTGGAGAACCCGCACGACGACACCAGCTTCCTGCGCGTGGTCAACTTCCCGCCGCGTGGCATCGGTGCGCGCAGCATCGAGCAGTTGCAGGACGTCGCCAGGGCCAGCGGCTGCTCGCTGCACGATGCGGTCAGTGGCGTGACCGGCCGCGCAGGGGTGGCCATCGGCAACTTCGTGGCGCTGCTGGACGTGATGCGTGAGCGCACCGAGGCGATGACGCTGCGCGAGATCATCGAACTGGTGCTGGACAAAAGCGGCCTGATCGAGCATTTCCGTGCAGAGCGCGAGGGCGAAGACCGGGTGGAAAACCTGGAGGAACTCGTCAACGCGGCCGAGAGCTTCGTGATGCAGGAGGGCTTTGGGCGTGATGCCGTTGCACTGCCGGTGGACGAGCAGGGCGCACCCTTGACGCAGAGCCCGGTCAGCCAGGGGCTGGACCCGGATGCCCCGGTGCTCAACGAATCGCTGGCACCCGATGCAGAAACCGGCGAAACCCTCAGCCCGCTGGTTGCCTTCCTGACCCATGCCGCGCTGGAGTCCGGCGACAACCAGGCCCAGGCGGGTCAGGACGCCGTGCAACTGATGACCGTGCATGCAGCCAAGGGGCTGGAGTTCGATGCCGTGTTCATCACCGGCCTGGAGGAGGGCCTGTTCCCCCACGAGAACTCGATGAGTGACCGTGACGGGATGGAGGAAGAGAGGCGCCTGATGTACGTGGCGATCACGCGTGCCCGAAAGCGGCTGTACATCACACATGCACAGACCCGCATGCTGCACGGGCAGACCCGCTACAACCTGCGCAGCCGCTTCTTTGACGAACTGCCCGAGGCCTGCCTCAAATGGCTTACCCCCAAGGCTGGGGCGCCGATGACTTCATCCTGGTCCGGCCAGCGCGCAGGATCCCATGGAGGTGGCGCGCAACCCGCCTGGTCGCCCGGCTGGCTTTCAGAGGCGCAGGCGCCGGCGCCAGCCCCCGAACCCGATCGAGGCACCGACATCCGCAGCGGCATGAAGGTGTTCCATACCAAGTTCGGCGAGGGCAAGGTGCTGGCGGTGGAGGGGGCTGGCGGCGACGCCCGGGCCCAGGTCAACTTTCCGCGCCATGGCGTCAAGTGGCTGGCGCTGTCGGTGGCCAAACTCACCCCGGTGACCGACTGATCCGCCGAATGCAAAAAAGCCGCCAACGGCGAACCGCGGCGGCATGAAGAAGTTGCGCGAACCCTGTCGGAGTCTTTGACGCAACCTTGGAGAAAGATGCCGACGCCGCTGGAAGCGTCGGCGTGTTCGAGACAGGCTGTGCCTGATCAGAAGTCGTGGCGCAGGCCCAGCGCGAAGATGCGCTTATCCCCGGTCTTGGTGCCCGAACCGTTCTTGAAGTCGACGTTGCTCAGGCCAGCGTAGGCGCGGGTGCGCTTGGACATCTTGTAGGTGGCGCCCAGGCCCAGACCGCTGGACTTGACGCTGGTGGAGCCACCGATTTCGGTCTTGCTGGAGGCATAGCCCAGAGAGAAGTCGAACGCACCGACCGGCACGTTCACGCCCACGGTGAACTCGGTGTCGTCGCCCTTGGCATCGCTGCCCTTGCGGCTGTTGTAGCCGCCGGACAGGGCGGCGGCGCCGAAGTCGTAGCTGGCCGACAGGGCCAGGTAGTCGTTGTCGCTGCCCTTTTCGTTCTGCAGACCCAGGGCCACGTTCAGGGCACCCGTCTTGTAGCCCAGCTTCAGGGCGGTCATGCCGTCGTCCTTGTCGGCGGCGGATTCGAAGGCGTAGCCGATGGCGCCGTAGAAGCCACCCATGGCCGGCAGGTCATAGCGGATCTGGCTGCCGAAGCGGCTGCTGTAGTCGCCGCCGGAGCCATACACACCAGCGCTGGCCGGGGTGAAGCTGTTGGAGTCAAACACGCTGTTGGCGTTGGCCAGGGCACGCACGTCGTCATAGACGGTGGTGAAGCGGCCCATGGTCACGGCGCCGAAGCCACCGGAGAGACCCAGGCTGGTTTCGCCCTTGAAAGCGGGCGACTGGATGTCGCCGGTGCTCAGGTTCAGGCGCTGCTCGAACTTGAAGCTCGCCTTCAGGCCGCCACCGAGGTCTTCGGTGCCACGCAGGCCCCAGCGCGAGGTGGTCAGGTTGTTGTCGATCATCTTGCTGGTGCTCTTGCCAGCTTCCTTGACGCTGCCGATACCGACATCGGCGCGGCCGTACAGGGTGACGTTCGACTGGGCCAGGGCGCCGCCGGCAGCGGCCAGGGCGGCGATGGCGATGATGCTCTTTTTCATGAAATCAAGACTCCGTAGGTAATGTCTGAGTAGTTCCTGAAAGGGTTGATTCGTCTTCAGGTGTTGCTATTGCATCGAAAGCAGATGCAAACTCTGTGACACTTGGGGTTTGGTGTGAATGTGTGGCATACAAACCACATTCAGGGGCGTCCCAGCGGCAGCCAGCGGGTCCATCCCGCGCCATCGTTGTCGTTGACCACCCACAACTCGTTCCGGAAAACCACCATACCTTCTGCCTTTTCCTGCAGGTAGTCGTGGTCTTGCCGAAGATCGCGCACAAGTTGCTTGGCCAGGACGGCCCCTTCCTCGATGTCGCCAACCCGCACGCTGTAGATCCGCTTGACCTCGGCGTTGATGGCGCGCGCTTCTCCGCCGCCCTTGTCCCGCTCCAGCACGAGCAGTCGGCCATCGGGCAGCAGCTGGATTTCGGAGATCCCCATCCAGAACGTCTTGGGGTCGCGGCTGTGCCGCTCCAGGGGATAGAGCGCGGTGGTCCAGGTGTCGGTGGGACGATGCCAGCGCATGATTGCCGCCTGTGGCTTCTCCGGGTCGAAGCCGCGCTGGATCGCCAGGTACAGCGTCTGTCCATCCGGGGAGGCCGCCACGCCCTCAAACCCGGTGCTGATGCCCGCACGCGCAAAGCGGCTCTGTACGGAAGGCGGCAGCGAGACCTGCTGGCGCACCACGCCCTCCCGGTCCACCAGCAGCAGTGCGTTGTCCGCCACCTTGGCGCCCTCGCTGGCGATCCAGAAGCCCTCGGGCACATGGGCAATGCCTTCAGGATCGGCCTTCACCGCCCGACCATCGGCCGTCCGAATGGCAATGGTCTGGTCAATCGTCCACTGGCCTGGGGTGCCCGGGTTGGGGTCGATGCGCCAGATGCGGGATTGGCCGAACGCGTTGTCAGGCACCGCATACAGGTGACGTCCGTCCTGGGTCAGCCCTGAAATCGCACCCCAGGGTACGTCGACCGATGCGGACAGCAGCTGGGGTTCCCTGACCGGCGCGCCGGGGTCATGCCGGTAGATCTGGATTGAACCATCACCCTCGTTGGCGGTCACCACCAACTGCTGGCCGTCCCGTCGACGGGTGACCGTGGTCAGGCCCTCCGGAGACTGGCCGGTGGGCAACAACTGGACAAACTCGGGCTTGTCCAGCCGGTTGATCTGATAAGCCGCCACGAATGAACCGCGCTCCGATCCCACGAACAGGTACGGCGTCTTGCCGAACCGGGCAGCGGTGATCGCTTCAGTTTCGATGCCTTTGGCGGCCGAACGCCCGTCCGGGTAGTGACCATGGCGAACGGCGATCGCTTCCAACGCGCCGTTGTCTTCATGGACCACCCGACCGCGCGCATCCATCAGGGTGAAGCCCCGGCCGCCTGGCAAGCTGCCGTTCTCATCCTTCTTGCCATCGCCTTCGTTGGCCAAGGCCAGCACGTTATCGTTCACCCAGCTGATGGCGTCGGGTTCACGCCGGCCCCTGAAGCTGTCCTTGAGCCGAACTTCCTTGTCCTTGGCCAGATCGGCATTGCCCTGGCGCTCGACGATCCCCGCACTGAATACACGCTCCAGGCGGGCTCGGCGGGCATCGCTGAGGTCGACGATGGCGATGGCGTTGTTCTCCTGCAGCGAGACGGCCGCCCGCCGCCCCGACGGTGAGATGCTGACGAACTCGGGCTGCGGATCATGGGCATACAGCACTCCGTCCGTGCTGCGCAACGCGTCCACCAGGTCCATCCGCTGGAGTCCCGAGTCTCGGCCGCCGTACAGCGTCTGCAGACCGACCACTTCGATGAATCCCGGGCGCTGCCCGCCCAGCAGGGCATCGCCTTTGGCGTTGGTCTCCTCATCTTCGATCGCGATCACGGCGCGCAGGGTGCGACCCTGGCCCGCCAGTGCCAGCGAATCGGGGCCGACGCCCACGGTGATGTCCTTCACATGTCGCACCTGCTCCGGGCGCCGGACATCGTAGATTCGCAGCAGCCCGCGACGGGCGTTGTGCTGGTCATCGTCCATGCGAATGGCGACCACCGCGAATCGCCCGTCAGGGGTTACGGCCACGGAGGTCGGCTCTCCGACGCCATGCAGGCGCACGTCGATCCAGTCTTTCAGCGCTGGTCTGTCGGGTTGGCGGATGTCCACGACACCCACACGGCCCGCGTCTGCGCTGGTGAACAGAAGGGTCATGCCGTCCGGCGTGGCGGCCACGATCTCGGCCACGTCGTCGACCGGCAGGTGGGCGGCGAGGCGGAAAGGCGCTGCACGGCCAGCCGGTGGCGCAGCGTGTGTCAGCAACGGCAGGGCCAGCAGGGCAGCGGCCGTCAGGCGTGCAAAGGCCCAGGCAGGAATACGCATCATCAATGTTCCAGTCATGACAGGTCAAAAAAAGGCCCGCCGAGGCGGGCCTTGGACAGGTGGTCCGGTGATCAGGTGCCGATCACGCCGCCATCGTTCCTGGTGATGACGATGGTGGCCGAGCGCGGACGCTTTCCGTTGCCATAGCCGGCATTGGCAGGCCACTGGCTTTCGTACTTCGACGGGTCGGTCACGTTCGCCATCTTGGTGTTCTCACCCGGGTGCTGGATGTTGATGAACAAGGCACGTCCGTCGGGCGTCTCGGTGATACCGGTGATCTCGGCGCCCTTGGGGCCGACCAGGAAGCGCTTGAATGTGGCGGCAGACTGTTCTTTGCCCACGTAGGTCTTGACCTGCTTGTCGCCATACGAGAGGGTCTTTGCACCGCCGTCACCCACGCGGCCGGGCACGGCAGCCAGCAGCATGCAGTTGGTCACGTCGGTGTAGGCACCGTCGTCGGTCTGGATCCAGCACAGGCCGGTGGCCTGGCTGAACACCAGCCCGTCGGGCGAGGACAGGTCGTTGTCGTCGGTCAGGTTGGACAGGTTGACCTTGCCCCGATCGGCGCCGGCTTCCGAGGCGAACAGGTAGATGTCCCACCGGAAGGTGGCTTCCTGCGGCTGCTTCTCGGCCAGACGGATGATGTGGCCATTGACGTTGCCCTTCTGTTCCTTGCCGGCCTTGGCGTCGGTGTAGACGCGGGGGTTGGCGGCATCGGCCGTCGCCACGGTGCGGTTGCTATTGTTGGTCAGGGTGATGTAGACCTCACCATTGCGCGGATTCACGCCACCCCACTCGGGGCGATCCATCTTCGTGGCGCCCACCGCATCAGCCGCCAGGCGGGTGAAGATGGCGATGTCGGCGTCGGACTTGAACTCGAAGTACGAACTGTTGGCGATGACCGGGTTTTTCATCGACAGTTCCAGCCACTCGCCGGTGCCGTCGTCCTTGAAGCGTGCGGCGAACAGCGTGCCCTTGTTCAGGTATTTGTCGCCGGCGGCCAGGCGGTTGGCGGCGTTGGCGTCGGCCGGGTCCCACTTGGCATCGGACACGAATTTGTAGATGTATTCGCCGCGGGCGTCGTCGCCCATGTAGGCCACCACCGGCTGGCCGGCGCTCACGCGGGCGAAGGTAATGTTCTCATGGCCCATGCGGCCCAGTGCCGTGCGCTTGCGCAGGGCGGCCTTGCTGTCGTAGGGGTCGAGCTCCACCACATAGCCGAAGGTATTCATTTCGTTGCGGTAGTCTTCCTTGGCCGAGGCGCCGATGGCGCTGTTGTTCCAACGCACATACTGGTCCTGCGGCCCGGCGCTCTCCCAGCCGTGACGGCTGGCCGCGCCGGCCTTGCGGCCGTAGCGGATCAGTGCCTGGACCTGCTTGTCCTTCTTGCGGGCGGCATCATCCTTGGCGTCGCGGAAGAAGTAGCCGAACCAGTTCTCTTCGCCGGACACGTACGTTCCCCAGGGGGTCTTGCCCGAGCCGCAGTTGTTCAGCGTGCCGCGTGCCTTGGTGGCCGAGGCGTCGTATTTGGTCACCAGATGCTCGCTGCCGCGGGCGGGGCCATGGATCTCGGCCTCGGTCATGGTGGTGATGCGGCGGTTGAAGGCCGAGGCCGGCTTGTAGGACCAGCGCTTGCCATCGGACTGCACCTCGACCACGCTCAGGCCGTGGATCATCAGTTCCTTGTCGACTTCTGCCGCAGGGCGGGGCAGGGATGCCTTGCCACCGTCGGCATGGATAAAGAAGGACGTGAGCTTCTCGTCGGTGGTGGCCTCGTGGTTCATGGCCAGCAAACCCCGCAGCGCCGCCGTGGTCGACGGCTTGCCCTGGGCATCCAGCCCGAACCATTCGATACCGTCGTGGTGGTCACCGGCACGCTGGTCGAAGGCGGTGTCGGTGCCGTCGTTGCGGAAGGCCGGTGCCTGCGGGGTCAGCGGGTCGCCCAGGGCATAGATGATCTGGGCGCTGTAGCCTTCAGGCACCACCACTTTGTCCAGGGTGTGTTTCGCCACGGCCTTGAAGCCCAGCTGGTTCACCGGGTTGGCCGGTCCCTGGCCACCAGTGGCGGCACAGCCGGTCAGGGTCGCGGCGCCCACGGCGGTACCCGCCAGACCGGCGCCCCTGAAGAGCTCACGGCGGCTCAGGCGCGATTGAAGCACCTGCTCGATGTGCGGGTTGGCGGTGGTGTTGGAATCTTCGACGTTGAAGACGTCGTGCGGACGGGTGTGCTCAGTGGTCACAGTCATGCCTCGTGGGTTGAACAGAAAACCCGCGAAGCATCCGTGAACTGTGTGAAACCGCCGTGACAGCTTGGCGGTGCTGGTGTGACAGTCAGTCCGGACGGTCGCTCTGGACCGGTGCTTCAGGCTCGGTGTCCATGAAGCTGTCCCGGTAGGTGAAGTAGATGGACGTGTGGAACATCGCAGCCATCAGCATTGACGCGGGCAGGATGACGATCTGCAGGGCCTGAGCGCCGCCCACGGCCGCGGCAATGCCGGTCACCAGGTTGCCGACCACCACCAGCACCAGACCCCAGCCCAGCAGGTAGACCAGCATGGCCCATTTGTTGGCCCAGCAGGCCGCCAGACTGAAGAACAGCGCCTTGACAGGCGGCACCCCATGCCAGTGCACCAGGGCCGGTGCGTGCCAGAAGGCCATCGACACCGGGGTGTAAAACACCAGGGCCAGCAGCAATGCGGTGCTGCGCTGCTGCAGCGCCGCCTGCAGTTCCTCAGTGCTGGGATCGTCGCCCGCCGTCAGAGGGCCGATGGCATCGCCCGCCATGACCGACACCAGCAGCAGAATGACGGCTACCGCAATGGCGTAGCCCGCACCCAGCAGCAACAGTTGCCGCACCCGGTCCCGAGGGCCACGCAGGCCCGTCACCAGCATCGAGGGCATGGGAAACCGGCCGCTGTCCGCCTCCCGGGTCGCCGCCATCAGGCCCAGATTGACCATGGGCATCAGCGTGAGCACCAGGGCCACGCCCAGGGCAGGGATCACCGACAGCAGCGACGCCAGCATCATGAACATGAAGAACAGGCCCGCCAGTGCCAGGGGTTGGCGCAGGAAAGTTTTCCAGCCCAGGCGGATCCAGGACCAGCCGGTGCGTGCGGGGACGATGTTCAGGCGCATGACTCAGGCCGTGACAGGCGCTGCGTCGAGCAGCGGAACCGAGAGGTCTGGCAGGCGCGCCAGACGGGCACGCAGCACCCGCTCGAAGTGCCCCGGATCGTGGGGCTTGAGCATGGCAGCGTCGCGCGGCAGGTACCAGTCCCACAGGCGCGAGAGCCAGAAACGCAGCGCGCCGGCACGCAACATGGCCGGCAGCAGCTGGCGCTCGGCCGATGTGAGAGGCCTGACCGCCTGGTAGGCCGCCAGCATGGCCTGTGCGCGGGTCTCGTCATGCTGACCGTCGTCGTCGCCCTCGGCATGGACGATGCACCAGTCGTTCAGGCACACCGCCAGATCGAACAGGAAGGTGTCGCAGCCGGCAAAGTAGAAGTCGAAGAAGCCGCTGAGGCGACCGTCCTCGAACATCACGTTGTCGCGGAACAGGTCGGCGTGGATGGGGCCACGGGGCAGGGCGGTGTAGGCGGGCAGGGCGGCCACATGATTCTGGTAGGCCAGCTCGGCAGTCAGCAGGTCTCGCTGGCTCGCGGCCAGGTGTGGCAACACCACGGGCACAGTGTCATTCCACCAGTTCAGTCCCCGCAGGTTGGGCTGCTGCAAGCCGAAGTCCTGCCCGGCCCGGTGCATGCGCGCCAGCATGTCCCCCACCGCCTGGCAATGGCCAGCCGTCGGCGACAGTTCGCTGCGGCCGCGCAGCTTCTCCACCACCGCCGCCGGCTTGCCTTGCACCGTGTGCAGGATCTCGCCGCTGCCATCGGCCACGGGGCCGGGCACCGGGATGCCTTTGCGGGCCAGGTGCTGCATGAGCCGCAGGTAGAAGGGCAACTGGTCGAAGCCCAGCCGCTCGAACACCGTCAGCACGTGCTCCTGGGCCACCCCATCGGTGACGCAGGTGATGAAATAGTTGGTGTTCTCTATGCCGCCCTGGATGCCCCGCAGCTCCGTCAGCGTACCCAGGCCAAGTTTCTCGGCCAGCGCGGCGGCTTCCCCGAAGGGGACTTCTGTGTAGACAGCCATGGCAAGCGGTGAAGGGTGATCAGAAAGACAGCAGACGCCAGCGGCTGCGCCCGGTATTGGCCGATGAGCCGCTGTTGGCGTCGCTCATGTCCTCACCGCCGCGGGCCGGGGCCACCTCATAGCTGGGGGCGCCATTCTTGGGCTGCACGGTGATGTTGCGGGTCTGTCCGCCGACTCGCAATTCATCGATGCGGCTGCCGGCATCCTCGTGGCTGATGCGCTCGATGCGTTCATTCGGCCCGCTGGTCTGGGCGCTGTTGTCCGTCGCAGGGGTCGCGGCGGGCGCGGCCTGTGCCAGGGCAATGAGGGGCAGGCCAGCCAGCCCCAGCACAAGAGCGGCAGACCGGATGGACGAGGTGAGTTGACGTGCGCACATCCCGCCATTGTAGGGTGATGGCCGGATGACGGCAGACCGGTGGCCAGCCGTTTCCCCCACAATCGCCGCATGTCTGACGAAAAAAAGCCCACCCCGCGCCTGCTGCTTGTTGACGGGTCGAGTTACCTCTACCGCGCCTTCTTTGCCGGTGGCGATGCCATGAGCACCACCTTGCCCGACGGCAGGGTGCAGAAAACCGGTGCGATCCGCATCATCATCAACATGATGCAGAAGTTGCGCAGCGACTATCCGTCGCTGTATGCGGCCTGCGTTTTCGACGCCAAGGGGCCGACTTTCCGGGATGCGCTCTACCCGGAGTACAAGGCCCAGCGCAGCCCCATGCCCGATGACTTGCGCAGCCAGATCGAGCCCATCCACGAGGTCATCCGCCTCAGTGGCTGGCCGGTGCTGGATGTGCCGGGTGTGGAAGCGGACGACGTGATCGGTACCCTGGCCATGACGGCCGCCCGGCAGGGCATCGAGGTGCTCATCAGCAGCGGCGACAAGGACCTGACGCAGCTGGTCAACGAGCACATCACCATCATCGACACGATGAGCGGCAAGGTGCGCGATCTGGCGGGGGTCGAGGCCGAGTTCGGCGTGCCGGCCCGGCTGATGCTGGACTACCAGATGCTGGTGGGTGACCCGGTGGACAACGTCCCGGGTGTGCACAAGGTGGGCCCGAAGACCGCGGTGAAGCTCTTGCAGGAATACGGCTCGGTCGACAACCTGATGGCTCAGGCCGCTCAGATCAAGGGTGCGGTGGGCGAGAACCTGCGCCAGGCGCTGGACTGGCTGCCCATCGGTCGCCAGCTGCTGACCATCAAGACCGACTGCGATCTTGACGGCTGGGTACCCGGCCTGCCGGCGCTGGACTCGGTGCGCATGGGCGAGCCGCAGAAGGAGCCGCTGCGCACGTTCTACGAAACCTATGGCTTCAAGGGCCTGGCCAAGGCGCTGGGCGGAGGCGAAGCGGCGACGCCGGCACCCGCTGTGGCCCCGGGCGGCACCGACGACCTGTTTGCCGAGCCAGCCGCCACCGCACCACGCGCGAGCAACCTGGCCTACGACACCCTCCTGACCTGGGACGCCTTCGACCGCTGGTTGGCGAAGATCGAAGCCGCCGATCTGGTGGCCATCGACACCGAGACCACCTCGCTGGACGAGATGGTGGCGCAGATCGTGGGCATCAGCTTCAGCGTCACCCCGGGCGAAGCCGCCTACATCCCGCTCAAACACGAAGGCCCGGACGCCCCCGCGCAGCTGCCGCTGGAAGAGGTGCTGGCCCGCCTCAAGCCCTGGCTGCAGAACCCGGCTCGGCACAAGCTCGGCCAGCACATCAAGTACGACCGCCATGTGTTCGCCAACCATGGCATCGAGGTGCAGGGCTATGTGCACGACACCATGCTGCAGAGCTATGTGCTGGAGGTGCACAAGCCGCACGGCCTGGAGAGCCTGGCCGAGCGACACCTGGGCCGCAAGGGCATCAGCTACGAAGACCTCTGCGGCAAGGGTGCGCACCAGATTCCCTTTGCACAGGTTGATGTGGCCAAGGCGGCCGAGTATTCCTGCGAAGACAGCGACATGACCCTGGAGGTGCACCGTGTGCTGTGGCCGCAGCTGCAGGCCGATGCCCGGTTGAAGTTCATCTATGAGCTGGAGATTGCCAGCAGCGAGGCGCTGTACCGCATCGAACGCAATGGTGTTCTGATTGATGCCCCCACGCTGGCCAGGCAGAGCCACGAGTTGGGCCAGCGCATCTTTGCGCTGGAGCAGGAAGCCTACGAGATTGCCGGTCAGCCCTTCAACCTGTCGTCACCCAAGCAGCTGGGCGAAATCTTCTTCGACAAGCTGGGCCTGCCGGTCATCAAGAAGACCGCCACCGGTGCGCGCAGCACCGACGAAGAAGTGCTGGAAAAGCTGGCCGAGGACTACCCGCTGCCCGCCAAGATCCTGGAGCACCGCAGCCTGATCAAGCTCAAGGGCACCTACACCGACAAGCTGGCGCAGCTGGCCCTGCCACGCACCGGCCGTGTGCATACCCACTACGCCCAGGCGGTGGCAGTGACCGGGCGCCTGTCCAGCAACGACCCCAACCTGCAGAACATCCCCATCCGCACCGCCGAGGGCCGCAAGGTGCGCGAAGCCTTCGTGGCCGCACCGGGCCATGTGATTGCCAGCGCCGACTACTCGCAGATCGAGCTGCGCATCATGGCCCACCTCAGCGATGACACGGCCTTGATGCGCGCCTTTCACGAAGGACTGGATGTGCACCGGGCCACCGCGGCCGAGGTGTTCGGCATCAAGCCTGAAGAGGTGAGCAGCGAGCAGCGCCGCTATGCCAAGACCATCAACTTCGGCCTGATCTACGGCATGGGCACCTTCGGGCTGGCCAAATCGCTGGGCATCGAAAACGCCGCCGCCAAGACCTACATCGACCGTTACTTCGCCCGGTTTGCCGGGGTCAAGCAGTACATGGACGCTACCCGCGCCCTGGCCAAGCAGAACGGCTTCGTGGAAACCGTCTTCGGTCGCCGGCTGGTGCTGCCCGACATCAGGAACGCCAAGGGCGCCAAACTGGCCGCGCTGGAGCGGCAGGCCATCAACGCGCCCATGCAGGGCACGGCGGCCGACCTGATCAAGCTGGCCATGGTGGCGGTGCAGAAGGCGCTGGATGACCAGGGCAAGGCCACCCGGATGATCATGCAGGTGCACGACGAACTGGTGTTCGAGGTGCCAGAGGCCGAGGTGGACTGGCTGCGCACCGAGATCCCACGCCTGATGGCCGGGGTCGCGCAGCTGAAGGTGCCGCTGCTGGCCGAGGTCGGGGTGGGGCCGAACTGGGAGCAGGCCCATTGAACTTTCGTCGCCCGCAAGGGTCGGCACGGTTTCTCAGCCATTCAAGGAGACACGCCTCATGCTCAACCTGACACAGACCCAGGACCTCTCGGCCTTGCTGCCCGGCCAGTCCACCGAGGCCGGCGCCACGCGCCGCACCGCGCTCAAGGCCGCGCTGGGGGTGGGCTACGCCGCCTCGACCTTGCCCACCCTGGCCCAGACCGCCATCAAGACCTCCGCCGACGGACTGACCGTGGGAGAGGTCACCATTGACGTCAATGGCTTCGGCATGCCGGCCTACCGGGCCGCGCCGGCGGGCAAGACCGGTTTGCCGGTGGTGCTGGTGCTTTCCGAGATCTTCGGTGTTCACGAGTACATCGCCGACACCACCCGGCGCTTTGCGCGGGCCGGCTACCTGGCCATCGCGCCGGAACTTTTTGTCCGGCAGGGAGATGCGCAAAGCTACGGCGAAATGGCCCGGTTGATGGCGGAGGTGATCTCCAAGGTGCCCGATGCCCAGGTGATGGGGGATCTGGATGCGACGGTTCGCTGGGCGGCCGCCAACGGTGGCGACACCTCCAAGCTCGGCGTCACCGGCTTTTGCTGGGGAGGGCGACAGACCTGGCTGTATGCCGCTCACAATCCGGCGGTCAAGGCCGGTGTGGCCTGGTACGGGCGCCTGGTCGGGCAGAACACCGAACTGACGCCCCGCCATCCCGTGGACGTGGCCGGGCGGCTGCACGGCCCGGTGCTGGGGCTCTACGGCAGCGCGGACACCGGCATCCCGCTTGACACGGTTGATAAGATGAAAGTGGCTTTGGCGTCCGGCAACGTGGCGTCCAGGGCCTCGACCTTTGTGGTGTACCCTGATGCCCCGCATGCCTTCCATGCCGATTACCGGCCCAGTTTCCGCAAGGAGCCCGCCGAAGACGGCTGGAAGCGGGCGTTGGCATGGTTCTCGCAACACGGGGTGGGTTGACGGCTGTCGTCCCTGTTCCCGTCCAGGGGGCCGCTCATGCGGCCCTTTTTCGTTCTTGTTCTTCCGCACATGATCCTTCTTGCCATCCTTGTTGGAACCGTGGCCGCCGGTGTCGGCAGTGTCTGGCTGGCGGCCCTGCTGGGCATGGCCATGCTGGCGCGCTTCACCCAGCACATGCTCAGCCTGGCCGCGGGCGCCCTGATGGCCACCGCCTTCATGCACCTGCTGCCCGAGGCCTTCGAGAGCGAGGCCAGTGCGCATGAGCTGTTTGCCCTGCTGCTGGCCGGGCTGGTGTTCTTCTTTCTGCTCGACAAAGCCGAACTGTGGCACCACGGCCACGAGCACCATCACGGGGACAGTGCGCACGAAGGTCACGGTCACCACCACCATCATCACCACGAGCAGGGCGCCCATGCGCACCGTCATGGGCACGCCCATGCGCACGAGAAGCGGTCGGGGGGCTGGGCGGTGCTGGCGGGCGACAGCGTTCACGCGTTCGGCGATGGCATCCTGATCGCCTCGGCCTTTGTCGCCGACATCAAGCTGGGGGTGGTTGCCGCCCTGGCCGTGCTGGCGCACGAGGTGCCCCACCACATGGGCGATCTGGTGGTCTTGCAGCAAACCTCTGGCACCCGGCGCGCAGCGCTGGTCAAGGTGTCACTGGCTGGCACGGTCACCGCACTCGGGGGGCTGGTGGGTTACTTTCTGCTGGGCAGGCTGGCAGACTGGCTGCCTTACTTTCTCGTGGCCGCGTCCAGCAGCTTTGTCTACGTCGCGCTGGCCGACCTGATTCCCCAGTTGCAAAAGAGGCTTGGCCTGCGCGAGACGGTGGCCCAGGTCCTCTGGCTGGCCGCGGGCATCGCGCTGGTGACCCTGGTCAGCGGCATTGCGCACCGCCACTGACGCTGTTTGCAGCGGTTGCCGGGCTCAGTGTTCCTGACCCGTGCCAAAGCAGAACCAGAACGTTGCTCCTTGACCCACTGCTGCCTCGGCGCGAATCTGGCCGCCGTGGCGTTCGATGATGCGGCGCACGGTGGCCAGACCGATGCCCGATCCCTCGATTCGTTGGCGCTGTGCAGGCGGTTGAAAGGCTTGAACAGCCGGTCGGCTCTCACCATGTCGAAACCGGCGCCGTTGTCCCGGATGAAGAACACGGGTGTCACCGACCCGGCTGACTTGTCCTGACCGATCTCGATGCGGGCCTGCGGCTGCTGGCGCGAGTACTTCCACGCGTTGCCGATCAGGTTTTCCAGCACGATCTGCGCCATCCTCGGGTCGCAATTGGCCTTGAGACCCGGTTCGATCGTGACCTGCACCTCCCGCGTCGGATCGCGATGGCGCTCCTGGCGCAGCACGCCATCGGCCAGGTCGCTCAGGTCGACCTCCATCCGCTGCAACTGCCCCTGGCTCACCCTCGCGAGCGCGAGCATATCGGCAATCAGGCTGTTCATGCGGGTCACCGCCGTCATCACCCGCCGGATCAGGTCTTCGTCCTCCGGTGTGGTGCGCCCGGTCATCTGCTCCTGCAGCAGGTGCATGAAACCGTCGATGGAACGCAGAGGGGACTTCAGGTCGTGGGAGACGGAGTAGGCGAAGGCGTCGAGTTCCCGGTTCAGGTACTGCAGCTGCTCGGTCCTGGCCTGCACGCGCTGCTCCAGCGTCTCCTGCAGTTGCAGGATCTCGCGGTCTCGTCGCAGTCGGACCAGTTCCGCATTGCAGCGGCTGGCAAAGATGGTCAGCAGGGCCCGCATGGCCGGCTCCTGGGGGTGATCCGCAGGCCACACGGCCGCAATCAGCCCGATGGCGGTGCCATCGGGATCGCGCAGCGCCATCCCGGCAATCATCTGGATCTGGTCAGGGTCGAACGGGGGTGTGCTCTGCAGGACCTGGCGGCTGGGCGTGTCGATCACCAGCAGCTCGTCACTCGCCAGCAACCGGGTGTAGGTGCTGTGGGCGATCGGGACGTCCCGGTTGGGCTGCAGGCTGCCATCGGTGAGCAGCGCCAGGGTATCGATGCTGTGGTCACCGCGAAGTTCGCCAATGATGACTCCCGAGGCGGCCACCGCATCCGCCAGATGTTCGGCCAGCGACAGGAAGAAGGCCTGTCCCGTGGTGGGCGACACCCCTTCCGCCACCCTAAGCAGCATGGCCTCGCGCCGCTTCTCCGCGCTCACGTTCATCGTGAAGGACAGGGCGCAAGGCTCACCATCCAGTTCGATGATTTCGGCCCAGATGCGGACGTCGACAACCTCCCCCTGCTTGGTGCGCATGCGGGTTTCGTAGTGCTGGAGCCGGCCGTCACGGCGCAGCGTGTTCACATAGTCTTGCCGGTCCGACTCGCTCAGCCAGACACCCACTTCCAGTGAGGTTTTGCCTTCAAAGTCCGCCATCGGCCAGCCCAGCACGCGCTCATTGGCCGGATTGACCTCCATGAAACGGCCGTCCGACAGCCGTGTGATCGTCATGCCCAGGGGGCTGAAGTTGAAGGCCTTGGCAAACCGCTCTTTCGACTGCTCCAACTCGCGCCGCGACTTGAGCTCGGCGCTCACATCCATGACCATGGCAATCATCATGCGCTCGGTGTCCTGGGTCGCGATCTCGGCCCAGACCACGCAGTCGAACTCGCTGCCATCCTTGCGCACGCCCCGGGCGCGCTGGCCCTCCACCTTGCCCAAAGCATCCAGCGATGCCCGAAAGGCCAGCTGATCCTGCGCATCTGCCCACATGCGGGGAGGTCGCACCCCCACCAGATCGTCACGCCCATACCCGAAGAGCGTCACAAACGCATCGTTGGCATCCAGGATTTCCAGCGTGGACATCGACTGCACGATGCAGGCCGCTGGGTTGTTCCGGAACAGCACGCGGAACCGGTGCTCGGTGTCCCGCAAACTGCCTTCGACCCGGCTCGCACGGTCCAGTGCGGCCAGCTGTGCCTGATAGGTCTGCTCCAGTCTGAATCGGCCATAGGTCACACTGACCACCAGGCAGCCCAGGACCGCCACGTGGGTCACCCAGGTGGCCCAGCTCACCTGGAGCCGGGCCGCCGGCAGCCAGCCCTGCTGCTCGGCAAAGGTCAGCACGGCCAGCACCGTCACGGCCACGAAGGCCACCGAGATCATGGCCCGCCGCGACAGGAACACGCCCGCGCCGACCACCGTGGCCAGCAACACATTCACCGAGGCGCCCCGGATCGATCCTTGCGCCACCACACCCGCGGTGGAGAGCAGAAGCAAGCCATACACCAGCAGATGCGGCAGCCATCGCCGATGGCCGGTCAGGTACAGACCAAGCATGGCCAGTGCCATGGCCTCCAGCGCCAGGGCGACCCCCAGCAGATGGGTACGGCCTTGCTGCAGGTAGATACCCGTGATCACCAAGGGACCCGCGATCGCCGTGGCCAGGATCAGGGCCAGCAGTGCCTTGTCGTGAACCTCGGCCAGCCCGCTTGGGGTGTCGGACTCCGGGTGACGGTGCTTACGCGTCATGGCTGATGTCTTTCTGCGTCGGGGGTCGACGGCTTGGGTTCCAGGCTGAAACGGAATTCGGCCCCGTGATCTGGCTGCCCCGACCCGCTGATGTCGCCACCGTGTCGCTCAATGATCCGGTGCACGGTGGCCAGTCCGATACCGGTTCCCTCGAACCCGAAGCTGGGCATGTGCAGGCGCTGGAAGGGCTTGAACAGCTTGTCGGCGTACGCCATGTCGAAGCCGATGCCGTTGTCCCTGACGAAGAACCAGGCCGGGGCGTGCGCCGTGTCAACAGCCGGCCTCACCAGGCCCACCGTGATCTCGGCCACCGCCCGGTCGCGGGTGTACTTCACGGCGTTGCCCAGCAGGTTCTCCAGGACGATGCGCACCAGGCGGTGGTCGCATGACGCCCGCAGCTGCGGCTCGATCTGAAAGCGGATCTGCCGCTGCGGGTGCTGGGCGCTCAGCTGACGCGCGACTTCACTGCACAGACCGCTCAGATCCACCCATTCCCGCTGGAGCGGGCCCTGGCTGACCCTGGCCAGGGCCAGCATGTCGGCGATCAGGGTGCTCATCCGCCGGGTGGCAGCCAGCACCCGCGCCAGCATCTGCTCCTCGTCGGGACGGATCCGGTCCTTCAGGCTCTCGCCGAGGATCTGGGTGAAGCCGTCGATGGCCCGAAGCGGTGACTTCAGGTCGTGCGAGACAGAGTAGGCAAAGGCGTCCAGTTCCTGGTTGAGCTTGTGCAGCTCGGCGGTGCGCTCCCGCACGCGCCATTCCAGCTGGTCGTTGAACGTCCTGATCTCGCGGTCCCGCTGCATGCGCAACAGCTCGGCGTTGGTCCGGCTGGCAAAAATCGACAGCAACTGCGGCACGTCCGAGTCTGGCGCCAGCGTGCGGCGCCAGAACACCGAGATCATCCCGATGGGTCTGCGGTCCGCATCATGAAGACAGTGTCCCATGTAGGACTGGAAGCCGGCTTGCTCAAGATCGGTGGCCTGCGGATAGCAGGCGGGCAGGCTGTCATGCACCACCAGCGTCTGACCACTTTGCATCACCTGTTCGCAAGGCGTTCCACGGATCTCGTGGATCGATGGCACCCGGATTTCCCCGTCCATCCAGACCGCCAGGTCCTGCATCAGACCACCGTCCCCGAGCTCGGACACCCGCACACCATCGGCTTCGACCGCTTGCGCGAGATGGCGAACCATCACATGGAAGAAGGCATCGCTGTCCTGGCCAGCCATTCCCTCGGCGATCTCGCGCAGCAGGTGCTCCTTGTGCACCTGGCGGGTGACGTCGATGACGCAGGACAGGGCGCACGCCTCACCATCAATGTCGATCTTCTCCGACCACAACCGCACGATGCGCTGGCGCCCGTCGGGCAATTGCAGCGTACGCTCCCAGCCTCGAACATGCCCCTTCGCCAGCATCTCTCTGACATAGCTCTCTCGATCGGCTGCGTCCCGCCAGATGGTCAGGTTGGGGGTCTGTCCGCTGGCGCGGGCTTGCAGGGCCAGTTCGCCATGGTCATTGGGCTGGTTGAATTCCAGCACCTGCCCGTCAGACAGTCGCGTGATCCGCATGTTCAAGGGACTGAGCCGGAAGGCTTTGGCAAAACGTTCTTCCGATCGCCGCAGGCGCTCCAGCGCGCGACGCTGTTCGGTCACGTCGGACACGGTGGTGATGACCATGCGGTCGTCCTCATCGGTCCCCATCTCGCTGGAGATCACCGCATCGAAGAAGTCTCCATTTCGACGTCGTCCCTGCACGGTGTGCATTTCGGCCCGGCGCTCCTTGAACAGACTCGCCAGATAGGCCTTGCGCTCGGACGGAACCCCCCACAGCATTTCGTCCGACTGGCCGACGATCTCGTCCTTGCGATAGCCGTAACAGCGCTCGAACGCCGGGTTGACATCCAGGATCAGGCCGTCATGCCCCGATTGGGCCAGCATGGGTGTCGGGCTGTTCTTGAAGATCCGGGCGAATCTCTCCAGGCTCCGATCCCGTTCGGCTTCCGAGCGTTGCCGCTGCTCCAGCGCCTGCCGCAGGCGGTGGGCGTTGCGTTCCAGCTGCCGTCGCGTGTGATAGATGATCAGCGCGACCACACTCACGGTGGCCACCTGGGTGAGCCAGGTCTTGAGACCGACTTCCATGTCCGGCACATGCATCCAGCCGGCACGCTCGGCCATGGTCAGTGCGCCCAGGGCCGTGGCGGTGAAGACGACACACCAGATCAGGGCCCGGCGGCCCAGCAGGATACCGGCGCCGGCAATGGCGCCGACGAAAAGGAAGCTGGACGATGTGCGTACCGATCCGAAGGCGATGACCGACAGCACGCCCAGGCACAGGACGGCCAGCACCATCCACAGGGCCACGTGCCGGATGTGTCCACGTCGCGTAAGTCCGTAGAAGAACCAGCTGTAGACCGCAAACAGCGCGGTGGCGGCGGTTTCCCACTGGTTGTGCGTGGTCAGGTACACCGGAGCCAGAAGCGCCGTCGCCGCCAACGCCATGGTCAGCGAGATGGCCTTGAGCATGCCCACCTGGCTGGTGAGACTGCTTTCATCGGCGAGGTTGTCCTGGTCGTCGGGGGTCATGTTCGTGGCGTCACGCCGGCTGATGACGCATATTCAAGACAAGATCGACCGTTGGCTGGAATACTTGAGCCTTCAGCCACGTGCAAAGACCGCCCCCGGGGTGTCGCACCATTCGCTCCAGCTCCCGGGAAACAGTGCAGTGATGCCCCAGCCAGCCACCGCCATCGCCAGCACATTCGGAATGGCGCTGACACCACTGCCGCAATGGTGAATCACGCCAGCGGGATCCCGGAGTCCCAGCAGAGCCGAAAATTCCTGGTGCAGCAGTTCGGGGGACTTGAACCGGCCATCGGGCCCCAGGTTGTCGCCAAAGGGGCGGTTGAGCGCGCCGGGAATGTGGCCTGCCACCGGGTCCAGCGGCTCGGTCTCTCCACGGTAGCGGGCCGGTGCGCGCGCGTCGATGATGGTCAGGCGCGGGCTGCCTACCGAAGCCTTGAGGTCCAGCGCGCCCACCACCGGGGCGCCGGGCAGCGGACTGGCCTCAAAGTCACCCGGAACCTGAGCAGGCGGGGGGCCGGGTCCCGCCTCGGTGGGCAATCCTGCGGCTTGCCAGGCTTGCAGCCCACCGTCGAGCACGGCCACCGCCTGGTGACCGCACCATTGCAGCATCCACCACAGGCGTCCGCAGTAATTGGCTCCCTGCCGGTCGTACACCACCACCTGCGTGCCCCGGGTGAGACCCAGTTCGCGCATCCGGAGGGCAAAGGCTTCGCGCGAGGGCAGGGGGTGGCGCCCGCCGCTGGCACGAGGCTGGTCGGGTGACTTTTCGCTCAGCAGGCTGTCCAGATGGGCATATCGGGCGCCTGGAATGTGGACATCCTCGTACTGGCGGCTGCCAGCGCTGGCGTCGAACAGGTCGAAACTGCAGTCGAACAGGGCCAAGGGCTGGCCATCGGCGATCAGCCGTTGCAGGGATGGGGCGTCAATGAGGGTGGTGTACATGGCACCATTTTGGACCAGCACCGGCAGAGATCGCGAGCCAACAGCCGGTCTTTGAGGACAAAGCCACAGGCCCGTGGCTTGAGCGACAACCGGCGGGCCGTCAGTGTTCCTCGCCAGGGGCGGTCGGAACGGCTCGGGAGCGCAGCACCGTGGCGGTGATCCCGCTGACGATGATCAGGCCCATTCCCAGCCACCCGATCAGGGGCAGCTGATCACCGAAGATCGTCAGGCTGTAGATGCCGGCAAACACGATGCCCGAATACTGCAGGTTGGCCACCACCAGCGTCGCCCCGCTGGCGTAGGCACGCGTCATGCACAGCTGGGCGATCACGGCCAGCAGGCCGATCGGCAGCAGCCACAGGGCGCTGGGCCAATGCCAGGGCGATGCCCCGGCAAACACCATGCCGGCCCCGCCGGCCAGCACCGCCGCCAGCGAAAAGTAGAAGACCGTGCGGCTCTCCGGCTCACCCACCTTGGACAGCGCCGCGACCTGCAGGTAGGCCAATGCCGCAAAAACCCCTGAGATCAAGCCCACCATGCCGCCCAGCACCTGATCCGGTGCCAGGGTCGGCCGCAGCATCATGGCGACCCCTGCAAACCCCGCCAGCACGGTCAGGAAAAGGGGGCCTTGCTGTCGCACCGGCGCGTTCTTGCCTTGCAGAAGAATCGCACCGCCGATAAGGAAGGCCGCGATCCAGACGCTGCTCATGTAGTTCAGCGTCATGGCGGTGGCCAGCGGCAGCACCGAGATGGCGTAGAACCAGGACACCAGCGAGATCACGCCCACCACGCTGCGCCACACATGCATCATGGGCACCTGGGTCCGCAGGGAAACACCGCGGACACGGGTGGCCACCAGCAGGAAGATCATGCCCACCGCGCCCCGGTAGGCCACGATCTCGAAACTGTTGAAGTGGGCCGACGCAAACTTGATGCACACCCCCATGGTGGCAAACAGCAGCGAGGCCAGCAGCATCCACAGCGCCTGCATCTCAACTCCTGTGCGTGCAGGCGATGCGGATCATCACTTCATCCGTGCCCGGTACCACTCATGGAAGTGCTGCATGCCGTCTTCCATGGGGCTCTGGTACGGGCCGACCTCGTTGTCGCCACGCGCCAGCAGGGCCTTGCGCCCGGCGTCCATGCGCTCGGCGATCTCGTCGTCCTCGATGCAGGTTTCCATGTAGGCGGCACGCTGGGCTTCGACAAACTCGCGCTCGAACGCCGCAATTTCTTCCGGGTAGTAGAACTCCACCATGTTCAGCGTCTTGTCCACGCTGATCGGGTGCAGGGTGGAAACCGTCAGCACGTGCGGGTACCACTCCACCATGATGTGGGGGTAGTAGGTCAACCAGATGGCGCCATGCTCCGGCAGCTGGCCATTGCGGTACTGCATGAGCTGCTGGTGCCAGCGCTGGTAGACCGGGCTGCCCGACTTGGACTGCAGGTTCTGCACACCGACGGTCTGCACCGAGTACTCGGGCTTGAACTCCCAGCGCAGGTCGCTGCAGGTCACGAAGTTGCCCAGACCCGGGTGGAACGGCTCGACGTGGTAGTCCTCAAGATAGACCTCGATGAAGGTCTTCCAGTTGTAGTTGCACTCGTGCAGTTCCACGTGGTCCAGCACCATGCCGTCGAAGTTGAGGGCGCTGCGCGGACCCATGCCAGCCAGATCGGTCTCGATGTCGCGGCCGTTGTCCTCGAACAGCATGCCGTTCCATTCGCGCAAGGCGTAGCGGTTGAGGTCCAGACAGGGATCCTGGGCGAAGTGGGGCGCGCCCAGCAGCGACCCCAGCTTGCTGCCTTGACCCCCGCTGTAGGTCCAGCGGTGCAGCGGGCACACGATGTGACCACCGGCGTGGCCCTTGCGGTTCTCGCCCAGATTGCCGCGACCGTTCAGCATGACGGCCTGGCGGTGGCGACAGACGTTGGAAACCAGTTCCACCCCTTGCGGTGTGCGCACCAGCGCGCGACCTTCCTTTTCCTGGGGCAGCGCGTAGTAGTCGCCGACGTTCGGAACGGCATTGGCGTGCCCCACATAGCGGGGCCCGCGCTGAAAGATCGTTTCGAGTTCCCTCTGGAACAGCGCCTCGTCGAAGTAGCTGGAAACCGGAAGTTGGCTTTCGGCCTGCTGGAGCTGAAGACTCAAATCAGACATGGTGGTCCTGACCTAAAGACTCCCCCTATGAAGGGGCAGGGTGAAGCGCTTAGCGAGTGAACGATCTGCGCGGGAAGGGTGGAAGTGCTGCGTCCCTCCGGGCGGATGAGGCCCGTCAGTTGAACAAGAAAAAAGAGGCGGGATTGTACCCCGGGTGCACCGAACGCGCGGCACCCGCCAGCCCGCATGGTTTTTGTGATGCGGAAAACGAGAACCCTGGGGCTAAAATCACTGGCTGTGCTCTGGCCGGGGTCGCGCGCCCTGCGCGCCAAGCCTGCAGACGCCAGCAGTGCCGAATTCATGACATCCTCATCCGAATCCAAGTCGTCCAGAACGGCAAAAGCCGCGAGCCCAGAGCCTGTGGCTTCCAGCTACGAGGCCGCCCTCGGGGAACTCGAGCGACTGGTTTCCCAGCTCGACGCCGGTCAGCTGCCACTGGACCAGTTGCTGACCCACTACCAGCGGGGTGCCCAGTTGCTGGCCTACTGTCGCGAGAAGCTGGACGCGGTCGAGAACCAGATCCGTGTTCTCGAAGCCAATGAACTGAAGCCTTGGGACGCCTCTTGAACACCACCTTCGCCCAGACCTCTGCGCCTTCCCTTGAGGAGTGGCGCGTCATGCGGCAGGCCAGCGTGGAGCAGGCCCTCGCGTCCTGGGTGCCCCCCGAGGCACCGGCCGAGCTGGGCACGGCCATGCGCTACGCGGTGCTCGATGGGGGCAAGCGACTGAGACCCCTGCTGGTGCTGGCCACGAGCGAGGCCCTCGATGGTCTCGCGCCCGCGGCTCTGCGTGCCGCTTGCGCCGTCGAACTCATTCACGCCTATTCCCTCGTGCACGATGACATGCCCTGCATGGACAACGATGTGTTGCGCCGGGGCAAGCCCACCGTCCATGTCCGCTACGGACAGGCCCAGGCCCTGCTGGCGGGCGACGCCCTCCAGGCGCTGGCGTTCGAGCTCCTGACGCCAGACGACGGCAGCATGCCGCCCGCCATGGCGGCCCGGTTGTGCCGGTTGCTGGCCCGCGCAGCGGGCGCCCATGGCATGGCCGGGGGCCAGGCCATCGATCTGGCCAGTGTGGGTCTGTCGCTTGACCAGCCTGCCCTGGAGGGCATGCACCGTCTCAAGACCGGTGCGCTGCTTCAGGCCAGCGTGATGATGGGGGCTGCCACAGCCGATGCCGATGCGCACCAGGCGTCCTGCCTGGCCGATTTCGGTGCCAGCATCGGGCTGGCCTTCCAGGTCGTCGATGACATCCTGGATGTGACCGCCGACTCCCAGACCTTGGGCAAGACCGCTGGCAAGGATGCCGCGGCCGACAAACCCACTTTCGTGTCGCTGATGGGTCTGGCGGCCGCCCAGGCCTATGCCGACGAAGTGCTCGATCGCGCGCACGCCGCCCTTGATCGCAGCGGGTTGTCCCAAACGGGTTACCTGCGTGGCCTGGCCGACTGGGTCGGCCGCCGATCGCATTGAACCAAAGCCATATCGCCATGAGTTCCCTGCTGTCTTCCATCGATTCTCCTGCCGACCTGCGGCGCCTCACTCGCCAGCAATTGCCCGTCCTGGCCAAGGAGTTGCGCGACTTTGTCCTCGAGAGCGTCTCCCGCACCGGCGGTCACCTCAGCTCCAACCTGGGCACGGTCGAGCTGACCGTGGCGCTGCACTACGTCTTCAACACCCCCGAAGACCGGTTGGTCTGGGATGTGGGTCACCAGACCTACCCGCACAAGATCCTGACCGGCCGCCGCGACCGCATGTCGACCCTGCGCCAGCTCGGCGGCATCAGCGGGTTCCCTCGCCGGGACGAAAGCGAATTCGATACCTTCGGGACTGCCCATTCCTCCACCAGCATTTCGGCGGCCCTGGGCATGGCCCTGGCCGCCAAGATGAAGGGCGAGAGCCGCCATGCCGTGGCCATCATCGGCGACGGCGCCATGACGGCTGGCATGGCCTTCGAGGCCCTGAACAATGCCGGTGTCGAGGACGGGCGCCTGCTGGTGGTGCTCAACGACAACGACATGTCCATTTCGCCGCCGGTCGGTGCCCTCAACCGCTACCTGGCCCAGCTCATGAGCGGTCAGTTCTACGCGGCGGCCAAGAACGTGGGCAAGACGGTGCTCAAGGGGGCGCCGCCTCTGTTCGAGCTGGCCAAGCGGCTGGAAGAGCATGCCAAGGGCATGGTGGTGCCGGCCACGCTGTTCGAGAAGTTCGGCTTCAACTATGTCGGTCCCATCGACGGTCACGATCTCGATTCGCTGATCCCCACGCTGGAGAACATCCGCCACCTGCTGGACAACGGCGAGGGCCCGCAGTTCCTTCACGTGGTGACCAGGAAAGGGCAGGGCTACAAGCTGGCCGAAGCGGACCCGGTGGCCTACCACGGTCCTGGCAAGTTCGATCCAGCGGTGGGTCTGGTCAAGCCAGCCACCCCGCCCAAGCCCACCTTCACCCAGGTGTTCGGTCAGTGGCTGTGCGACATGGCCCAAAAGGACCCTCTGCTGGTCGGCATCACCCCCGCCATGCGCGAGGGTTCGGGCATGGTCGAGTTCCACCAGCGGTTCCCCGGCCGGTATTTCGACGTGGGCATTGCCGAGCAGCACGCCGTGACGTTTGCCGCCGGCCTCGCTTGCGAGGGCATGAAGCCGGTGGTGGCCATCTATTCCACCTTCCTGCAGCGAGCCTACGACCAGCTCATTCATGACGTGGCCCTGCAGAACCTGCCCATGGTGTTCGCGCTGGACAGGGCCGGCATTGTGGGTGCCGACGGTGCCACCCACGCCGGCGCCTACGACATTGCTTTCCTGCGCTGCGTGCCCAACATGTCGATCGCCTGCCCGGCCGACGAGGCAGAGACGCGCCAGCTGCTGTCCACCGCACACGCCCAGAACCACCCCGTGGCCGTCCGCTACCCGCGCGGCTCGGGGGTGGGTGTCGCCGTGCCGGACGGTCTGGAGGGCCTTCCCTTCGGCAAGGGTGAGGTGCGTCGTCGGGGCCGCCGCATCGCGATCCTGGCATTTGGCACCTTGCTGTACCCGGCCTTGCAGGCGGCACAGGCGCTGGATGCGACGGTGGCCAACATGCGCTGGGCCAAGCCGCTGGATGTGGACCTTCTGAGAGAAATCGCCGAGACCCATGACGCCCTGGTCACGGTGGAAGAGGGGTGTGTGATGGGCGGAGCCGGCAGCGCGGTGCTCGAAGCCTTGCAGACCCTGGGCATCGACCGGCCAGTCCTGACGCTGGGCCTGCCCGACGTGTTCACCGAGCACGGCGATCCTGCCAAGCTGCTGGCCGCCATGGGCCTGGATGCGTCTGGCATCGAGCGGTCCATCCAGGCCCGTTTTCCCGATCAGCGGGGTGATGCGGCGGGCCTGAAGGTGGCGTGGCGGAAAGCTGGCTGTGAATCGCATTCACAGCCAAGTTGAAATTCCTTGCCGATGCCCCGCCATGGGGCATCTCAAGCTTGCAGAAGGCTGAACGCCCGATCCCGCGAGGTCGTCTTCGAGGGAAAACCCGAAGGGGTCCCCGGGAGGCGATTCCTACAATGCAACGGACTGTAGCCAGTCCCCGCCGGCCCCGTGCCGATCGGGCGGAAAGTGATTTCAACAACCACGGAGTTTCATCACATGGATCGTCGTTCCATTCTCAAGCACGCCGGTATCGCTGGCGTGCTGGCTGCTGGTGCCGCACCGGCTGTGCACGCGCAGGCCGCCATCCGCTGGCGCCTGACTTCCAGCTTCCCCAAGGCGCTGGACACCATCCACGGTGCCGCCGACGTGTTTGCCCGCAAGGTCAATGAAATGTCCGGTGGCAAGTTCTCCGTGACCGTTCACGCCCCGGGTGAACTGGTGCCAGCCTTCGGCGTGGTCGATGCCGTTCAGCAGGGCACGGTCGAGGCCGGTCACACCGCCCCGTACTACTACTTTGGCAAGGACGACACCTTCGCCATGGGCACGGCCATTCCTTTCGGCCTGAACAGCCGTCAGCTGACCGCCTGGTACTACGACGGCAACGGCCTGAAGCTGTTCCGCGAGTTCTACGACCAGTACAACATCGTGAACTTCCCCGGCGGCAACACCGGTGCCCAGATGGGCGGCTGGTACCGCAAGGAGATCAAGACCCTGGCCGACATCAAGGGCCTGAAGATGCGCATCGGCGGTTTTGCCGGCAAGGTGCTGGCCCGCATGGGTGGCGTGCCCCAGAACATCCCCGGCGGCGAAATCTACCAGGCGCTGGAGAAGGGCACCATCGACGCCACCGAGTGGATCGGACCATACGACGACGAGAAGCTGGGCTTCCAGAAAGTGGCCAAGAACTACTATTACCCCGGCTGGTGGGAAGGCGGCGCCCAGCTGGACTTCTACATCAACAAGGCGGCCTACAACGGTCTGTCGGCCGAAAACAAGGCCATCGTGGAAACGGCCGCATCGCACGCCCACACCATGATGCAGGCCATGTATGACGCCCGCAACCCGGCCGCCCTCAAGCGCCTGGTGGCCGGTGGCGCCAAGGTCCTGCCCTTCCCCAAGGTGGTCATGGACGAGGCCTTCAAGCAGTCGATGGCGCTGTACGCCGAGCTGAGCGCCAGCAACCCGAACTGGAAGAAGATCTACGCAGACTACTCCAACTTCCGCAAGGACCAGAACCTCTGGTTCCGCTTCACGGATGCCCAGTTCGACCGCTACATGCAGTCGGCCAAGCTGTAAGCCGTTCTGGCACGCAGCGCACAAAACCCCGCCCCCGCGGGGTTTTTTGTGCGGGGCACGCCAGGATTCGTCAGCCTTCTCACAGGCTGCCTGGACCTCAGCCCGCTAGACTCGCGGGTTCGTTTCGTCCCTCCCATCGATCATGGGGAACGCCATGTCCTTCCTGCTCAAGATATCCCGCCTCATTGACGGCATCAATGACCTCATTGGCAAGCTGGCCATGTGGCTCATCCTGGCCGCCACGCTGATCAGTGCCGGCAACGCCATCATCCGAAAGATCTTCGGCACCAGTTCCAATGCCTGGCTCGAGATCCAGTGGTATCTCTTTGCCGCCGTGTTCATGCTGGGTGGCGGCTACGCCTTCCTGCGCAACGCGCACGTGCGCATCGACTTCATCTCCACCAAGTTCAGCCAGCGCACCCGCAACTGGATCGATGTCATCGGCATCATCGTCTTCCTGTTCCCGCTTTGCATCATGATGGTCATGGAAGGCTGGCCCGTGTTCGAACGCGCCTGGACCTCGGGCGAAATGTCGTCCAACGCGGGTGGCCTGGTCCGCTGGCCGGTCTATCTGCTCATCCCCGCGGGTTTCATCATCCTGATGGCCCAAGGTGTGTCCGAGCTCATCAAGCGCATCGCCTACATCACCGGGCAAGGCCCCGATCCGCTGGACCACACAGGCCCAAGTGAAACCGAGATGCTGGCCAAAGAGATTGCCCAAGCCGAGCACCAACAGGCAGCCAGCGCTGCTGCCACCTCCCGCTGAGCGAGCCCGCCATGGAAATCATTGCCAACAATTTCGTCCCGCTGATGTTCGCGGGTCTGCTGTTCTTCCTGCTGACCGGCTTTCCGGTGGCGTTTGCCCTGGCGGCCACCGGCCTGTTCTTCGGCCTGATCGGCATGGAGGTCGGGCTGTTCCCCTCCAACCTGTTCCAGGCGCTGCCGCTGCGCGTGTTCGGCATCATGCAGAACGACACGCTGCTGGCCATTCCGTTCTTCACGCTCATGGGCATCAT
>Ga0114986_1000050_pt1 | contig 31474 bp, 25 predicted proteins | sample Shrwel1BS1Day17_FD_96988 | JGI IMG/M metagenome (GOLD analysis project Ga0114986, IMG submission 96988) | Subsurface microbial communities from deep shales in Ohio, USA - Utica-3 well 1 S-1-Day17 | ecosystem: Environmental > Aquatic > Deep subsurface > Shale gas/oil reservoir > Produced... | reverse complement strand
GATGAAAACGGGGGGGAGGGGCACATCGCCGTGGAAGCCGCGTTGACCGGTCTTGACGGCGGCGATCTTGTCGACCACGTCCGTGCCGGCGGTGACCTTGCCGAACACGGCGTAGCCCCAGCCACGTGGCGTGGGCGCGGTGTGGTTCAGGAAACCGTTGTCGGCGACGTTGATGAAGAACTGCGCCGTGGCCGAGTGCGGGTCGTTGGTGCGCGCCATGGCGATGGTGTACTTGTCGTTCTTCAGGCCGTTGGCGGCCTCGTTCTCGATCGGGCTGCCGGTGGCCTTCTGGTTCATGGCAGCATCGAAGCCGCCGCCCTGGATCATGAAGCCAGGGATGACACGGTGGAAGATGGTGCCGTCAAACTGGCCCTTGCCGACGTAGGCGAGGAAATTGGCCACCGTCTTCGGCGCCTTGTCCGGGTAGAGTTCCAGCACGATGTCGCCGGCACTGGTGGACAGCTTGACGCGCGGGGCGCTGGCCGGGCTTTGGGCCTGGGTCGTGCCGTGCAGCAGCAAGGTGGCCGCCGCGGTCAGCAGAACGCGCCGCAGCAGGGAAGAGGGCTGGGAGGTCATCCGAGATTGCCTTCGTAAAAGATTTTCCACTGGTTGCCCTCGCGGATCCAGTACTGGCGCTTGGTCGGGCCGGACCGCGTGCCGTCGGGCACCTCGCCGAAGGTCACCACCATGGTGTCGGCCGCGTCGGTCCAGCGCAGGTAGGACAGGTCCTTGAGCTGGATGGGGCGGCCTTTGACGCGCTCGACCTCGTTGCGCAGCGCAGATTCCCATTCGCGCAGGGTCTTGCCCTGGCTGTTGAAGTCGGCGGTGTAGAAGCTCAGCAGCTGCTGCAGGTCGCCATTCGACTTGGCGGTGCGCCAGGCGGCCAGCGCTTCCTCGAAGGTCTTGCTCTGCGCGCGCACGCTGTGCGGCGGCACCCAGTCGATCCTGTGCGAGATCACCACCGGCGTGGTGCGCACCTCGACCGTGCGGATGATGCGCTCCAGGTCCGGGTTGGCCAGCACCACGCAGCCGTCGGAGGCCAGCGGGGCGCGGGCAAACTGGTTCGGCGGCGTGCCGTGCAGCCAGATGCCGCGCCCGGTCTTGCCGCGCTTGCTGTCGAGCACATTGGGGTAGTTGATCGGCAGTGCGCCCGAGCCGTAGAAGTCGCGCAGGGTCTTGGGGTCGAGGTTGCTGGTGATGAAGTACACACCCAGCGGCGTGCGCGCATCGCCTTCGACCATCTTCTCGATGCCGGACTTGCCGACCGAGATGTAGTAGTCGGCCACCAGGTTCAGGCCCTGGGCGGTGTTCTCGAACAGGTACAGGCGCGAGCGCGAGGCATCCACCGCAATGGCATGCTTGTTGCGCGGCGACAGCGCCAGGAACTGCGACGGGATGGTGCCGGCCGGCGGGCGCTCACGCAGCGCCTTGATGCGGGCCTGTGACTCGTCGCGCAGCTCGGCCAGGGTGGCGCCGGCCTTGTGTGCCAGTGCCTCGGGCACGTCGCCGAACTTGTGCAGCGGCCGCGCGCGCGAGGTGAGCAGGTCGCCGTAGACCAGTTGGGCGAGCTGGAAGTTTGGGTAGTCGCGCACCAGGTTCTCGGCCTTGGCCAGGGCGTCGCGCATCTTGCCCTGGCCGGTCAGACGGTAAACCTCGATCAGCCGGGCCTCGGCCACGCCGTCGTTGCTGGCTGCGTTGCGGCGGGCGTTGGCGCTGGATTCGTTCTTCTGGATTTTCTTGCCGACTTCGGCGCCGGCCGGGGCGGCCGTGAGCAAGCCGGTGGCGGCGATGAGCAGAAAAGCGAAGAATCCTTGGGTCATGTCAGTTCACAAAGCAAATGAGGCGTCCGGCCATGTTCTGTGTGGGACGCGAATCCTGCCTTCAGGTTCCCGTTGACTCGCGGACGATCAGCCAGCGCTCGCCGCTCTTGACCAGGTCGAGCGTCTTGCGGCTGGTGACGGACAGGGCGTCGGCCTTGTAATCCTGGCGGAATTTTGCCACCGCCTTGTTGCCGTTGACGCTGACGCTCAGGTTCTCCAGCCGCACGCTGATGCTGTTCTTGCTGACGATGCGCTGGCGGCGCTCGCTCTCCCAGCTGCTGCGCGACTGCTTGCCCGGCGGATCGAATTCCTTGCCGTAGGCCCCCAGGTAAGTCGTCATGTCCTTGGCAGCCCAGGCCTTGGCCCAGGCGCGCACCGCGGCCTCGACGTCCTTGGCTGCTGTGTCGGCGGTGGCCGGCTTGGCAGCCGGCGCCGCCGGGCTGGCGGGTGCGGCCGGTGCCGGTGCGGTGGCTACTGCGGCGGGCTTGCTGTTCGCCGCAGTAGCCGCTGGCGTAGCAGGGGCCGCCGGCGCTGCCGGGGCGGGCGTGGGCTGTGCGCCCGGGCGCTGGCCCTTGGCATTGGGGTCGAACAACTCGCGGATCAGCGCCAGCTTGGGCTGGGCCGTGGTGCTACCGCCGTCGAGCTGCAGGGCCTTGTTGTAGGCCTGGCTGGCCAGCTTGGCATAGACGTCACCCAGGTTCTCGTGCGCGGTCGAATAGCTCGGATTGGTGCGGATCGCCATTTCCAGCGCGGCGCGCGCCTTGTCGTACTGGCCCTGGCCTGCATAGAGCACTGCCAGGTTGTTGTAGGGCTCGGGCAGCTCTGGGTAGTCCTCGGTCAGCTTGGTGAAGGTGGCGATGGCGTCGTTGGTCTTGCCGGTCTCGCGCTGGATCACGCCCTTGAAAAAGCGCATCTGCGGATCGCGCGGCTTGGCTGCCAGGTACTGGTCGACCTTGGTCTGGGCCTCGGCCAGCTTGCCGGTGCGCATCAGCAGATTGACGTCGCCATACTCATCCGCGTGGGCGGCGGTGAGGGCCAGGCTGCCGGCCAGGATGGCCAGGCGAAGAAATTGGGAGATGGGGGCGCTGCCGTGCTTCATAAGTTCTTGAGGGGGCCAGCCCGGCGGTCGGGCGGAATCGACGGGGCTTTATACTGCGGCAGATTGTAGCCCCGCCAACGTTTCCGAACGGCTACCCCCGGCGGGTAGCTGGTCATTGCACCATTCATGAGTTTGCGCATTTACAACACGCTGTCGCGTGCTCTGGAATCCTTTACCCCGCTTGAGCCCGGTCATGTCCGCATGTATGTGTGCGGCATGACGGTCTACGACCTGTGCCATCTCGGTCACGCCCGTGCCATGGTGGCGTTTGACGTCGTGCAGCGCTGGCTGAAAAGCAGCGGCTACCGCGTGACCTATGTGCGCAACGTCACCGACATCGACGACAAGATCATCAAGCGCGCGCTGGACAACGGCGAGACCATCCGCTCGCTGACCGACCGCATGGTCGAGGCCCTGCACCAGGACGCCGATGCCCTGGGCATCGAGCGCCCGACGCACGAGCCGCGCGCCACCGACTACGTTCCGCAGATGTTGCAGCTCATCGGCACGCTGGAGCAAAAGGGCCTGGCCTATCGCGCCGGCAACGGCGACGTCAACTACGCGGTACGCAAGTTCCCGGGCTACGGCAAGCTGTCCGGCAAGTCGCTGGACGAACTGCGTGCCGGCGAGCGCGTGGCGGTGCTGGACGGCAAGGACGACCCGCTTGATTTCGTGCTCTGGAAGTCGGCCAAGGCCAGCGAGCCGGCCGAGGCCAAATGGGACAGCGCCTACGGTCCCGGCCGGCCGGGCTGGCACATCGAATGCTCGGCCATGAGCTGCGAGATGCTGGGCGAGAGCTTCGACATCCACGGCGGCGGTGCCGACCTGCAGTTTCCGCACCATGAGAACGAGATCGCCCAGAGCGAAGGCGCTACCGGCCAGGCACTGGCCCGGTTCTGGATGCACAACGGCTTCGTGCGCGTGGACAACGAGAAGATGTCCAAGTCGCTGGGCAACTTCTTCACCATCCGCGAGATCCTGGCCAAGTACGACCCGGAAACGGTGCGCTTCTTCATCATCCGCGCCCACTACCGCAGCCCGCTGAATTACAGCGACGCGCATCTGGACGACGCGCGCGGCGCGCTCAAGCGCCTTTACACCGCGCTGCAGGCCGTCAAGCCGGCGGCGGTGGAGATCGACTGGGTGAATCCCCACGCGGCGCGCTTCAAGGCCGCGATGGACGAGGACTTCGGCACACCGGAGGCGGTGGCGGTGCTGTTCGAGCTGGCGACCGAAGTCAACAAGACACGCTCACCGCAGCTGGCCGGCCTGCTCAAGGCGCTCGGTGGCTGTCTGGGCCTGCTGCAGGACGACCCGGACGCCTTCCTCAAGGCCGGTTCGACGCTGGATGACGCAGCCATCCAGACACTGATCCACGCCCGTGCCGAGGCCAAGAAGGCCAAGAACTTCGCCGAGGCCGACCGCATACGCAACGAGCTGCTGGCGCAGGGCATCGTGCTCAAGGACTCGGCAGCTGGCACCACCTGGGAGGCGGCGCAGTGAGCCGCGCGTCCCTGATTCCGGCACTGTGCCGGCGAAAGGCCTGACGTGGCGGCTGCCAAGAGCGTGGCGCCCAAGGTCTTCACACCGGACTATTGGGAAGAAGCCTGCAAGCACCTGATGAAGAAGGATCGGGTGATGAAGCGCCTCATCCCGCAGCACGGCGACGCCTGCCTGCAGACACGCGGCGACGCCTTCACCACGCTGGCGCGTTCCATCGTCGGCCAGCAGATCTCGGTCAAGGCGGCGCAGTCGGTGTGGGAGCGTTTTGCCCAGTTGCCGAAGAAGATGACGCCGGCCAATGTGCTCAAGCTCAAGGTCGACGACATGCGCGCTGCCGGCTTGAGCGCGCGCAAGGTCGAGTACCTGGTGGACTTGGCGTTGCACTTCGACAATGGCCAGCTGCAGGTGTCCGCCTGGGCCGGCATGGACGACGAGGCCATCATCGCCGAGCTGGTGGACATCCGCGGCATCGGCCGCTGGACGGCCGAGATGTTCCTGATCTTCCACCTGATGCGGCCCAATGTGCTGCCACTGGACGATCTGGGCCTGATCAACGGCATCAGCAAGAACTACTTTTCCGGCGAGGCGGTGAGCCGCAGCGACGCGCGCGAGGTGGCCGCCGCCTGGGCGCCTTATTGCAGCGTGGCGACTTGGTATATTTGGCGCTCCCTCGACCCTGTGCCGGTGGAATATTGAGTCGCGTGGCGATCCGCCCCCGTCGCCGGAAGGCCTGCGGACCCGGCGCCCACGCGAAGAACAAGGAGTTAGTCGATGGCTAAGAAAACATTCCTCGATTTCGAGCAACCGATTGCCGAGCTCGAGGCCAAGATCGAAGAGCTGCGCTACGTGCAGAACGAATCCGCGGTGGACATCACCGAAGAGATCGACCAGCTCAGCAAGAAAAGCCTGCAGCTGACCAAGGACGTCTACAGCAACCTGACGCCGTGGCAGATCACCAAGATTGCCCGCCACCCCGAGCGTCCTTACACGCTGGACTACGTCAATGAGCTGTTCACCGACTTCATCGAATTGCACGGCGACCGCCACTTTGCCGATGACCTGAGCATCGTCGGCGGCTTGGCGCGCTTCAACGGCAATGCCTGCATGGTGATCGGCCACCAGAAGGGCCGCGACACCAAGGAACGCGGCCTGCGCAATTTCGGCATGAGCAAGCCCGAGGGCTACCGCAAGGCGCTGCGCCTGATGAAGACGGCCGAGAAGTTCAAGCTGCCGGTGTTCACCTTCGTCGACACCCCCGGCGCTTACCCTGGCATCGATGCCGAGGAGCGCGGCCAGTCCGAGGCCATTGGCCGCAACATCTTCGAGATGGCGCAGCTGGAGGTGCCCATCATCACCACCATCATCGGGGAGGGCGGCTCTGGCGGCGCGCTGGCCATCTCGGTGGCCGACCAGGTGCTGATGCTGCAGTACTCGGTCTATTCGGTCATCAGCCCCGAGGGCTGCGCCTCCATCCTGTGGAAAACAGCCGACAAGGCGTCAGACGCGGCCGAGGCGCTGGGCATCACCGCGCACCGCCTGAAGGCGCTCAACCTGGTGGACAAGATCGTCAACGAACCGGTGGGCGGCGCCCATCGCGACCCCAAGCAGATGGCCGCCTTCCTCAAGCGCGCCCTCAACGAGGCCTACCGTCAGGTGGCCGACCTCAAGGTCAAGGAACTGCTGGAGCGCCGCTACGAGCGCCTGCAGAGCTATGGCCGCTACACCGACACCAAGACCAGCGGCAAGTAAACCGGCCCCTGATCTGCGCGGGGCCGACACATGAGCCAGACCCTGGCACAGGCCCTGCGCGACTTCGCGCCCGAGTTGCCGCTGGCTGTCGGCTACAGCGGCGGCGCCGACTCCACTGCGCTGCTGCTGGCCTGCGCCGAACGATGGCCGGGTCAGGTGGTTGCCTTTCACGTGCACCACGGCCTGCAAGCTGCCGCCGATACCTTCGAGCAGCATTGCCGCGCCTTCTGCGCCCAGCTAGGCGTGCCCCTGCGCGTGCGTCACGTTGATGCCCGGCCGACCCCCGGGCAGAGCCCGGAAGATGCCGCACGCAACGCCCGTTATGAGTCTTTTCGGCTGCTGGTTCAGGCGGATGCTACGCAATCAGCTATCAAAAGCATAGCGATTGCGCAGCAGGCCGATGACCAGGTCGAAACCCTGCTGCTGGCCCTGAGCCGCGGCGCGGGTCTGGCGGGTATGAGCGCCATGCCGGCGCAGTGGCAACGCGATGGCATCTGCTACCACCGGCCGCTGCTGGCGGTGCCGGGGGCAGCGTTGCGTGACTGGCTGCGCGAACGCGGGGTGGACTGGATCGAGGACCCGACCAATCGTGATGAGCGCTACACGCGCAACCGCATCCGCGCGCGCCTGCTGCCGGCGCTGGCCGAGGCCTTCCCGCAGTTCCGCGACACCTTCGCGCGCAGCGCCGCCCATGCCGCCGAGGCGCAGCACCTGCTGGACGAGGTGGCGGCTGAGGACCTGGACCGTATCGGCCGGCCACCGCAGATTGCCTTGCTGCAGCAGCTCACGCGTGCGCGCCAGGGCAATGCCCTGCGGCACTGGCTACGCCGCGACCATGGCGCTGCGGCCGTGCCCACCCAAGCGCAACTGCAGGAGCTGCTGGACCAGCTGGCCGCCTGCCGCACGCGCGGCCACCGTATCCATCTGAAGGTCGGTGCCGGCTTCGTCGAGCGCCAAGGCGCAGTGCTGGCTTGGTACAATCCCTAGGTTTTGCCCGCTGGCGCTGCCCGGGGCGAGGCACCCCCGTGTAGATCCCGGCGGCCCGTTGCACGCGGCCCACATCCAATCTGACTAAACCAATGGCACTGATCGTTCACAAATACGGCGGCACGTCGATGGGCTCGACCGAGCGCATCCGCAATGTTGCCAAACGCGTCGCCAAATGGGCGCGCGCCGGCCACCAGATGGTGGTGGTGCCCTCGGCCATGAGCGGCGAAACCAACCGCTTGCTGGGCCTGGCCAAGGAGCTGGCGCCGTCGAAGGCGAATGAGGCCTACAACCGCGAGCTCGACATGCTGGCCGCGACCGGTGAGCAGGCCTCCAGTGCGCTGCTGGCCATCGCGCTGCAGGCTGAGGGCATGGAGTCGGTCAGCTACGCTGGCTGGCAGGTGCCGATCAAGACCAACAGCGCCTACACCAAGGCCCGTATCGAGTCGATCGACGACCAGCGCGTGCGTGCCGACCTGGCTGCCGGCAAGGTGGTCATCGTGACCGGCTTCCAGGGCATCGATGAGCAGGGCAACATCACCACGCTGGGCCGCGGCGGCTCCGACACCTCGGCCGTGGCCGTGGCGGCGGCCATGAAGGCCGACGAATGCCTGATCTACACCGACGTCGATGGCGTCTACACCACCGACCCGCGCGTCGTGCCCGAGGCGCGTCGCCTGCACACCGTGAGCTTCGAGGAGATGCTGGAGATGGCCTCCATGGGCTCCAAGGTGCTGCAGATTCGCTCGGTCGAGTTTGCCGGCAAGTACAAGGTGCCGCTGCGTGTGCTCTCCAGCTTCACGCCCTGGGACATCGACATCAACGAGGAAGCCAAGTCCGGCACCCTGATCACCTTTGAGGAAGACGAAAAAATGGAACAAGCCATCGTTTCCGGCATTGCCTTCAACCGCGACGAAGCCAAGATCTCCGTGGTGGGCGTGCCCGACAAGCCGGGCATCGCTTACCAGATTCTGGGTGCGGTGGCCGAGGCCAACATCGAAGTCGACATGATCATCCAGAACATCAGCAAGGATGGCAAGACCGACTTCAGCTTCACCGTCGGCCGCAACGACTACGCGCGCGCCATGGACCTGCTCAAGGACAAGGTGCTGCCGGCGCTGGGCGCCCAGGACGTGCTGGGCGACACCAAGGTCTGCAAGGTGTCCATCGTCGGCATCGGCATGCGCAGCCACGTGGGCATCGCCAGCAAGATGTTCCGCGCCCTGAGCGAGGAGGGCATCAACATCCAGATGATTTCCACCAGCGAGATCAAGACCTCGGTCGTGATTGACGAGAAGTACATGGAACTGGCCGTGCGCGCGCTGCACAAGGCCTTCGACCTGGACCAGCCGCAGGGCTGATTCCCTGGCGAGGATTCGCATGATGCGGCCGGGATCCGGTCCGATTCGTGCGATAATTCCGCCTGACCTTTTGGAGACGTGACCGAGTGGCCGAAGGTGCTCCCCTGCTAAGGGAGTATGGGGTGTAGAGCCTCATCGAGGGTTCGAATCCCTCCGTCTCCGCCAAAAGAAAAGCCCCGCCTTGTGCGGGGCTTTGTTTTTGGTGCGGCGATTCGGTGGGGGCGGCGCGGCAGTCAACGTGATTCGCCGCCGCGGCTGGTCGAGCCGTCTTCCAGCTGCACGGCGTGCCCTGTTGGCGATAGTGCCAACGCCCAGCAATGCTGCAGCAGCTGGGGGTGGGTTGCATGGAACACCAGGATGCCACGCGCGGTGTGCACACGGATACGGGGGGCAACCAGCCAGGCCAGCCCCGGCAGGTGCAGCAATTCAATGCGCCGGGCTTCGTGCAAAGCCGTTTGGCGGCGCCACAGGCCTGCCTCGCGCAGCAAACCACCCGCCAGGGACGTGTGGGCCATGAGGATGTGAAGCAGACCACCCAGCACGACTGACGCTGCCAACAAAGAGAGCAGCCACAGATCAGGGTCGATGCGGGACAGATCCAGCGTCCTGGCCGTGCGGACCGCTTGAACTGACAGCGCCGAAACGGTGAGCGTGGCCAGCACCCTCAGCAGCAAGGGGAAGGCCGGGCCGCGGTACACGCCACCGGCCTCCTGGACCGAAGCCCGCGGCGTTCTCACAGACGGGCCTGATGCCGGTGACGAGCGGAGCACTTCATTGGCTCGGTGTGCGCATCTCTTCGAGGATGGCTTCGGTGCGCTCGGACGGATCCGCGGTGGTGTCGTCACTCTCCGGCGCCTCGATGACGACCTGGTCGAGGTCCACCGCTTCCTTCTTGTCCATGAACACCGTCACGGTCTCCGGGACGAAGATCACGACCACGACCAGCAGCAACTGCAGTAGCACCCATGGGATGGAGCCCAAGTAGATGTCGCGTGACTCGACCTTGCGCGGGATGGCGCCGGACTTGAACAGCGAATCGGAAATGCCGCGCAGGTAGAACAGCGCGAAGCCGAAAGGCGGGTGCATGAAGCTGGTCTGCATGTTCACGCACAGCAGGACACCGAACCAGACCAGGTCGATGCCCATCTTCTGCGCCACCGGGCCCAGCATGGGCAGGATGATGAAGGCGATCTCGAAGAAGTCGAGGAAGAACGCCAGGAAGAAGATGAACACGTTGACGACCAGCAGGAAACCGATCTGTCCGCCGGGCAGGCCACTGAGCAGGTGCTCGATCCAGACGCCGCCGTCCACCCCCTGGAAAACGAGGGAAAAGACGCGTGAGCCGATCAGGATGAAGACCACCATCGCGGTGATGCGCATGGTGCCGGCCATCGCGTCGCGCAGCAGCTCCCAGGAAATGCGCCGGTGCAGGGCCGCCAGGATGAAGGCACCCACCGCCCCCATGGCACCGGCTTCCGTGGGCGTGGCGACGGCCACGCTCATGCCCGGCAGGCCGCCCATGCTGCCCAGCACGGTGAAGATCAGGATGGCCGAGGGGACGATGCCGCGCAGGCACTTGCGCCACAGCGCCCAGCCTTGCAGGGTGCGCGCCTCGGCGGGTACGCTGGGCAGATCGTGCGGGCGCAGGCGGCTCAGGACGAAGGTGTAGATGGCGAACAGCAGAATTTGCAGGATGGAGGGGCCCCAGGCGCCCTTGTACATGTCGCCCACGGGCTGACCCAGCTGGTCGGCCATCACGACCAGCACCAGCGAGGGCGGCACCAGTTGCGTGATCGTGCCGGAGGCGGCTAGCACGCCGGTGGCGTAGCGCATGTTGTAGCCATAACGCATCATGACCGGCAGCGAGATCATCGCCATGGCAATCACCTGGCCGGCCACGGTGCCGGTGATGGCGCCCAGGATGAAGCCGACGAGGATGACCGAGTAGCCCAATCCGCCACGCACCGGGCCGAACAGCTGGCCCATGGAGTCGAGCATGTCTTCGGCCAGGCCGCATTTCTCCAGGATGGTTCCCATCAGCGTGAAGAAGGGAATCGCCAGGAGCAGTTCGTTGGACAGGATGCCGAAGATGTTCAGGGGCAGGTTGCCGAAGAAACTGGGCGGGAACCAGCCCATCTCGATGGCGTAGAGGCCGCAGAACAGGCCAAGGGCGGCGAGGGAGAAGGCGACCGGAAAGCCGATCAGCATCACCAAGATCAGCCCGGCGAACATCAGCGGCGGAAACAACTCGATGCTCATTGCAGCGGCCTTTCGTAAACCAGGTTCATCTCATGCAGGTGCAGCAGCCAGCCGACACGCTTGATGACCTCCGAGAGCCCTTGCAGGCAGACCATGGCAAAACCGAGCGGCAACATGAGCGTGGCGGGCCAGCGGATCAGGCCGCCGGCGTTCTGCGACATCTCGCCGGTCTGGAACTGCTGCAGGAACAATGGAAAGGACAGGTAGGCCATCAGCGCCATGACCGGGAGCAGAAAGCAGACCAGTCCCAGCAGGTCGATGAAGACCTTGCCACGCGTGGGCAGCAGGCCGTAGACGATATCGACGCGCACATGTTCGTTCACGCGCAGGACGAGCGACGCACCCAGCATGACGGCCATGGCGAACAGATACCACTGGATCTCCAGCCAGGCGTTGGAGCTGATGCTGAAGCCGAAGCGCACGAAGGCGTTGATGCAACTGATGACGCAGGACAGAAGCAGGGCGCCGCTGGCGAGATGGCCGAAGCGGTTGTTGAGCGCGTCGATGAACGCGGCAATTCTCAGAAGGAGTTTCATGATGGGTAGCCGCCCTCGGCGACGGGGCGGTGCAAGGAGACTGCGGGAGGATAGGCGCGCACGCGTAAAGGACGCGTAAAAAGCACGCCGTGCACCGGGGACGGTGCGGCCCTGTTCAGGGGGCCTGTGTGCTCAGCAGGAGCCGATAGCCGACCCCGGTCTCCGTCAGGAGGTGCCGGGGATGTGAAGGATCGGCTTCAAGCTTCAGGCGCAACTGGCGCATGTAGATGCGCAGGTAGTGGCCCTGCTCGCTGTGGCCTGGTCCCCAGACTTCGCGCAGCAGCTGCCGAGGCGTGAGCAGGCGCCCGGCGTTGCGTGCCAGCACCTCCAGCAGCCGCCATTCGGTCGCGGTCAGATGGACCGTCTCGCCGGCGCGCCGCACCGCCCGGTGCTCCAGGTCGATCTGCACCTCGCCCATCGTCAGCACGGCATTGGCACTCTGCCGGGAAAGCCCGTGGTGCCGCAGGGCCACCCGGATGCGGGCGTGCAGTTCCGAGACACCGAAGGGTTTGCTGATGTAGTCGTCGGCCCCCATGTCCAGGGCTGCAACCTTCTGGGCTTCCTGGGTGCGCGCGGACAGCACGATGATGGGGCGGCGGGTCCAGGTGCGGATCTGCCGGATCAGGTCCACCCCGTCGCCATCCCCCAGGCCCAGATCGATGAGGAAGAGGTCGACCTTGCGGTTGGCCGCCAGTGTGGCGCCCTCGCGGGCCGAAGCGGCCTCGATGACCTCGAACTTCTCGGCCTGGAGCGTGGTGCGCAGCAGATCGCGGATGGCCGGCTCGTCGTCGATGACCAGTGCCAACAGGGCATGGTTGCGGCTCATGCGAGGGATTCTTCCAAAGCGGGGTGGTGCATCGGCTGGGGCAGAGTGATTTCGAAGACGGCGCCGTTGTCGGTGCGCGCCTCGATCGTGCCGCCGTGCAGGCGTGCAACGAGCTCGCAGATTGCCAGGCCGAGACCGGTTCCCTGGGGTGATTCCGTTCCCGGTTCGCGGTAGAACTTCTTGAAGACTTCGCGCTCGGTGCCCGGCTTCAGGCCGCGGCCCTGGTCGTGCACCGCCAGGCGGCATAGGCTGGCTTCGCACTGCACCCGCACCTGGATGATGCTGCCGGCAGGTGCGTGCTGAGACGCGTTGAGCAGGAGGTTCGACAGGGCCTGCACCGTCAGCGTGGCATCGCACCAGACAAGGTCGTCTGGCAACAGCTGCAACTGGATCTGGTGCTGCCCCAGCGCTGGCGCGACAGCGGCGATGGCGTCCCGCACCAGGTCCTCGGCCGGACACCATTCGGGCTGGAGCCTGACCTGACCGTCCTGCAGTCGGGCGAGGTCCAGCAGGTCGCTGGTCAGGGACTGCAGGCGTGTGGCCTGGTCCAGCACGGTCTGCGCCAGCGCGTTGCGTTGTTCCAGTGTGATGGCGTGCCCCTGATTGAGCACGGTGGAGGCCGCGCCGATGATGGCCGTCAGCGGGGTGCGGAAGTCATGAGAGATGCCAGCCAGCAGGATGTTGCGGATGCGCTCGGTCTCGGCGGCGACGGCGGCCTGCTCACTCCGCCAGGCGTACTGCCAGCGCTCGATGGCCACAGCAGCCTGGTTGGCATAGGCCTGTAGCAGGTGCAGGTGGCTGGCGGATTGAAGTGAGGCCGGCAATTGCTTGACCAGCAGCACGCCGATCACCTTGCCGCCGGCGGCCAGCGGAAAGCAGGGCACGCCGACCGGCGCAGGGCTCCCGTCCATGACGGCCTTGGCGTGTGCTTCCAGGGCCTGGTCATGTGGCGCTGTCTCCAGTTCGCCGTGGATGCCAGGGAGCACCATGCTGGCCTGGCCGCCAAAATCCCGTTCCACGGTGGCCTTCAGGGCCGACTCGATCTCGTCCAAGGTGCGGGCTTGCGCCAGGCTCTGGGCCAGCAGGCTGAGGGACTGCGAGTGCTGCGCCGTCACCATGGCGCCCAGGGCGGTCTGACGGGCGCGCGAAGCAAGGCGGCTGACCGCCACCCCCACGCACAGCATGATGACGAAGGTGAAGAAGTACTCGGGATCCGTCGGCTTGAGCGACCAGCGTGGCTCGACAAACAGCCAGTTGAAGACGACGATCGACAGCAGGACCGTGATGAGCGCCGCCTTCAAGCTCTGCCGCAGGGCGACGTAGACCACGCCGACCAGAAAGATCAGGATCAGATTGATGGGATGAAGATGGGGGGCGATGAGCGCCGACAGCAAGGTGCAGATGCCCAGCGTGGCGGCAACCACGCGCATCGCCTGCAGCCGGCTGCCGGGTTGCACAGCGTCGGCGAGATCGGGGCGTGGATCCGGCGCGGCCTGGCTCGATGGCGAGGCCAGGATGTGGACATGTGCCGTCGGCAGATGGGAGGCCAGCGAGGCCGCAAAGTCACTGAGGCGCTCCCCCGCATTGAAGAAGTAGCGACGACCGGTGGCCTGCCGGCCCAGCAGGATGTGACCGGCGCCGAGGCTCTGTGCCTGTTGGACGATGGTGGAGAGGATGCGGCTGGCCGAGTCGATTTCCAGGTTGAGCCGGAGCACCTCGGCGCCGGACTCCTGGGCCATCTGCAGCGCGCGCGCCAGCCCTTGCCGGATGCGATCTCCCGCATAACGCGATGCCACCGTTTCCAGGTAGACGACGCGCCAGGGCAGCTGCTGCGCCGTGCTGAAGAGGCGGCCGTAAGCCACGAGGTTCTCCGCCTCCTCGTCAGCCATGATGCAGGTCAGCAACGGGTGCTTGGCGGGGGCTGGCGTGCTGAGGTGCTCGTTCAGCAAAGTCGTTCGCGCATCAGGTTCCACGGTCCCAGTGAGGCTGCAGGCGGGTGAGCAAGTCCAGAATCAACTCCCGCACTGTATCCGAACCCTCGCCGGCACGAAGCGCCTGCAGAAAGCGTCGCTGCAGCAGGTTGTCGCGCAGGAAGGTCAGCAAGGCATGGTCCGTGGGACTGACAGGGTAGGCCGCCAGCAGGATGAAGGCGTCCTGGATCGGCTCGAGTGATGACAGGCGCAGCGGCTGCTTCAGCCGCAAGTAGAGCAGGCGGGTGCGGCGCAGGTGCCGGATTTCAGCATTGCACAAGGCGACCCCTTGCCCCAGTCCCATGGACTGCCGCTCGTGGCGCAGTTGCAGTCGCATGGCGACATGGCCGGCCGGGTAGCGACGCGGGTCGGCGACGATCCGGTCCACGGTGTCGAACAGGCTCGCGATGGTGTCGAATTCCAGGCCGAGGCGAACATCCAGCCCGATGTCCGGCAGGAGATAGGTTTCCACAACGAAAAACCCGGGCCGACCGGGTGTGTACAAGGGATGCGACGGATTTCACCGCTTGGGGCGTAAAAAATCCGTAAGAAAACCTGTTTCCTCGGTGTCAGTCGACGGACGCACTCCAGCGCGTGTTCCAGGTCCGTTCCATCTGCCGTCGGTCGCGCTTGGTTGGCCGGCCCTGCTCGATGCTCAGGGCCGGCTCGGCCGCCAGGCGGTTCTGCTCGGCTGCCCGCTCACGCGCCAGCCGGCTGGCCTCGGTCTCCTCGTAGAGTTGCTGGGCCACCGGGGCGGGCCCGCGTTGGGCACTGATGCCCAGCACCCGTACCTCGCGCGCGATGCCACCCTGACGCAGCGTGACCAGGTCGCCGCTGCGCACTTCGCGCGCCGGCTTGGCCACCTGGCCGTTGACCAGCACACGGCCCTTGCCGATCTCGTCGCAGGCCAGCGAGCGCGTCTTGTAGAAGCGTGCGGCCCAGAGCCATTTATCGACGCGTAGTTGTTCCATGTCCTTGCTTGCGCGGCGCCTGTCCCGATGCGGGCGCCTCGGGGCTACTGTACTACCATAGGCGCATGGAAATGAAGGACGCCTTGCCGCGCGATGCCCAGAGCATCCTGGAGCTGGCCGCGCGCTCCATGTTTGACCTTTTTGCCCATGCCAGCGAAGGCATGCTGCTGGTGGACCGGCAGGGCAAGGTGGTCTGGATCAACGAGCAGTACAAGCGCTTCCTGCCGGCACTCGGGTTCGAACGGGTGGAGGATTTTGTGGGGCATCCAGTGGCGAGCGTGGTGCACAACACGCAGATGCACCATGTGATCGAGACCGGCAAGCCGATCCTGATCGACCTGCTGAGCAACCGCGCCGGCACCTTCGGCGTCAGCCGCATCCCGCTGCGCGACAGTTCGGGTGAGGTCATCGGCGCCCTGGGCATCGTGCTGTTCGATCATCCCGAGACCAACCTGCAACCGCTGATCACCAAGTTCGCTGCCTTGCAGCGCGAACTCGACGATGCCCGCCGGGAGCTGGCCAGCCAGCGCAGCGGGCGGCGTCAGGCCAAGTACACCTTTGCCAGCTTCGTCGGTGCCAGCCCGGCGGTGGTGGAGGTCAAACGCCTGGCGCGCCGCGCCGCGCAGTCGAGCAGCCCCGTGCTCTTGCTGGGCGAGACCGGCACCGGCAAGGAACTGCTGGCGCATGCCATCCATGCGGTGTCGGCCCGTGCGGCCAAGCCGTTCGTCAGCGTCAACATCGCTGCCGTGCCCGATACCTTGCTGGAGGCGGAGTTCTTCGGTGTGGCGCCCGGTGCCTATACCGGTGCCGAACGCAAGGGGCGGGATGGCAAGCTCAAGCTGGCCGACGGTGGCACGCTGTTTCTGGATGAAATCGGCGACATGCCGCTCGCGTTGCAGTCCAAGCTCCTGCGTGCCCTGCAGGAAGGCGAGTTCGAACCTTTGGGTTCCAACCAGCTGATGCGCTTCGATGCCAAGGTGATTGCCGCCACGTCGCGCGACCTCGGGCGTCTGGTGCGCGAAGGCAAGTTTCGCGAAGACCTGTACTACCGCCTCAACGTGCTGCCGATCCGTGTGCCGCCGCTGCGTGAGCGCCGCGCCGACATCCCGGCGCTGGCCGAGGCCCTGGGGGAGGACATCGCCTTGCGCAGTGGTCTGCCCCAGCCGGAACTGACGCTGGATGCGATGGACCTGCTGTCGGCGCAGGTCTGGCGTGGCAATGTGCGTGAGTTGCGCAATGTGCTGGAACAGGCCGCCATGCTGGGCGACTCCAGCCGCATTGACCGCCCGCAGATCGAGAAGGTGTTGCGCGAGACGGGGCTGGCGCAGGTCGAGCCCATCCTGGCTTCGGTCGCTTCCGTCAGTCCTGCCGCCTCCATGTCCGACTTGGTGCCTCCGGGCGTCATCCGTCCGCTGGCCGAGCAGGTGGCGCAACTGGAGCGCGCCGCCATCGCGCGCGCCCTGGCCAGTACCGGCGGCAACAAGGCGGCCGCCGCCAAATTGCTGGGAATTTCTCGTGCCACGTTGTATGAACGACTCGATACGATTGTCTGATATTCAGTCGAATGTTTATTTATTAGACATTTATTCGTCTGAAAATTAGACGAATCCAAATTGGATTTGAAAAAATAGCAAGCAAATCAAGCACTTGGCGCTTGGCACGGTCCATGCTGAAGTAGCAGGGTTTGCATTCATAACGAGGAGATATCCATGCAACGTCGTACCTGGATTGCCCGCGCCAGCTTGCTGGTTGCCACCACCGGCCTGTTCGCTGCCTCCGCCTTGGCGCAGGGCAAGGACATCCGCATTGCCCACATCTACAGCAAGACCGGTGCCCTGGAAGCCTATGGCAAGCAGACCCAGACCGGTTTCATGATGGGGCTGGACTACGCCACCGGCGGCACCATGATGGTCGCCGGCCGCAAGATCGTGGTCATCGAGAAGGATGACCAGGGCAAGCCCGACCTCGGCAAGAGCCTGCTGGCCGCCGCCTATGGCGACGACAAGGTGGATCTGGCGGTCGGCCCCACCGCTTCGCCGGTGGCACTGGCCATGCTGCCGGTGGCCGAGGAGTACAAGAAAATCCTGCTGGTGGAGCCGGCTGTGGCCGATTCCATCACCGGCGACAAGTGGAACAAGTACATCTTCCGCACTGGCCGCAACAGCAGCCAGGACGCCATCGCCAACGCCGTGGCGCTGGACAAGGACGGCGTGAGCATCGTCACCATGGCGCAGGACTCGGCTTTCGGTCGTGATGGCGTCAAGGCCTTCAAGGAAGCGCTGAAGAAGGCCAAGCTGGTGCACGAGGAGTACCTCCCGCCGGCCACCACCGACTTCACCGCCGGCGGCCAGCGCATGATCGACAAGCTCAAGGGCCTGCCGGGCCGCAAGGTGATCTTCATCATCTGGGCCGGCGGCAACCCCTTCAAGATCGCCGACATGGACTTGAAGCGCCATGGCATCGAGATCGCCACCGGCGGGAACATCCTGCCGGCCATGACGGCCTACAAGCAGTTCCCCGGCATGGAAGGCGCGGCCTACTACTACTTCGGCATTCCGAAGAACCCGGTCAACGAGGCCCTGGTGTCCATGCACTACAAGCAGTTCAAGGCGCCGCCGGACTTCTTCACCGCCGGTGGCTTCAGCGCTGCCATGGCCGTGGTCACGGCGCTCAAGAAGACCAATGGCGACACCGCCACCAACACGCTGATCAAGGCGATGGAAGGCATGAGCTTCGACACCCCCAAGGGCAAGATGACTTTCCGCAAGGAAGACCATCAGGCGATGCAGAGCATGTACCACTTCAAGATCAAGGTGGACCCGGCCTTTGCCTGGGGCGTGCCTGAGCTGGTGCGCGAGATCAAGGCGGAAGAGATGGCCATCCCCATCCGCAACCACCGTTGATTGGGTGCTCGGCTACTGCGCAACCCGATGCCGGCGTTGCGCGGTGCTAGCCATCCTCACGTACCCTAAGTACGTTCCGGTGGCTGCGCTCTGTGCGCCTTGCCCTCGGGCTGCTCGCTACGCCGCTCCCCCAATCAATGGGGCGCCTGACTGAAAATGCTAGAAACATCCAATCTCACGATCCGCTTCGGCGGGCACGTGGCGGTCAATGCCGTCTCGTGCCGCTTTGCGCCGGGCACGCTGACGGCCATTGTCGGCCCCAATGGCGCTGGCAAGACCACCTACTTCAACCTGATCTCGGGCCAGTTGCCGGCCAGCGAGGGGGCGGTGCTGCTGAATGGGGAAGACCTGTCGTCCCTGCCGGCCTCGGCCCGCACGCGTGCTGGCCTGGGCCGGGCCTTCCAGCTGACCAATCTGTTCTCGAACCTGAGCGTGCTGGAGAACGTGCGCCTGGCAGTGCAGGCCTCACTGGACGGGCCACACCGTCGTGGGCTGAACCTGTGGAGCATCTGGAGTGATCACGCGCGTCTGACCGAACGGGCCCATGCCATTCTTGAGTCGGTGGCGATGGCACGCCAGCAGGATGCGCCGGTGGCCAGCCTGCCGCACGGCGACCAGCGCAAGCTGGAAGTGGCGCTGCTGATGGCGCTGGACCCGCAGGTCTACATGTTTGACGAACCCACGGCGGGCATGAGCCATGACGAGGCGCCGGTGATCCTGAACCTGATCCGTGCGCTCAAACAGGACAAGTCCAAGACCATCCTGCTGGTGGAGCACAAGATGGACGTAGTGCGCGAGCTGGCCGACCGCATCATCGTGTTGCACAACGGCACACTGGTGGCCGATGGCGAGCCGGCGGCCGTGATTGCCTCGCCAGTAGTACAGGAAGCCTATCTGGGCGTTGCCAAGGAGCCCGCATGAGCCCGCGCACAGCTGTTCCGAAGAGGGCTCGCACCGCAGTGAGGAGCACGGAGGTGATCGAATGAGCGATATGTTGTTGACGCTCGAAGGCGTGCACACCCACATTGGCGCGTACCACATCCTGCACGGGGTGGACCTCGCCGTGCCGCGCGGCCAGCTGACCATGCTGCTGGGCCGCAACGGCGCCGGCAAGACCACCACGCTGCGCACCATCATGGGCCTGTGGCAGGCCTCGCAAGGCCGCATCACCTTCAACGGCCAGGATATCACGCGCCTGCACACGCCGGCCATCGCGGCGCTGGACATTGCCTATGTGCCGGAGAACATGGGCATATTCGCCGACCTCACGGTGAAGGAGAACATGCTGCTGGCGGCGCGCCAGGCCCGGCATGCGCGCGACATGGACGAGCAGCGCCTGCAGTGGATCTTCAAGCTCTTTCCGGCGGTGGAGAAATTCTGGAACCACCCCGCCGGCAAGCTGTCGGGCGGACAGAAGCAGATGCTGGCCGTGTCGCGCGCCATCGTGGAGCCACGCCGCCTGCTGATCGTCGACGAGCCGAGCAAGGGCCTGGCGCCGGTGATGATCGACAACATGATCGCGGCCTTCGAGCAGCTCAAGGCCAGCGGCGTGACCATCCTGCTGGTGGAGCAGAACATCAATTTCGCCAAACGCCTCGGTGACCGGGTGGCTGTGATGGATGACGGCCGCGTGGTACATGCCGGCACCATGCAGGCGCTGGCCGAGGACGAGGCATTGCAGCAATCGCTGCTGGGGTTGGCGCTATGAGCAAGGATTTCGACTACAAGCCGCTGCTGCTGGTGCCCTTGCTGGCCTTGGCCGCACTGCCCCTGATCGGCTCGGGCTCGACCTGGCTCACGCTCACCGTGGCGGGGCTGGCCATGGGCATGATCGTCTTCATCATCGCCTCGGGCCTGACGCTGGTGTTCGGCCTGATGGACGTGCTCAACTTCGGCCATGGTGTCTTCATCGCGCTCGGTGCCTTCGTCGCCACCAGCGTGCTGGGCGCCATGGGTGACTGGACCGGTTCGGCAGAGCTGTGGCGCAACCTGGTGGCCGTGCTGCCGGCCATGCTGGTGGCCATGGCGGTTGCCGGTGCCCTGGGCCTGGCCTTCGAACGTTTCATCGTGCGGCCGGTTTACGGCCAGCACCTCAAGCAGATACTCATCACCATGGGCGGCATGATCATTGGGGAGGAGCTGATCAAGGTGATCTGGGGCCCGCTGCAGATCCCGCTGCCCTTGCCCGAAGGCATGCGCGGCGCCTTGGCGCTGGGCGAGGCCTCGATCGAGAAGTACCGTGTGATCGCGGTGGTGGTGGGGCTGGTGGTGTTTGCCGTGCAGGCCTGGACGCTGTCGCGTACCAAGATCGGCCTGCTGATCCGGGCCGGCGTACAGGACCGCGAGATGGTCGAGGCACTGGGCTACCGCATCCGCCGCCTGTTCGTCGGTGTGTTCGTCATGGGCAGCGCGCTGGCCGGCCTGGGCGGCGTGATGTGGGGCCTGTACCAGCAGAACGTGGTGCCGCAGATGGGGGCGCAGGTCAATGTGCTGATCTTCATCGTCATCATCATCGGCGGCCTGGGCTCGACCACCGGCGCGCTGATTGGCGCACTGCTGGTCGGGCTGATGGCCAACTACACCGGCTTCCTGATGCCCAAGGTGGCGCTGTTCTCCAATATCGCGCTGATGGTGGCCATCCTGCTGTGGCGGCCGCAAGGGGTTTACCCCGTGGCAAATCGCTAAGGAGCGTCAAACATGTTCGCTCGACTCATTTCCAACGACCTGCCGCGCAGCCGCGTGCTGGCGGTGCTGCTGGTCCTGCTGTTCCTGGCCCTGGCGGCCGCGCCCTTCATCGCACCGGGCGTGAAGGCGCTCAACGTTGCGGCCAAGGTGCTGATCTTCGTCGTGCTGGTGGCCAGCTTCGACCTGTTGCTGGGTTACACCGGCATCGTCAGCTTCGCACACACCATGTTCTTCGGCATCGGTGCCTACGGCATTGCCATTGCGAGCACCGTGCTCGGTCCCACCTGGGGCGCACTGGGCGTGGGGCTGCTGGCTGCGCTGGTGCTGTCGCTGGCGCTGGCGCTGGCCATCGGCCTGTTTTCCCTGCGGGTGCGCGCCATCTTCTTCGCCATGATCACATTGGCGGTAGCCTCGGCCTTCCAGACCCTCGCCTCGCAGCTGTCGGAGTTCACCGGTGGCGAGGATGGCCTGAGCTTCAAGCTTCCCGAGTGGCTGTCGCCCAGCTTCGAGCTGTTCGAGGAACCGGTGCTGGGCGTCATGCTGGATGGCAAGCTGATCTGCTACTACCTGTTGTTCGTCGTGGCATTGGTGCTGGTGCTGGCGCTGCTGCGCATCGTCAACTCGCCGTTCGGCCGCGTGCTTCAGGCCATCCGCGAAAACGAGTTCCGTGCCGAGGCCATCGGCTACCGGGTGGTGGTCTACCGCACCCTCTCCAGTGTGCTGTCGGCCCTGTTCGCCTGCCTGGCGGGCGCGATGCTGGCGGTCTGGCTGCGCTACAACGGGCCCGACACCTCGCTGTCGTTCGAGATCATGATGGACGTGCTGCTGATCGTGGTCATCGGCGGCATGGGCACGATCTACGGCTCGGCCATTGGCGCGGCGCTGTTCGTGGTGGCGCAAAGTTATCTGCAGGATCTGCTGCGTCTGGCCAGCGAGGCGGCCTCGTCCGTGCCGCAACTGGCGGCGTTGTTGTCGCCTGACCGCTGGCTGCTCTGGCTCGGCCTGCTATTTGTGCTGTCGGTCTATTACTTTCCCACCGGGGTGGTCGGGCGCCTGCGCGCGGCCGCGGCCCAAGGAGGCACACGATGAACCCCACCTCGAATTACCTGACCCTGGCCGGACGTGAAATCCATTACATGGAGTGGGGGGCCGGCAACCACGAGACCGTGATCGCCTGGCACGGCCTGGCGCGTACCGGGCGCGACATGGACGAACTGGCCACGCATCTGAGTGCCCACGGCTACCGCGTGATCTGCCCGGATACGCTGGGGCGCGGCCTGAGCCAGTGGAGCCCGGTGCCCCAGCAGGAGTACTGTCTGGCGTTCTACGCGCGCCTGGCCGCCGAGTTGTTCGAGCAACTGGCGATCGAGCGCGCGCACTGGGTCGGCACATCGATGGGGGGCGCCATCGGTACGGTGTGCGCTTCCGGCCTGTTTCAGCCGCAGCTCAAGGCCAGCATCCGTAGCCTGGTGCTCAATGACAATGCGCCTGAGCTGGCCGAAGCGGCGATCAACCGTATCCGCGCGTATGCCGGCAATCCGCCGGCATTCGAGACTGTGTGCGAACTGGAGGCCTTCTTCCGCCAGGCCTACAAGCCCTACGGCTGGCTCAGCGATGCACAATGGCGCCGCCTGACCGAGACCTCCACGCGCCGCCTGCCCAATGGGCGCGTGACGCCGCATTACGACCCGGCCATGGTGCAGCAGTTCGTGCACCACCCCGACGACTACCTGATCTGGGACCATTACGAGCGGCTTGAAATCCCGGTACTGCTGTTGCGAGGGGTTGAGTCGGACCTGGTTCGTCCGGACACTGTGCTGCAGATGCAGAAATGCGGCCCCGGCAGCAAAGGCCGCTTGCAGACGATCGAGGTGCCAGGCTGCGGCCACGCCCCGGCGCTCAATGTACCGTCCCAGCTGGATGCCGTGCTGGACTTCATCCGCCGCAGCGGCTGACAAGCCGGCGACACGACCGGGTCGTCCGCTTGGCACAATGCAGGCTCGATTCACTGACAAGCAACGAGGAGCGGACATGAGTTTGAGCATCTACGGCATCAACGCCTCGCGCGCGATCCGACCGCTGTGGGCGGCTGCCGAACTGGGACTGGATTTCGAGCATGTGCAGACCGACTACAAGGCCGGCAGCACGCGCACCCCGGAGTTTCTGGCGCTCAATCCGAACGGGCACATTCCGGTGCTGGTGGACCATCGGCCTGAAGGCGATGTGACAGTCTGGGAGAGCATGGCCTGCGCACTCTACGTCGCACGCCACCATGGCCGGCCCGACGGCATCAACCTGGTGCCGGCCACGCCGCGCGAGGACGCCGAAGCGCTGCGCTGGAGCTTCTGGACCGTGACCGAGGTCGAAAAGGACGCATTGACCGTGCTGATGCACCGCCTCGCAATGCCGGCCGAGGAGCGCAAGCACGAGCTGGCCGAGGCGGCCGAAAAACGCCTGGCCGTGCCGCTGCGGGTGCTGGAACAGCACCTGGCGCAGCAGCAGGCGCGTGGCGAGTCTCACCTGGCTGCGGCCCGCTTCACGGTAGCCGATCTGTGTGTGGCCAGCGTCATGATGTGGGTGCGACCGGCGCGTGAGCTGCTGGCACACTACCCCCTGACGAGTGCGTGGCTGTCTCAGTGTCTCAGCCGACCGGCGTACGAAGCCCTGCGGCACCCCAAGCGCGCCTGATCTGCAACGGTGACAGACATGGTCGCAGGTGATCTACGCTGGCGCCCTGAAACCTGACCGTACAGCCGCCCATAGACATGACCCGAGCAGCCACCGCCCGAAACGGCGCCGCCACAGCGTCACAGCGCGTCGCGAGGCGCCTGCGTCGTGGCGTGGAGCAATTCCTGTGGTTGCCCTGGCTCGTGCTGGCGCTGGGCTGCGGCCTGACGTTCGTCGGCGTGTCCCGCTTTGCCGATGCGCAAACGGAGCGCCTGCAGCGACGCTTTGCCGATCAGGTCCACCTGATCGAGGACAGCTTGCAGCGCCGCTTCGAGCTGATCCTGCGCGGCCTGGGTGGCATCCGGGGTCTGTACGCTGCAAGCGAGCAGGTCAATCGCCGCGAGTTCGATCGTTTCGTGTTTTCGCGCGACCAGGACGGCGAAACCCAGGGGGTGCGTGGTTTCGGCGTCATCGAACGGGTGGCACGCCAGGAGCTGGATGCCTTTGTGCGTCGCCAGCGGGCCGATGGTGCGCCGGGCTTCCAGGTCAGAAGCACCAGCCAGGCGCCGGACCTGTATGTCGTCAAGTACATCGCTCCGCTGGAGTTCAACCATGCCGCGCTCGGCTTCGACTCGGGCAGCAATCCGGTGGCACGGGAGGCGATCGAGCGTGCCGTGCGCAGTGGGGAGGTTGCCCTGTCGGGCAAGCTGAGCCTGGTGCAGGACCGGCAGGCGCGTCCGGGTTTCGTCATGTATCTGCCGCTGTACCGTACCGAGGCGACGCCCCGGACCGAGGTCGAACGCCAGGAGGCCTTGGTGGGCCTGGCCTTTGCGCCCCTGGTTCTGGATGAGTTGCTGCAGGCCAGCGTGTTGAGTCTGCGCTCCAGCGGCCTGAACGTACAAATCTACGACGGCGTTCCGGATGCGAGCTCAGCGCCGCTGTTCAGCCTGATCCCGCCCGACGCCCCGCAGCTGGGCGGGGCGGCGCCGCAGATGCAGGTCCAGCGCGCGCTGCAGTTTGGCGGGCACGAGTTGACGTTGCAGTTCAGCAGCACGCCGGCACTGGAGTCGCCGCTCAACCGGCGGCTGGTGCTCGCGCTGGGCATTACAGGCCTGGGCCTGAGCGCAGCCTTGGCCTGGGTGCTCTGGCTCATGGCGCGTGGGAGACGGCGTGCCATGGACCTGGCCAACAGCATGACCCAGGAGGTGCAGCGCCTCGCCCGCGTGGCCAGCCACACCACCGATGCGGTGATCATCTCCGATGTTCAGGGCCGCATAGTCTGGGCCAACCAGGCTTACAGCCTGATCACGGGCTACAGCCTGCAGGAGTCGCTCGGGCGCAAGCCGGGCGAGCTGTTGCAGTGCGAAGACACCGACCCCGCCACCGTGGCCACCCTGTCCTGGCATCTGCGCGACCATCTGCCATGCCGGGTCGAGATCCTCAACCGCGGCAAGCATGGGCGCGAGTACTGGCTGGACCTGGAGATTCAGCCGATCCGCGAGCCCGACGGCACGGTGAGTGGCTTCATGGCAGTCGAGCGCGACATCACCGAGCGGCGTGAACGCGAGGCGCGTATGCAGCAGGCTGTGCGCGAGAGCGAACAGTTGATGCGGGCCATTGGCGAATTCGCCATCGTTTCAATCGCTGACGCCGACGGCCGGATCGTGCAGGTCAACGCGGCCTTCGAACGCATCAGCGGCTACGGCCGTCAGGAACTGCTGGGGCAGAACCACCGCATCCTGATGTCCGGTGTACAGGGGGCTGATTTCTGGCGCCGGGTCTGGGCCACGATCAACGAGAAGAAGAGCTGGCACGGCGAGATATGCAACCGGGCCAAGGATGGCCACCACTACTGGGTGAATACCCTGATCATGCCGCTGACGGACGCTGCGGGGCGGGTCGAACGCTTCATTGCCATCAGTGCCGACATCACGGCGCTCAAGCATGCGGTGACCCAACTGGGGCGCTACAACCAACGCATGTACGCCGTGATCGAGAACCTGCCCTGCGGTTTGAGCGTGACGGACGAGCATCAGAACATCGTGACCTACAACAGCCGCTTTGCGGACCTGATGGCCTGCCCGCCTGAAGTGATGTCGCAGCGGCCTTTGCGGGTGGAGTCCGTCCTGCGTTTCATGGTCGACCGGGGTGACTTAGGCCCTGACCCGGAGCAGGCTCTGCAGGAGTTGCTGGACAGGTATCGCAAACCGCAGTCGGAGAAGTACCGGCGCCCGACCCGTGACGGGCGCGTGATCGAAGTCAGCAGTGCGCCGATGCCCGGCGGCGGCCTGGTGACGACCTTCACCGATGTGACCGAGGAGGAGCGTAGCAAGCAGACGGCAGTGGAGTACCGGCAGATCCTCGAGAGTGCGGTGGATGCGTTGGACGAGGCCTTCGTCATCTTCGATCGCGACGACCGTCTGTTTTACTGCAATGAGCAGTACCGCCAGATCTACCCGACCTCGTCGGATCTGTTGGTCCCCGGTGCCCAGTTCGAGAGCCTGGTCCGGGAAGGTGTCCGGCGTGGACAGTACCCGGAGGCGCTGGGCAAGGAAGAGCAGTGGATCGCCGAACGGCTGCAGGCGCACCGCGAGAACTACCGCGTCCAGGTTCAGCACCTAGACTCGGGGCGCTGGGTGCGCATCGTCGAGGCCCGTACGCCCGACGGCTACTACGTCGGTTTTCGCATCGACATCACCGAGCTCATGCAGGCCGTGCAGGCGGCGGAGATGGCGTCGGTGGCCAAGAGCAGCTTCCTGGCCAACATGAGCCACGAGATCCGCACGCCCATGAACGCCGTGCTCGGCATGCTCAAGCTGCTGCAGGGCACGCCGCTGAACATCGAACAGCAGGACTACCTGGCCAAGACGGACGGCGCGGCGCGCTCCCTGCTGGGGCTGCTCAATGACATCCTGGATTTCTCCAAGATCGAGGCCGGCAAGCTGACGCTGGATGCGCAGCCCTTCCGGGTCGAGGAACTGCTGCGCGAGCTGTCGGTGATCCTGTCGGCCAACGTCGGCAGCCGGCGGCTCGACGTGCTGTTCGATGTCGATCCCGCGCTGCCAGCCGCGCTGGTGGGCGATGCGCTGCGCCTCAAGCAGGTGCTGATCAATCTGGGTGGCAATGCCATCAAGTTCACCGAACGCGGCGAGGTGGTGCTCGCGGTGCAATTGCTGGAACGTCATGCCGATGGCGTGCGGCTGCGCTTTGCGGTGCGCGACACCGGTATCGGCATCACGCCCGAGGCGCAGGCCCACATCTTCGACGGCTTCTCGCAAGCCGAGGCGTCGACGACGCGCCGCTATGGCGGCACCGGCCTGGGCCTGACCATCTCGCAGCGCCTGGTGCGGCTGATGGGCGGCGAGATCGCCCTGCAAAGCCAGCCGGGGGTGGGCAGCACCTTCTCCTTCGATCTCGACCTGCCGTTGGCCGGGGGCCTGGCCCGCGCCCGAGACGATGGGGGGAAGCTGCCGTCCTGGCTGAGCGAGGGCCACGGCGATGGCCACCGTGCGCCGCGGATGTTGCTGGTGGACGACCATCCGGCGGCGCTGGCCCTGCTGGCCCGCATGGGCCGGGCCCTGGGCTGGGAGGTCGACCAGGCCGCCGATGCCGAGCAGGCGCTGCAGCACATCGCGCAGCGCCATGCGGCGGGGCAGACCTATCTGGTGGCGCTGGTGGACGCCGGCTTGCCCCTGGGCAATGCGCGCGACCTGTGCCAGCGCATCCGGGAGCAGTCTGCAGACGCCGAGCGCTCGCCGCTGATCATCCTTACCGGCGGCAGCGGCTATGACGCCTTGCAGCAGCGCCAGCAGCAGGAGGCGGGGCTGGTCGACGGCTACCTCTTGAAGCCGCTGACCCAGTTGATGCTGCTGGATGCTGTGGTGGCGGCAGGCACACGGCGCCGGCGTGCCGGTGGCGACACAGTGGCAGCCCAGCCCGGCGGGCGCCGCCTGCAGGGCCTGCGGGTGCTGGTGGTGGAAGACAATCGCATCAACCAGCAGGTGGCCGCGCAGTTGCTGCGCAGGGAGGGCGCCGACGTGCAGTTGGCCGATGACGGCCGGCAGGGCGTGGACGCCGTGGCGGCGGCCGCTGCGGCGGGCACACCGTTTGATGCCGTGCTGATGGACATGCAGATGCCGGTGATGGACGGACTGGCTGCCACCCGCGAGATCCGCAATGGCCTGCAACTCACTCGCCTGCCCATCATCGCCATGACGGCCAATGCCATGTCCGCCGACCGCAAGGCCTGCCTGGACGCCGGCATGAACGACCACGTGGGCAAGCCCTTCGAGCTGGACCACCTGGTGCACCTGTTGTTGCGGCGTACCGGGCGCAAGGCCGGCGCCGGGGGGGGGCAGCGGCCGGCAGGTGCGTCAACCACCGCAGGGCCGGGCGATAACGCTTCGGGGCCGCCGGTGCTCGACCGCGCGGGCGCCTTGCAGCGACTGGGTGGTGATGAGCGGCTGCTCGATGAACTGTCGGCCGCGTTTGTGGCCGACCTGGCACAGCTGCTGCCGGCCTGGGATCAGGAGCTGACGCAGGCGGATCTGGACGCCGCGCGGCGGCGCATGCACTCGCTCAAGTCGAGTGCCGCCAGCCTGGGCGCCCTGAAGCTGTCGGCCACCGCTGTCGCGGCGGAACAGTTCTGTCGCGACGGGGCCGCGGTACCCGGACGTGCGGCCATGCGGCAGCGCCTGCAGGTGGTGCTGGGTGAAACATTGGCGGCGCTGGCGTCACACGGGGGGCGTGTCGCCGCGCAGATGGAACAGCCGGCAGACGTCGTGGCGGCGCTGCCAACGGCTGAACCGGCCCAGCGCCCGGCGATCGAGCGCCTGCTTGGCCTGCTGCGCAACGCCGACCTGGACGCGCTCGACGTGGTGGACGAGGTGCTCGCAGCGGCCGAGCCGGCGCAGAAGGCGGCCTGGGCGCCGCTGAAGGACGCCGTCGAGGCGATGGACTTCGAGCGCGCCAGCGTCCTGTGCGAGCGGGCGCTGGCGCAGGCCTGATTTTTAACGCCAAATCGGCATCCAGCCCTTGCAGGTTGGGCGCGAGACGCTACTGAAACGATAGCGTCAACGACTCGCGCCCAGGGCCAGCGCGGCCGTGCGCGAGGCGGCCAGCGCCGCCGCATCCGGCACCTGTTGGGTGGGCCAGCCGGCCAGGTGTTGTTGGGCGAGGGTGCCGAGTGCAGCGATCCACTCCGGGCTGTCGTTCAGGCAGGGGATGTAGTGGAAGTCCTGGCCACCGGCGTGCAGGAAGGCCTCGCGCGCTTCTTGCGCAATCTCCTCCAGCGTCTCCAGGCAGTCGCTGGTGAAGCCGGGGCAGACCACGTCCACCCGCTTCACGCCCGCCTGCGCCAGCGCCACCAGCGTCGGCTCGGTGTAGGGCTCCAGCCACTTGGCCTTGCCGAAACGCGACTGGAAGGTCAGCTGGTACTGGTCGCGGCTCAGCCCCAGTTGCTCGGCCAGCAGGCGCGCCGTCTTGTGGCATTCGCAGTGGTAGGGGTCGCCCAGGTGCAGGGTGCGCTCGGGCACGCCATGGAAGCTCATGACCAGCTTGTCCGGCTGGCCGTGGGCCTGCCAGTAGGTGCGGATGCGCTGGGCCAAGGCGGCGATGTAGCCGGCATCGTCGTGGTAGCGGTTGACGAAGCGCAGCTCGGGGATGTTGCGCACCTTCCCGGCCCAGCCGTACACGGCATCGAACACGCTGGCGGTGGTGGTGGCGGAGTACTGCGGGTAGGCTGGCAGCACCAGCACGCGGGTGGCGCCCTCGGCCTTGAGGGCGTCGAGCTGTGCGGCAATCGACGGGTTGCCGTAGCGCATGGCATAGCGCACCGTGACGTGGTGCCCCTGGCGTACCAGCCAGTCCTGCAGGCCCTGGGCCTGCTTGTCGGTCCAGGCCTTGAGCGGCGAGCCATCCGGAGTCCAGATGCTGGCGTACTTGGCGGCCGACTTGGCCGGTCGCACGCGCAGGATGATGCCGTGCAGGATCAGCCACCAAATCGGCTTGGGGATCTCCACCACGCGGTGGTCACCGAGGAACTCGGCCAGGTAGCGGCGCAGGGCGGGCGCCGTCGGGGCATCGGGCGTGCCCAGGTTGCACAGCAGAATGGCCGTGCGCGGTGCCTGGCCATGGGTGTAGGAGGGTTCGGGTTGGAAGGCCATGCGCTATTCTCGCCCACCTATGCTCGACGCGACCCGGATCAAGGCTATTTCCCTCGACCTCGATGACACACTGTGGCCGATCTGGCCGGTGATCGAGCGTGCCGAACAGGTGCTGCAGGACTGGCTGCGGCCGCAGGCGCCCTTGACCGCGGCGTGGCTGGCCGATGCGGGGGAGCGCCAGGCGCTGCGCCAGGCCATCATGGCCGAGCGCCCTGACATCGGCCACGACCTGCGGCAGCTGCGCCAGGAACTGATCCACCGCGCCCTGCAACGCCATGGCGAGGACACGGCGCTGGTGCAGCCGGCGTATGAGGTGTTCTTTGCCGAGCGCCTGCGGGTGCAGCTGTACGACGATGCAGGCCCGGCGCTGGCCTGGCTGGCGGCGCGCTATCCGGTGGTGGCGGTCTCCAACGGCAATGCCGACGTGCACCACATCGGCCTGGGCGCGTACTTCCGGGCCCACCTGAGCGCGCAGGCCTTCGGTGTCGGCAAACCGGATGCGCGCATCTTCCACGCGGCGGCCGAGGCGGCCGGCGTGCAGCCACACGAGGTGCTGCACGTGGGGGACGACGCCGCGCTCGACGTGCTGGGGGCGCTCGGTGCCGGCCTGCAGACCGCCTGGGTCAACCGTGCCGGACACGACTGGCAGCACGCCTCGATGCGCCCGCATGCCACCGTGAGCGACATGGCGCAGCTGTGCGCCTTGTTGCAGCCTTCGTCGGTGCCGTAGCCGTTCAGCGCTGCGGCTGCAGCAACAGCGTGCTGCGCGCATGGGCGGCGACGTCGGCCGCGCTCAGGACCATGGGACGGTACTGGCCGGCGATGTAGGCCGCGGCCTGGTCGGCACGGTGCGGATCGAACAGCACGCCGCTCTGTCCCACCGGATTGATGCCCACCGCCCGGGCGGGGTCGGCAAAATCGATCAGGCGCCGGGTGGATGGGCCGTAGGTCACCGACCAGGGCGCCGGGCCGACGGCCTGGGCCAGGTTGTTCACCACCTCGCGGCCGCCTGGCGCCGGGAAGGGGCCGACGTCGAACAACAGGTTCAGCGGCTTTTGCTGCCCCAGCGCGTGCTTGTGGGTCACGGAGTGCGCCCGGCTCCAGGTCCAGCTCGCCGGCGTCTTGCCGAGTTCGCGCTGCAGGTGCTCGATGGTTGCGCGCCAGGCGTGCTGCAGGATGTCACGTCGCGTCTCCGCGGCCGGCGTGTCGCGCCGGTTCCACCAGGGCGAGGCGGCGTCGGCGGCCAGCCGCGGCAGCGCAAAGTCGAAGGCGCGGGTGCGCAGCAGGTTGGCAAACAGCGTTTCACCCAGCTCGTCGGCCATGGCGGCACGCGCCAGTTCGTAGACCAATTGGTGGAACAGCGTGGGGGCGATGCTGGCCAGGCCATGGCTGCCGTCCCACTCGGCCAGCTGCTCCAGCAGGGCGCGCTCGGTGCCGTCGACGACCACGGTGCGCAGCTCGGGCAGCAGGGCGCTGAGCACGCGCGGGCCGTAGCTGGTGCGGGCGTCGAGCTGCAGGGCCTGGTTGGCATTCAGGTCCCAGCGGCGCTCGGGTTCACGCAACAACTGGTCCAGCCGCTGCGCGCGCTCGTACAGGTTGTAGTAGCCCGGCACCGGCAGGCCGCTGCTGGGCGCCGGCTGGTGGTTGGCCGAGACGATGTAGCCGCGCGCCGGGTTTTCTTCCTGTGGGTTGTCCTGGAAGCGGTAGTAGCCCGGCTTGTCGGCTTCGCCACGCCCGGCGTCGAGGATGAAGGCCGGGTTCACGCCTTCGGGGCGCTGCGGCAGCTTGGCGGCGGCCCACCAGGCGATGTCGCCCGCGGTGTTGGCCCAGACGATGTTGAGGCCGGGCGCGTGGATCTTGCTGACCGCCGCCCGCGCCCGGGCGCGCGTGTCGGCGCGGTTGAGTTCGTAGAAGGCATCCAGCGTCTGGTTTTCGGTCTCGGTCCAGGCCCACCACATGGCGATCGGCGTGTTG
>Ga0114986_1000049_pt1 | contig 32101 bp, 34 predicted proteins | sample Shrwel1BS1Day17_FD_96988 | JGI IMG/M metagenome (GOLD analysis project Ga0114986, IMG submission 96988) | Subsurface microbial communities from deep shales in Ohio, USA - Utica-3 well 1 S-1-Day17 | ecosystem: Environmental > Aquatic > Deep subsurface > Shale gas/oil reservoir > Produced... | reverse complement strand
TCTACACCCCCTCCAGACCCTCGCTACACCCCGTCTGCCCCCTGACTTTTGCGGCATTGTGCAGATGTTTCACATGAAACATCGTGCAACCGCCTCCCGTTCGGCGCAGGCAGTGTTGCATCCTCCACAACATAGGTGAGGGCGCCCGCCCCCCACCCTGTCAGGCAGGGCCTGTCGAAGCCAACCGGCGCGCGGCCGACCAGCGGCCCTGCGCGGACGGACCCTCGATCGACAAGGAGAAAGCTCATGAATCTCATATTGATCATCATCATCGGCGGCATCCTCGGATGGCTGGCCAGCATGGTGATGCGGACCGATGCCCAGCAGGGCATTTTCCTCAACATCGTGGTCGGCGTGGTCGGTGCGCTGCTCGCCGGCTTCCTGATCAATCCGCTGATCGGCGGCGGGAACATCACTGCGGGCGATTTCTCGATCAGCGCGCTGGTGGTCTCCTTCCTCGGGGCGCTGGTGCTGCTCGCCATCGTCAACCTGTTTCGTCGCGGCTCTGTCCGCTAAATCCGGAGAAATACCCATGAAAATCAATCTCACAGCGATCGCCGCCATTGCTCTGGCCGGGACCGGCCTCGCCGGTTGCGACAGCCCCGCCGAAGAACGGGCCGAGGAACGCGCCGACGCTATCGAAGCGCAGGGCGAAGCCACCGCCGACGCGATGGAAGACCGCGCCGACGAGCTCGACCAGACCGTCGACGGGGTGGACTCGACCGCCGAACAGAACCTCGAGAACAAGGCCGATGCCGTGCGCGAAAGCGCCGATGCCAAGGCGGAAGCCGTGGAGGAACAGGCCGAAAAGATGGCCCCGCAATAAGGGTTAGTCCGGCAGATATCAGGCGGGGCGCGACGCACGGCACACGCCGCGCCCCGCCTGTATGCGGGCCCATCCCCTAGGGGGCGGGCCCGCATTTTCGTTCACGCCTCGGGCAGGCTCTCGCCGTTTTCGATGATCGCGCGCAGCCCTGCGCGGCCACGGTTGATGCGGCTCTTGACCGTGCCGAGCTTGCAATCGGCGGCCTCGGCTGCCTCCTCGTAGCTCAGCCCTGCGCCGGCGATCAGCAACAGCATCTCGCGCTGGCCCGAGGGCAGTTGCTGCAAGGCCCCCTCGATATCGGCGACATGCAGGCGTTCTTCCTGATCGGGGGCCTGCACGAGCAATCGCTCGGCCGCTTCGGGCTCCCACGCCACCAGCCGCGCCTGCTTCCTCACCGCATTGTAGAACTGGTTGCGCAGGATGGTGAACAGCCACGGACGGAACTTGCTGCCCGGCAGGAAGGTATGACGCGATGACCATGCGCGAACCATCGTCTCCTGCACCAGATCATCGGCCATGTCGCCCTGCCGGCACAGCGATCGCGCGAAGCTGCGCAACGCGGGCAGGGATGCGGTCATTTCGGCGCTGAAGCAGGGGGGGGAGGGGGAAGCGACGTGTTCTTGCATGGCACCTTGTCCTTCGTGTTCCGTCCCCCTCATTGCAGGCGATTGTCGGCCACCTGAGTGGCGGGTTCCCTATACTCGGCAAGGATTTGCGCAGCGACCGCGCGCTTCCCGCGCGGCTAATGCGCGTCAGTGACCTGTGTGAATTCGCCCCCTGCGCGCGGTCTCTATCACGGCGCGGAACCGGGCATTCAGGGGATTGAGAGCTGAAAGGATTTACAATGCGCAACGCACTATTGGCAGCCGCGAGCCTGCTGGCGGTGACCGCCTGCAACGGGCCTGACACACAGGACCAGCCCACCCCGTCAGAGACTGCAATGGCTGTCGATGCTGACGGCATGACCGGCGAACAGCCCCCCGCAGCCGCAGAATTCGCACAAGCGGTCGCGATGTCCGACATGTACGAGATCTCCGCCGCGAGAGTGGCGCTCGAACGGGCCGATGGCACGCCGACCCGCCAGTTCGCGCAAATGATGATCGACGATCACACCAAATCCACCGAGGCGCTGAAGCAGGCGGCCGCACAGGCCGGTCAGAACCTTGCCATGCCGGAGACGCTGGATGCCGAGCACCGCGCGCAGGTCGATATCCTGAAGACCATGAGCGGTCCGGATTTCGACCGCGAGTATCTCAGCCAGCAGACCGCCGCGCATCGCAAGGCGCTGGCGCTGCTCAAGTCCTATGGCGCGGCCGGTGACAACGCCGAACTGCGCCAGTTCGCGCAAGGCGCCATTCCGGCGGTGCAGATGCATGCCGAATGGCTCGACCAGAATTCGCCGAGCCCGAGTGCGACAGGCGGCACGCCGGGCGCGACGATGGATTAGGCCCCGCCGCATTGGCAGGCGGTCTGTTCCATCATCACCGCCCCCCCCCCGCGCGGAAGATCCCGGCCGCGCGGGGGTTTTGCTGTCCGGGGTGCAGCCTAGTCCTGGGTGATGCCGGCGCCGGCCAGCCGGGCGACCTTGCCGGGGACGGGCGCCGGGTCTTCGGCAAGCGCTTCCATGAAGCTTTGCGACCACCAGCGCACATCGTGGCGGGTAATGGTTTCCAGCATCGCCGCATGGCGTTCCTGCCGCTCGGCCAGCGGCATGGCGAGCGCGCGGGCGATGCCGTCGGCCATTTCCTCGATCGAGTGGGGGTTGACGATCACCGCCTCGGTCAGCTGTGCGGCGGCCCCGGCAAAGCAGGACAGGACCAGCACCCCCGGGTTTGCCGGGTCCTGCGCGGCCACGTATTCCTTGGCGACGAGGTTCATCCCGTCCCGCAGCGGCGTGACAAGGCCGACCCGCGCGCCGCGGTAGATGCCGAACAGCTCGTCGCGCGAATAGCCCTGATTGACATAGCGGATCGGCACCCAGTCGATCGAGGCGAATTCGCCGTTGATCCGGCCCGACAGGGCGCTCAGCTCCTCGCGGATCTGCCGGTACGCCGCCACATCCCCGCGCGAGGGCGGGGCGATCTGGAGGAGCGAGACCTTCTCGCGCAGTTCGGGGCGGCCCGTTAGCAGCAGCTCGTAGGCGGCGAAGCGTTCCTGCAATCCCTTGGAGTAATCGAGCCGGTCGACACCGACGATCATATCGCGCCCGACCGCGCTGACCACCAGCCGGCTTTCGGCCTGCTTGGCCGCGATCGAGTGCACCGCGCCTCCGAAATCCTCGATATCCAGCCCGATCGGACATGCCAGCAGCCGGGTGCGGCGCTGGCCGAGGGTCAGGTAATCGCCCGTGATGGTCGCATCGAACTGGACGGTGGCATAGTCGATGAAGGCCTGCCGCCATTCATCGGACTGGAAGCCGATCACGTCGTAATCGAGCATGCTTTCGGCCAGCTCGCGGTGGCCGGGCAGCGACATCAGCAGGCTTGGCGGGGGCCACGGGATGTGAAGGAAGAAGCCGATGCGGTTGGCAAAGCCGCGTTCCCGCAACCGGCTGCCGAGCGGCATCAGGTGGTAATCGTGCACCCAGATCAGATCATCGGGCGCAATCAGCGGGGCAAGCGTTTCGGCGAAGCGTTCATTGACCCGCGCATAGCCCCCGGCGAAATCGCGCGCGATCTCGGTCAGGTCGAGCCGGTAGTGGAACAGCGGCCACAGGGTGCGGTTGGCGAAGCCGTTGTAATACTCGTCGATGTCCTGCGCTTCGAGATCGATGGTGGCGGTGGCGACCCCGTCGGCGCGGCGGAAGGCGATCTGGCCGGTGAATTCCTCGGTCTGCTCGCCCGACCAACCGAACCATATTCCGTTGCTCTGGCGGAGCGCCGCAGCGAGCGCGACGGCGAGCCCGCCGCGGTTGGCGTTCTCTCCTTCGGTCTCGATCTGGACGCGGTTCGATACGGCGATGAGGCGGGACATGCTGGGCCTTTGGGTTGCGGCGGGGTGCCCGGGGGTGGCGCCCTTCTGCCTTCGCCCAAGCCTCGCGGACAAAATACCGCCTATGTGATGAAAGCCTGCGTCCCGCCGTCCACCAGCGCGCGGATACGGCCGTGGACCGCGGCGGGATCGGCGAGTGCGGCATCGGCGTGGCTGGCAATCCGCCCGCCGACCGCGAAGCCCCGGCCGCCCAGCGCGCGGGCGGCGGTGATGGCGGCGATATCGGTGAAATCGTCGCCGACATAGGCAGGCGTGCTCCCCGCGAAGGGCGCAAGCTCCATGATCGCGCGCACCGCATCGCCCTTGTCCGCCCCCGGCAGGCGCAGTTCGAACACCATGTCGCCTTCCTGGATGACAAGCCCATGCTCGTCGGCGAGGTCTCTGGCCCAGCGCCCGACGTTGTCCCCGAGACGCGGAGCGAGGCGGTAGTGAAGGCCGAGGCCGAAGCTCTTCACCTCGATCACCACGCCGTTGCGCGCGCCGAAACGGCTTTCCGCTTCCCGAGCGAGGCGTGTGAAGATGCCGGCCTCGGGCGGCGCGCGGCGGCGACCGTCGTGGCGCAGTTCCAGACCGTGGCTGGCGGCGACCGTCAGCGGCCACAGTGCCCTTCCCCACAGGGCATCGAGCTGTTCGAGCGAACGCCCGCTGACGATCGCAAGCCGCCCTTCCAGCCGCTCTGCCGCCGCAGCGATCAGTGCGCGCAAATCATCGGAAACCGCCACGGCATCGGGGGTCCGTGCGGTCGGCACCAGCGTGCCATCGAAATCGAGAAGCAGCGCGAGAGAGGGAAACGTCGTCATGGCGGAGGCGCGCCATGACGGACGCAGCGAGGGCGGACATTAACGCCGGATAGGAACGCAGGCGGTGGCCACGGGATTGCCGGTGCCTAGGGTGGTCCAGACCACGCAAACCCCTCTGGAATCACGGAAAGGTTCCCCATGTCTTTTCTCGACCGTATTGCCGCGGCGCTTGCGCCGGCCGCCTCCGACGAACAGCGCGCCGAGGCCCGCGCGCAGATTCAGGAGCTGGCGGTCAACGAACCCTTTGCCGAGGAGATTCTCGCCCATCACCGCCGCATCGAAGGGCTGTTCGCCGAAGCCCGGGAGGCGCGCGGGCCGGCCGCCCAGACTGCCATCGCCGACTTGGCCGTGCTGCTCAACGCGCATTCCATGGCCGAGGAAGCGGTGATCTATCCGGAGATTTCCGAGCATTCGAGCAAGGCACATGCCGGCATGGCGTATGAAGAGCATGCCATGACCAAGGTGCAGCTCGCCGCGCTCCAGAAACTGGCGCCGGGTTCGCAGGAATGGCACGAGAAGCTCGACCATATCGAAAGCGCCGTGCAGCAGCACGTCTATCAGGAAGAAGGCAGCTGGCTGCCCGACGTGATCCGTTATGCGCCGCTTCAGGCGCGGCAGCGGATGAACATCGAATTCCGCGAATATTTCGAGCGTTTCGACCGCAGTTGAACCCGTCCCGCCCGGTGCGGTCCGCGACCCACCGCACTGCCCGGGGAACGCCCGCGAGATCCACCTTCCGAGGTCGATCTCGCGGGCGTTGCTACATCTGCGCACCGGGCAGGCGGGCGGATACAAAAAACCCCGCCCATCGCTGGGCGGGGAGTGGTTTTTGGGGCAATAACCGGGCGAGGTGGAAACCTAACGCGCGCCCGGCCATCGAGTCACCAGAGGGATCGGGATACCCCCGGGTCAGGAAATGCTGCCCGACGCACGCCCCGCACGCCCTAACCTGCGTTATATCTGCTGTTATTTACAGATTTTCGGGCCTGTGATCGCGCCGGTCAGCTTTTTGACGCGCCTCGGCTGGATGGCAGGGGCGCGCTCCGGGGGGCAGCGCCGGGCGGAGGCATGCCCGGCGCCGTCCTGTCAGCTTGCGCTCGAACCCGATTTGCCCGGGGTCTGGCTGCCCGTGCCGGACGAACCGCCCGCGCCGGACTGACCCTCGCTCTGGCGCTTCTGGCGCCATTCGTCGAACTTCGAATTGAACTCGTCCTGCTGCTGCTGGCGGTATTCGTTATAGTCGGTGTCGAACTGGTCCATCTGGCGCTGGCGCCACTGGCTGTAGCTGTGATCGTGGTGATGGCCCTGCTGGTTCTGACCCTGACCATACTGGCCCTGTTGCCCCATCTGGCCTTGTCGGTAGTGGTTCTGGCCATGCTGCCCGCCGCCCATCATGGCGTTCTGTCCACCCTGACCGCTCGATCCAAAGCCGCCGCGTCCGCCGCCGTAGCCACCCTGACCGCCATAATCGCTCTGGCCGCCATAGCCGCTGTATCCGCTCTGGCTGCCGTAGCCACCCTGGCTCTGGCCGTAACTGCCCTGACCGCCATAGCCGCCCTGACTGAAGCCGCCCTGGCCATAATTGTCCTGGCCATAGCCGCCTTGTCCGCTCTGAGCGGAATAGCCGCCCTGCGACCCGTATGAGCCCTGATCCTGCTGATACTGCCCGCCGCGGCGCCGGTCGTCGTTCTGGCTGTAGTTGCTGTGGCCGTAGCCGCGCTGATCGCCGCGATCCCAGTCGGAGCCGCTCTGGCCGCGATGGTTGTCGTTGCCCTGCTGCATCTGCTCCTCACGGCCGCTGCGGTGGCTCTGGCTCTCGCGGTTCTGGTTGCGCTCGTTCGCCATGTCTTGGTCCTTTCAGGTTGTGAGATCCCGGAAGATTTGGCGTTGTTCCGGGGTCTGCCCTGAAGGTGACAGGCGGGCCGCGGAGGCCCCCTATCCTGCATTACCCACGATCGGCGACCCGCCTTCTCGAGGTGGCGCTTTGTCGATGCATCCTTTTGGCTTCGGCTTGCGAATCGACAGCGTGGCCGATGCCCAAGAATACTACTGCAAAGCATTGCAATCTTGCCGCAAAAGCGCGCGGCCTTTACTCTGGCGGTCTGCTCGCGAATACTTCCACGATAACACGCGGCATTTTCGGGGTGAACCGCAGTCGATTCGACAAACGGGATAACTTTTGATCGAGAGATACAGGTGCTGATCGGGGACAGTGCAATTCCCGCAACACACCAAGGAGCAAGCGCATGTTCAACGCCTTCCTGCTGCGACTTATGCACGCTGCCGAACTGGGTGACCAGGAAATCCAGGCGGTGGAGGAACTCTGCCGCCAGCCTCGGGATATCGGCGCCAAGAAGTATCTGTCGCGCGATGGCGACGAAATGCACTCCTTCCCCGTGGTTCTTAGCGGGTGGGCGGCGCGCTATCAGATCCTGCGCAATGGCGCGCGGCAGATCACCCGCCTGCTGCTGCCCGGCGATGCCTTCTACTTCGATTGTTCGCCCAACGGCATCGCGATCGAGGAAGTGATCACTCTGAGCCCCTGCAAGATCGTCAACATCATGCACGCCGATATGCGGCGCCTGATCGACCGCTTCCCGGCCATCGGTGAAGCGATGCGGTCTTACGGCTGCATGGAGAACGCGGTGCTCGCATCGTGGGTGGTCAATGTCGGCCGGCGTGACGCGCTGGAGCGGATGGCGCACCTCATCTGCGAGGCGCATTACCGGCTGTCGCTGGTGGACAGCCATCAGAGCCAGCAGATCTACTTCCCGCTGACGCAGGACGATCTGGCCGACGTGCTGGGCCTGACCCCGGTGCACATCAACCGCAAGCTCCAGCAGCTGCGGCAGGAAGGGCTGATCACCCTGCGATCCAAGCAGCTGACGATCCACGATCTGCGCACACTGCAACAGATTGCCGGGTTCGACAGTTCATACCTCGCCCCGCGCGTGCAGACCCTGCGCGAGCAGGAGCGGCTGCGCATCGCCGCAGCCTGACGCAGGCGTTTTTCCGCCTATAGCGCGGCGAGCCTAGCGCGTGCCCCCCGCATGGCTCGCCAAGGCGTTCACGATCCGCCCGCAATCCGCCGGCTTGCTCAGATAGGCGCTGCCGATCAGATCATCGGGCAGCATTGCCGCATCATAACCGGTCAGGAATACGAAGGGGATGGCGCGGGCCTTCAGCTCGCGCGCGAAATCGAACGACAGCCCGTGGCCGAGGTTGATATCGATCAGCACCGCATGGATCGGCCCTTGCGCGAGCAGGGCATCGAGATCGGGGATCGTGGCTGAAATCGCGACGACCTTCGCGCCGGCGTGCTCCAGCATTTCCTGGCAATCATGCGCCTGGTAGTAATCGTCCTCGAGGATAATGATGCGGCGGCCGGAGAGCGGTTGATCGGGCATGTCGGAATCACCTGTCAGGATCGGGTGTCGAGGATGCTGCCGGCGTCCGACAGCGGGAATTCGAGTTCGGCCAGGACGCCGGTGTCGTGGAGTGCGAAGCGCCCCGTGCCCTGCAATTCATAGGGCACCCGCTCCTCGATCAGTTTGCGGCCGAAGCCCTTGCGGGTCTGCTTGGTCTTGCGCCGTTGCGTAGTCTCCTGCCAGCGCAGGCTCACCCACGGTTTGCCGTCGCGCGTTTCGCTGGACCAGACGATCCGGATATAGCCGGTATCGCCGAGTGCGCCGTATTTGATCGAATTGGTGGCGAGTTCGTGGATTGCCAGGGTCACGATCTCCGCCGCGTGGGGGGAAAGCGCGACTTCGGGCCCGTCGACGTGGCACTTGTCGGGCTGCACGGCATGGACCAGCAGTTCCTCCCGCACCAGTTCGGACAGGTCGACACTGCGTCCGGGTGAGCGGGTCAGCGTGCTCTGGGTACGGCCCATCGCCTGCAAGCGGCCGATCAGGTGATCGACATAATCGTCGACATGGCGGTGGCTGGGGGCAGAAAGCCGCGCGACCGACCGCACCATCCCGATGAGGTTTCTCACGCGGTGCTGCAATTCGGCGACCAGCAGCTTCTGCCATTCCTCCTCACGGCGGCGCTGGGTGGTGTCGATCATTGCGCCAAGCATCCGCACCGGTTTGCCCTGCTCGTCATACAGGAACCGCCCGCGGGCCGAGAGCCACACGATATCGCCATTGCGGTGACACACGCGGTATTCGTTGACGTAGTCCTCGCCGCTCTCCATCGCCGCCGCGATCAGGGCCGAAGCGGCCTCGAGGTCATCGGGATGCACACGTTCGGCCCAGACCTCGTAGGTTGGCTCAATCTCGCCCGGTTCGTAGCCTTCCATGCGATAGTGCTCGTCCGACCAGTAGATCTCGCCGGTCTCAACGTTCCAGTCCCACAGGCCGACCTTGCCGATCTCGCTCGCCACGCGGAGCATCTGCGCGCCATGGGCAAGCTGGCGTTCGGCGAGACGGCTGGCAGTGACATCGGTTGCCATGCCGAACCATTCGGTGATCGTGCGCTGCTCGTCGAACACCGGCACCGCGCGGGAATAGAGCCAGCCGACTTCCCCGCCGGGCCGGATGTAACGGTGCTCGATCTCGATTGGCGTGTTGGCACTGATCGCCGCGTCTACCGCGGCGCGAACCCTGCCCTGATCGCCCGGCGCAACGAAGCCTTCGATCCAGTCGCTCGGTCTGTCGACCTCGCCGAGCAGGTTGGCCCCGCCGAGCTGCTCCATCAGCGTGCCTTCGGGGTTCATGCGGAAGATCAGATCCGATGTCGCCCCGATCAGCGATTGCAGCCGGTTTTCGCTGTGGCGCAGCGCCAGTTCCATCGTCTTGCGCGAGCCGACATCGCGGAACAGCACGCCGACCTGATAGGGCGCGGCGTTACCGACGGGGAAGGCGAAGACATCGAACCAGCGTCCCATTGCCGGAGATTCGCTCTCGAACCGCTCGGGAACCCCGGACAGGGCAATCCGGCCATAGGTGGCGCTCCACTTGTCCTCGATATCGGGCTGGAGAGTTCGCATGGTCTTGCCGACCGGCTCGACAAGGCCGGTTTGCTGGATGAAGGCATCATTGCCTTCGATGAACAGGTAATCGACCGGCTTGCCCGCATCGTCGAAGATCACATCGATGATGCAGAAGCCTTCGTCGATCGCCTCGAACAGCAGCTTGTAACGCTCGTCCGCCTCGCGCCGCCTCTCGCGGTCATGGCGTTCCCCGGTGATGTCGCGCAGGCGGACCATGACGGCAGACCGCCCGGTGCTGGTCAGGGGCGAGAACGCGACCTCGTAGACGATCGGCTTGACGGCGTGGTTGCGGATCGCCGTTTCCGCCTTGCCCGTGGCCAGCACGCGGGCCAGATCAAGGAACCATTCCGGGCCGATGTCGGGGTGGGCGCTGCGCAAGGTCTGGCCGACGAGAGCGGCATTGCCCAGCAGCTTGCCGTGGATGCGGTTGCTGGCGAGATACCGCCAATCGGCCTCCTCCCCCTCCGCCGTGTCAACCGGCGCGAGAATGCAGGCTGCCTCGGGCAACAGATCGAACGCGGCGCCGAACAGGCTGGTGTCATGATCGGGTGAAAAATCGGCCATCCGTTCGTCTTTCGCAGCCGTGTACATATGGGGGCGGGAGAAGATACTGACTAACATAGATTGTGAAGGCCGAAAGCCCCGCACGATGTGATCATCGCGGGCAACCCATGATAGGGACGATGCGGCAAGCGCAGCCCAAGCTCCGGGGTAATCCCTCCCTTTGCGAAAGCCATTGCCCCATGCGGATGATCCTTGCCCTGTTCGCCCTCGGTGCGGGTGCCTATGCCCTGTCCCGCCGCTCTGCCGGCAGCGGGACCCATCCGCGCGCTGCCTTTGGCGAGGGACAGCCCGGACATGGCCGCAACCCTGTCCGCGATGCCGGCCCGGAAGCGATGCGCGATCCCCCGAAAGAGGAGTGGACCGATGTCGACGAAGCCAGCGACCAGAGCTTCCCCGCCAGCGACCCTCCCGCAACCTACTGACCGCCTCACCGTACGTTCGGGTCTTTCCAGCCCATCGCTGCGACGCCCAGTCGCAGATGGGCTGTTCAGGTGATTCACCAAGGTTAGTGTCGCAGCGCGCGTGTTCGCCTTGAGAGAACGACGGGCCTCAGGGCCTGTCCCAACCTGGAATCACGACCATGCCGACACTGACCTCAGCAGGGATCGAACCCCTGTTCCGCCTGCTTGGCCGCTACATGATGCTCGACGAGTCTGACCGGCGTGCCCTTTCGACGCTGGAGACCGGCCCGGTGTGCCACGCGGAGGCCCGTACCGACATCGCGCGCGAGGGCGAGAACCCGACAGTCATCCGCTTGCTGATTTCCGGCTGGGCGTGCCGTTACAAGGACCTGCCTGACGGGCGGCGGCAGATTGTCGGCTTTTTCCTGCCGGGCGATTTCTGTGACCTCAACATCTACATCCTCTCCGAACTCGACCATTCGATCGGCGCGCTGACGGCAGTGCGATATTTCGAGATCCAGCCGCAGCAGTTTCAGGAGGTGGTCGACCAGCGCCCGCACCTGCTGCGGGCGCTGCTGTGGCACGAGATGGTCTCGGCGGGGATCCAGCGCGAATGGCTGCTGTCGATCGGGCAACGGTCGCCGCTGGAGCGACTGGCGCACCTGTTCGTCGAGCTTTACTACAGGCTCAAGGCGGTGGGGCTGGCGACGGGGCTCAGTTTCGATCTGCCGATCACCCAGAACCATCTTGCCGAGGCGAATGGCCTAAGCCTCGTGCACCTCAACCGCACGTTGCAGGAAATGCGCCGCGAAGGGCTGATCGAGCTGTCGGACCGCCAGCTGCGGATCGGCGATCTCGAACGGCTCAAGCGGGTGGCGATGTTCAACAACAACTACCTGCACTTCAACCGCTGACCCGCCTTACAGGGCGGGCAGCGTCTGGGCGGCGAACCCCCATCCCTTGAGCCCGCCGGACGCGGCACGCTTTGCCAGTTCGTCCGTATCGCCGATGGTAAAGGGCCGTGCGTCGGCACAATCGCCGAGTTCCTTCCAAGTGACCGGCACGGCCACCGGCGCGCCTTCGCGGGCGCGAGCGGAATAGGGGGCCACCGCAGTGCTGCCGCGCTGGTTGCGCAGCCAGTCGATGAAGATGCGTCCCTTGCGCTTCGCCTTGCTCATGGTTGCGGTGAAGCGATCGGGTTCGGCCTGCGACAGTGCCCCTGCGAAGCGGCGGGCGAAGTCCTTGTGCTCGTCCCACGAATGGCCGGGGGTGAGGGGGACCACGACATGCACCCCCTTGCCGCCCGAAAGCATCGCGAAGCTGGTGAGCCCGAGATCGGCAAGGTGCGCGCGGATATCCTGCGCGGCCTGCCGGACATCGGCAAAGTCCAGCCCCTCGTCCGGATCGAGGTCGAAGATCAACCGATCCGGCGCCTCCACGGCTTCGCTGCGCGATCCCCACGTGTGAAATTCGATCGTGCCCATCTGGACGCATTGCAGGATGCCGCGCGCGTCGGTGAGATAGAGGTAATCCTCCGTTCCGCCGTCTTTCTCGCGGATCGGGATGTGGCACACGGCATCGCCGAAAGAGCCGCTGTCGTGCTTCTGGAAGAAGCATTTGCGCGCGCGCCCCTGCGGGCAGCGCACTAGGCTGACCGGGCGATGGCCGATAAAAGGCAGCATCAGCGGAGCGATCGCGGCATAGTAGTCGGCCAGATCCCCCTTGGTCTCGCCGCTGTCGGGGAAGATCACCCGCTCGCGGCTGGAGATGGCGATGGCGGGGGCAGGTTCGGGAGTGGGGCGGGGACGCTCTGGCTTGACGGATTTCGCGGGCTTGTCGGTGCGCAAGCCGATGAAGCTGGCATGGCGCACGCGGCCCTCCGCGGTGAATTCGGCGAAGGCGATCTCGGCGACGAGCTTGGGTGTCAGCCACGTCACCCCGCGTGCGGCCGCGTGGTCGGCCGCGACGGGCGGGGTCTTGCGGACGAGCGGCTTCATCCGTGCGGCAAGCTCCGCCATGCTATCGGCATCGAACCCCGTCCCGACATTGCCCTTGCGCACCAGATCGCCGCCTTCGTGTTGCGCCAGCAGCAGCGAGGCGAAGGGGCGCCCGCGTGCGGTGGAAGCCTTGTAGCCGACGATCACGAACTCCTGCCGCCGCGTGCATTTGACCTTCACCCAGTTGCGGCTGCGGCGCGAGGCGTAGGGTGCGTCCAGCGCCTTGGCGATGATCCCTTCCTGCCCAGCACCGCACATCGTATCGAACAGCCGCTCGCCCGCCCCGATCACGTGATCGGCGACGTGGATCGGCGAGGGCGCACCGGCAAGCAGGGCCTCCAGCCGTTCCTTTCGTTCGATGTTGGGCAGCGGGGCGAGGTCTTCTCCATCCAGTTCCAGCAGGTCGAAGGCGTAAAAGGCCAGCATCTCGTCCGGGCCCTGTGCGCCATGGCCGCGCTTCAGCACGGCCTGGAGTGCGGAGAAATCGGGATTTCCCACCGTGTCATGGGCGACAATCTCGCCGTCGATCAGGGCAGGCGGCAGATCGAGCGCGGCGATGGCCTGAACGAGCGGCGCGAACTTGTCGGTCCAGTCCTGTCCGCTACGGGTGTAGATGCGCACCCGGTCGCCGCTTGCGGCCACGAGCGCGCGGTATCCGTCGAACTTGATCTCGTGCATCCAGCCATTGCCGGCCGGGACATCATCGACAAGCGTCGCCAGCTGCGGCTTGCGAAAGGCCGGGAGTTTGGTGGTTTTGCGTCTGGCAGGGCGCTCGTCCGGCTTGGGGGCGGGGGGAACGTCGGGCCTCGCCCCGGCCTCGATCGCGGCCATGGAGCGGCCGGTCGCAACGCTGGTGAGTGCCTGTTCGACCAGCGTATCGCCCTCACCGGCATATTCGTCGGTGACCTTGCGCAGCAGCCAGTTCTCGCGCTTCTCGCCCGCGCGCGATTTTAGGCGGATCAGCATCCATTCGCCTTTCATCCGCTCGCCCCGAAGGGTGAAGTGGAGGTGGCCGTCCTCCAGATCGGCGGCGCTCTTGCCCGCGACCGGCACCCAGATGCCGCGGTCCCACAGCATCACCGTGCCGCCGCCATATTCGCCCTTGGGAATGGTGCCCTCGAAGGTCGCGTAGGAGAGCGGATGGTCCTCGGTGCGCACGGCGAGGCGTTTGACGGCGGGGTCGAGGCTCGGACCCTTGGTGACCGCCCAGCTCTTCAGCACTCCGTTCACCTCCAGCCGGAAATCCCAGTGCAGCCGCCGCGCGGCGTGTTTCTGGACGATGAAGCTGTTGCCCCCGGCTGGCGCAGCCTTGCCTTCAGGCTCGGCGGTGCGGGCGAAGTCGCGCTTGGCATTATAGGTGGCGAGGGGATCAGGCTTCCGGGCCATCATTGTCACCTTTGATTCCGTGCCTCGCGGCCTTGCGTTCAAGGATGGGGAGCAGCGATAGCACCACCAGCCCGATCGGCGCGGCGGTCGCTACCAGTGGCCACTGCGCGGCCCCGCAGGCGACGCCGATCACTGTGGTCAGAAACAGATGAACGGCGGTGGTGATGTTGTGCACCTGGCCCTTGTTGAACACGATAAGCCCCGCGCCGACGATGCCGACGAAGGCTCCCGCCGCCTCGAACAGGCGCAGCGGATCGCCATTGTCCATCGGCATCGAGGTGTAGAGGCCCAGCACCGAGACCGTCAGCGCGGCGGCGGCGAGACAGATCAGCCCGTGGGTGCGCAGGCCGGCGGCATGGCCGCGCAACTCCCGGTCGAGCCCCAGCAGCAGCCCGAGCAGTGTCGCCATCCCCAGCCGCAACAGCAGATCGAATTCCAGCCCTGACAGGGGCACCGGCGGATTGAGGATCATGATGATGCGCGCTTGCGTTTGGAGGTGGACGCCTTGCTGCCTGCCGCCGTCTTGGCCGCTGGCGGCGCTTTGCGTGCGGGTGCCTTGCCTTCGCTACCCACCGATTTCTTGAGGGCCGCCATCAAGTCTACGACATTGCTCCCGCCGCGCGAAGGCTCGCCCGCATCCTCGATGATCGCCTTGCCGCTCTTCGACTTGGCCTTCTTGGCAATCAGCGCCTTCAGCGCTGTGACATAGCGGTCTTCGAACTCTCCCGCGTCGAAAGGGGCGGTGCGCTTGTCGATGAGTGCGGTGGCGAGATCGAGCAGCTCGGGATCGGGCTTGGCATCGTCGATCCCGGCAAAGAAACTGCGGCCAGCGCGGACCTCGTCGGCATAGCGCAGCGTCTCAAGTAGCAGCCCCTTGCCGCATGGTTTGATGGCTACCAGCTTCTCGCTGCCCCGCACCGAAAGCTGCCCCAGCGCCACCTTGCGTGCTTTGCGCAGCGCCTCGCGCAGGACAATGAAGGCTTCCTCGGCCAGTTCGTCCTTGGGGGCGACGTAATAGGGCTTTTCGAAATAGAGCGGGTCGATCTCGTCAGCCTCGACGAATTGCACGAGTTCGAGCGTGCGCTTGCTTTCGATCTTCACCGCCTCGATCTCGCGCTCTTCGAGGAGGACATAATGGCCCTTTTCGACCTCGTAGCCCTTGATGATGTCGTCGCGGACGACCGGGCCGATGCCGGGGACGACCTTTTCATAGGCGATGCGCTTGCCGCTGGGCTTGTGGACCTGATTGAAGCGGATCGCCGCGCCCGCCTTGGTAGCGGCGAAGATTTCGACCGGGATCGATACCAGCGCGAGGCGGATCTGCCCCGACCAATAGGCGCGTGCTGCCATGGGGATGCCTCCTTGACGGGCCGGATGGTCCGCCTGACGCGCTGTGCCGCGCAGGGTAACGGGCTGCACTAACCTAGGCGTGTGCTGCCCGGCGTGGGGCGGGCGACAATGGGGCAGGGCCGCACCGAATCGAACAAGGCGGCACCCGAGGAGAGACCCCATGCCCCGCACCCATGCCCGCAAGACCCGCCATGAAGAGCCTGCCGGTGTCATCGCCAACGCCGCCAAGAGCGTGCTGGTGACAGCCGGTGTCGCCGCGCTCGCCAACCTCGGTCGCAAGGTGGTGACCCAGGCCCCCACCGCCATGGCGAGCGACTGGTGCGAGGGCCTGACCCGTGAACATGAGGCGACCCTCGCCGCGATCGACAAGCTGCTGGCGACCTCGATCGATCACCCCCAGCGCCGCACCGTGCAGCTGGCCGCTATCAAGCACATGATCGGCAAACATGCCTTGCAGGAGGAAAACGTCATCTACCCGATGCTGGCCCGCGAGTCAGGGGATGCCACGGGCGCGCTCAACAAGGAGCATGGCCAGGTCAAGGCGATGCTCTTCGAACTGAGCCGGATGGACAAGGCCGATGTCGGTTTCGCCACCACGCTCGCACAGCTGCGCACGGCGCTGGAGGAACACATGCGCGAGGAGGAGGACGTGCTGTTCCCCGCACTGCGCGAACGGCTGTCCGAGGCCGAGAACCGCAAGCTCACCCGCGAGATGAACCTCGCCGGCGTGATGGTCGCCTGAACTTTCCCCTCCCCCCTGAAGAACGAAGGAACACCCCATGGCCAAACAGCCGCAACAGCGCGACGCGCTCCAGATGCTCGCCGACGATCACCGCAAGGTCGAAGAGCTGTTCGAGAAATACGAGAACGCCCGCGGCGCTTCCGCGCAAGCGAAAATCGTCCGCCAGATCTGCGAGGAACTGACCATCCACACCATGATCGAGGAGCAGGTCTTCTACCCCGCGGTGCGCGACAAGGTGGAAGACGATATGATGGACGAAGCCCAGGTCGAGCATGACAGCGCCAAGGCGCTGATCCTCTCGCTGTTGCGGGCAGAGCCGGGCGAGGAGTTCTACGAGGCCAAGGTCAGCGTGCTGAAGGAGCAGGTCGAGCATCACGTTTACGAGGAGGAACGCCAGCGCGGCAGCCTGTTCGCGCAGGTGCGCAAGGCCGACATCGATCTCGATGCGCTGGGGCAGGAAATGGCGGCGCTGAAGCAGCAGCTTCAGGAACAGGCGAGGGCCGGCGGCCTGCCGGAGCCCGAAAGGGTTGCCCTGCGCGCGTGACCGCACCATTGCCCGATCACGCGGGGCGCGCCGTGCCGGATATGGCAGAGCTCCATACTGCGGCGCGCGCCTTGCTCGAAGCGCTGGATGGGGCTGGGATGTCGCTGGTGACGGCGGAAAGCTGCACCGGCGGGTTCCTCGCCTCGCTGGTCACCGATATCGAGGGGCTGAGCCACGGCTTCGACCGCGGCTTCATCACCTATTCGAAAGACGCCAAGCAGCAGATGCTCGGGGTCGAACGTGCGCTGATCGACCGGGTCGGGGCGGTCAGCGAGGCTGTTGCGCGGGCGATGGCGACGGGGTCGCTGCGCCGGTCACGCGGGACGCTGGCGCTCGCGATCACCGGCATTGCCGGCAGCGCCGATCCCGACGAACGCGAGGGGCCGGGGGTAACCTATGTCGCCGCCGCCATTCCGCACCAGTCATGGGTCTATCGCATGGACTATGGCGAGCGGCCGCGCCACGAAGTGCGCAACCTTGCCGCGGCATCGGCGCTGGCGGTGGGGATGCAGGCGATGGCGTGGAAGGCGGCGCTTTAGTCTAGCAGGCGTCCGGTGCGGGGGCGATGGCGAGTGCGATGTCGTGCCCGCCACCCACCGCCAGCGCCACCAGCGTGCCATCCTGCCGGGTGTGGACCGCACTTGTCTCGCAGCTGCCCGTCACGGTGTTGAATGTGGTGACGGCATAGCACCCGGGCTCAAGCCCGCCGATCTCGACACGGCTGGCGATGCCATCCTGCCGCTCGCCGGGCATCAGGCAGATGATCGCCTGCCGCGCGTCGCCGCAACCGACGGCCAACCCGTCGAAATCGTGGACTGCCAGCCGCTCGCCCAGCGGAGCGCGGGCGAAACTGCGCCAGTCGATCAACGGCAGGAAAGTCGCCAGCACGTTCTGCGCATCGTGCATCGCGGGCAGCAGGACATGGGGATGGCGATAGGGCCAGCGCATCCCGCCGCCCGCTCCGCCGCTGGCAAGGTGCGCCCACTGGGTGCGGCGGAAGCAGGCGGTATCGAAGCTGGCCGGTAGCGTCATGCCGCCATCGCAGAAGGCGTGGACGGGGCCGTGCTCCGTATCCAGCAGCGGGCGCAGCGGCGGGCATTGCGCCAGCGCCTCTCCCATCAGCCGCGCCGTTGCCACCGCCGGATCGAGCGTCGATTGCGGCGCATCGAGCGGGCCATCTTCGTAAAGGTGGATGCTCGCGAAATCGAGCGAGGGGTGGCGGAAGATCACTTCGCCCAGTGCGGGCGTTATGAGCAGGTTCGGATAGAACACCGACACGGTCTGGAGATGCGCGCGCCCGTGAAGCGCAATCTCTTCGGCCCGCAGCTTTCCGGAGGCCTCGGTGACGAAGTCGTGGGTCGCGGCAAGATCGCCGCCCGCGTACCACGGGTCGATCTCGTTCCACAGGTCCCAGGCGAACACCGCCGGGCTCGCCCCCCAGCGCCGCGTGGCGAACAGCAGGCGGTCGATGATGGCTGCGCGGGTTTGGGGGCAGATGAACATCGTCTCGGGCGTATCGCAGGGGCCGCCGGTGGCCTTCGCGTAGGGGTGCGCCTTCCAGCGCCGCGCCATGAAGAAGGTATCGAAAGGTGTCAGCAAAAAGCGGATGCCGTGTCGTTCGCCCAGCGCGATGAGATCGTCCCACAGCTGCACCATCGCCGGGGTGAAGGCACCCACCGGGCGTTCGAGATGCCGCCCGCGCCCCTGATTGTAATCGAGCATCAGCCTGAGGCAGGTCACGCCTTGCGCTGCCAGATCGGCGAAGTGGCGCTCCACCGTGCGGCGGTCGCGCCGGCGGTAGAGCGGGGCGAGGTTGGGCCAGGTGATCGCCTCGTTATGGCCCACCGGCGTCCAGGCTGTGCCCGCCTCGGTCTCGAAATAGGGCGCGCCGGCCGCACAGCGGATCCATCCGCCAGCCAGCGGGGACGGCGGGGGAACCCGCCGAAGGGCCTCCCCCGCCCGGGCCAGGGCACCGCTGTTCATTCCGCAGCCACTGCGCCCGAGCCGGCCATCGCCTCGCTCCGCCAGCGTGCATCAAGCCGCCGCCATGTCGCCAGCGCCTGCCCGACGATCTGGTCCATGTTGTAGTAGCGATAGGTCGCCAGTCGCCCGACGAAGGTGACATTGGCGCAGGCCCGCGCCAGCGCGTCGTAACGCTTGTACATCGCCTGTGCGGCATCGTTGGGGATCGGGTAATAGGGATCGCCCTCGGCCGCCGGATATTCGCGGGTGATGCTGGTAACGGGGGCCTGCTGGCCGGTGAGGTGCTTGTATTCGGTTATCCGGGTAAAGGGCACGCTCTCATCCGGATAGTTCACCACCGCGACCGGTTGCGCCTGTGCCACAGGCAGCGTCTCGTGCTCGAAGCGGAGGGAGCGATAGGGCAGCTTGCCCAGCCGGTGACCGAAATATTCGTCGACCGGGCCGGTCCAGACCAGATGATCCCAGGTGATGCCCTCGGGCAGATCGTCGAAGGACTGGCCGGTCATGACCGTGATGCGCGGATCATCGAGCATCCGCGCGAACATCGCCGTGTAGCCCTCTGCCGGCATGCACTGGAAGGTGTCGGTGAAATAGCGGTCGTCGGTATTGGTCCGCGCCGGCACGCGGGCGGCCACTGACTTGTCGAGCTCGGTCGGGTCCACGCCCCACTGCTTGCGGGTGTAGCCCCGGAAGAACTTTGCGTAGAGATCCTCGCCGACCTGCGCGACCACCATGTCGCGCGAACTTTTCACCTCCGGCACGTCGACCGCCACCGAATTGAGGTAGGCCTCCGCCTCGGCATCGGTCGCAAGGTCCAGATCGTAGAGCGCGTTCAGCGTCGTGCGGTTGATCGGCATCGGCACCAGCCGGCCCTCGACCTCGGCGAGAACGCGATGCTCGTAAGGCCGCCAGCGGGTGAACCGCGACAGGTAATCGAGAATGTCGCGGCTGTTGGTGTGGAAGATGTGCGGGCCGTATTTGTGGACGAGGATTCCGGCCTCGTCGCGGTGATCGAAAGCGTTGCCCGCGATATGTTCGCGCTTGTCGATGACCAGCACCGAACGGCCCGAACCGGCGGCGAGCCTCTCGGCCATCACCGATCCGGCAAAGCCTGCCCCCACCACCAGCACATCGTAATGGCGGGCGGGGCCAGCGGCGGTTGCCGGCGTGCGCGGTGCGGCGGGGCGTGCGGCGAGCGCGCTGTCCAATTCGCGCGTGATGCGTGCGGCGATGCCGTCCCAGCTCTTGTCGGCGAGGCAATCGCGCGCTTCGGCCCGCCATGCGGCGCGCGCGGTTTCAGGCGCGGCGAGAAGGTCCTCGCATGCCTCGATGAAGTGCGCAGGGACATCGGAAATGCGGATCGCGTTGAGCCCGCCATAGCCGCTCACCACATCGCGGATCGAGGTCGAGACGACAGGCAGACCGCTCGCCATGTATTCCGGCGTCTTGGTCGGGCTGATGAATTCGGTCGAGGCGTTGCGGGCGAAGGGCATCAGCGCGATGTCCCAGCCGCCCGCATAGGCGGGAAGCTCGGCATAGTCCTTGCGCCCGAGCCAATGGATATTGGGCGCCTGCGGGAGATCGGCAGGCGTGATCTTTACCACCGGGCCGACCATCACGAAGCTCCACGCGGGCCGCGCTGCGGCAATTTCCGCGAGCAGTTGCAGGTCCATGCGTTCGTCGATCACCCCGTAGAAGCCGAGGCGGGGGCGGGGGAGCCCGGCCTGATCGACCGGATCCGGCAGCCCATCGGCCCCGCGCGCGAAATGGGCGACATCGACGCCCGAGGGGATGCAGTGGATTTCGGGATGCCTGCCGATGCGCGCCTCGTAGAGGCTTTTGCCGCCGCACAGCACCACATCCGCCCGCGCCATCAGCGCCGCTTCGCGCACTGCGATATCGGCGGGGGCGAAGGCGAAATTCGCGAGTTCGTCCATGCAGTCGTAGACGACCAGATCGGCCTGCGCTGCGGCACTGAAGCCGAGCATCATCGGAGTGTAATACCAGAAGATGCGCGGGCCGGTGATGTCGGCCAGCACATCCTCCAGCAAGCCGGCGAGCTGCGCGTCGCGCGCGGATTCGGCAAGGCCCGCCGGGAGCACCGGAACCAGCCGTTCAATCCCCTCGCCCAGCTGCTCGCGCTCGATCCGCGCGGTCGTGCAATCCGTCTCCTCGCGCGGCTCCTCCCAGTAGAGCACGTCAAAGCTGTCGGCGAGGCGGGTCATGATGTGCTGCGGGCGCTGGAACACCAGATTCCAGCGCAGATGCGCAAAACAGACCATCGCCGGGCGCTGCGCGGGGCGGGCAGGGGAGGGGATCGAGGTGAGGCGATGCATGGCGGCGGGCTTTCCGGATCGGGGTGGCCGCTCTCGAAGAATGCGAAAGCGGCATCGCCGCAGGGCGACACCTCCGACTAGCGCCGCCCGCGCCTTTGCTGTTTCACCTATGACACCATCCTAATATTTCGGACGATCCGTTGAAGGTTGAGAACCCATGTTATGGGGTCATGGCCGCCAAGCCATCAGTCTTGGTTGAATCGGTGCGCAGGGAATGTTCGCCGCTACAGGAGAACTGTTCATGGATTTTTCTTCCATCGTAAACATCCTGCCGTTCTGGATACTCGGCGTGCCGCTCGCCATTGCTATTATTAGTTACATAAGAATGCCACGGCAGGCCGATCTTACGCCGCCAGATCGACGTTCGCAGCGTGAGAGCCTCACCAGCGATGCCGGCAGCCGTTCCGGTGAAACTTCCATTCCTAGAGGGTAAGTCGTCATGTTCAGCCACAACAAGCGCCTGCAATACACCGTCCGTGTTTCCGAGCCGAACCCGGCACTCGCCTCGTTGCTGCTCGAACAGTTCGGTGGGCCGGATGGCGAGCTGGCCGCGGCCATGCGCTACTTCACGCAGGGCCTCGCCGAGGCGGATCCGGGTCGCAAGGACATGCTGCTCGACATCGCCACCGAGGAACTGAGCCACCTTGAAGTGATCGGATCGATCGTCGCCATGCTCAACAAGGGGGCCAAGGGCGATCTGGCCGAAGCTGCGCTGGAGGAGGCGGAACTGTACAGGTCGCTCACTGCGGGCGGGAACAGCCACACCCAGTCGATCCTTTATGGCGGCGGGCCTTCGCTGACCAATTCCTCGGGCGTGCCATGGACGGCGGCCTATATCGATTCGCGCGGCGATCCGACCTGCGACCTCAGGTCCAACATCGCTGCCGAAAGCCGCGCCAAGATCATCTACGAACGCCTGATCGCGATCACCGACGATCCGGGGATCAAGGATGCGCTGGGCTTCCTGATGACGCGCGAGATTGCCCACCAGAAAAGCTTCGAGAAGGCGCTCTATTCCATCGCTGACAACTTCCCGCCGGGACGCCTGCCGGGCAAGCCGCCGTTCGACAGCCTCTATGTCAACGCCTCGACCGGGCCGGGGGATGCCGAGGGGCCGTGGAACAGCGGCCCCGCATGGCAAACCACTGACGAGTCCGAAATGCACCGCGCCGCCGACGGGGGCGAAGGCACGGCGCAGGTCGAATTGCCCGCCGACAAGCTGGAGACGCTGCGCGCCATGACTCAGCGCCTTGCCTCCGATCCCGACAGCGATCCGCTGACCGGAGCGGAGCTTGGCAGCGGCGCGCCTTCGAAGGGCTGACGCGTGACGGAGGGCGCGCTTCTCGGGCTTGCGGCGAGCCTGCTGGCGGGGGCCATGACCGGCCTCGGCGGGCTGGTGGTCGCAGGCTCGGGCGTGCCCGATCCGCGCCGCCAGAACCTGCTGATCGGATTTGCCGCAGGGGTGATGATCGCCGCCGCGATGTTTTCGCTGATCCTGCCCGCATGGGCGCAGTTGCGCGGTGCAGGCGCCTCGCTTGCTCACGCCAGTATCGGCGTGGTCGCTGCGGTGTGGGTGGGCGCGCTGGCGATGGGACGGTTGGGCCTGTGGGCCGAACGCCTTGCGGCGCGCGGCCTGTTGCCCGCGCATATTGGCAGCATCGACGAGCGCCGCATCGCGCTGTTCGTGGTCGCCATCACGCTCCACAACCTTCCCGAAGGCGCAGCGGTCGGCCTAAGTTTCATGGGCGACGACCCTGCGCTCGGCTGGGCGACGATGCTGGGGATCGGCCTCCAGAACATCCCCGAAGGCATGGCGGTCGCCGCGCTGCTGGCCAGCCTCGGCTGGAGCCGCGCACGCTGCGCCGGGGCGGCACTGGCGACAGGGCTTGTCGAACCCATCGGCGGCGCGCTGGCGGTGGCGCTGGCCAGCGTGTCAGCCGCCATCCTCCCCTGGGCGCTAGGCTTTTCGGCGGGGGCGATGCTGTTCGTCGTCGCCGCCGAGATCATCCCCCACACCCGCCGCCAGATCGCTCACGGATCGGCAACGCCCGCCGTGATGGCCGGGCTCGCGCTGATGATGGTGCTCGACATCACCTTCGCCTGACTTTCCCTCTCCAACAAGGACCCCCCCCGACATGTCCAAGATCGTCCCCCAGCTCGACAACACCCAGCAGCCCGGCCTTGAAGCGAACCTCGATCCCAAGCCCGATTGGGAGCCGCGCTATCCCGGATCGGGGCGGTTGGCCGGCAAGGTTGCGATCGTGACCGGCGGCGACAGCGGCATCGGCCGCGCGGTCGCCGTGCTGTTCGCCCGCGAAGGCGCGGACATCGTCATCTCGCACCTGGAGGAAGAGGAGGATGCGCTCGCCACCGCCGAAATGGTCGAGGAGGAGGGTGCCCGCGCCGTCGCCATCGCGGGCGACATCGGCGAGCGCGATCACTGCAAGGAGATCGTCGATCTCGCGATCCGCAAGTTCGGGCGGCTCGACATCCTCGTCAACAACGCGGGCGAGCAACACCCCGACAAAGACGTGACGGAGATCACCAAGAAGCAGCTGAAGCGCACCTTCCAGACCAACGTCTATGGCATGTTCTACCTGGTGCAGGCGGCGATGCCTTTTCTCGGCAAGGGGGCCAGCATCATCAATTGCACCTCGGTGACGATGTATCAGGGTGCCGAGGAACTGCTCGATTATTCCGCCACCAAGGGCGCGATCACCGCCTTCACCCGTTCGCTGTCGCAGAACCTCGCCGAAAAGGGCATCCGCGTGAACGGCGTCGCGCCGGGGCCGATCTGGACGCCGCTCAACCCGATGGGCGGAGCGAGCGAGGAAAAGCTCGAGACCTTCGGCGAGGACACGCCGATGGGCCGCCCCGGCCAGCCCAACGAGGTCGCCCCCAGCTTCCTGTTCCTCGCCTGCGAGGATTCCAGCTACATGACGGGACAGGTGCTCCACCCCAATGGCGGGATCATCGTCGGCAGCTGACACGATGACATTTGCGGATCTGACCGCCCGGCTGCCCGGCGATGAAGGGCTGATCGATCTCGTCTGGACCCTCGCCGCCGCCGCGATGCTGGCGGCGACGGCCATGCTGGTCCACGCCATTCTGGCCTTCATCGCCCGGCGCATCGCGCAGCGGACCGAGACCGCCAGCGACGAATTGCTGCTGAGCCACCTGCTCCGCCCGCTGCGCTGGATCATGGTCGCGATCGCACTGCTTTCGATCGAACGCATCGCCGTGCCGAGCCGCGATCTGGCAGGGGCCATCGTCGCCTTCGTGCGGCTGATCATGCCGCTGCTGTGGGGCTGGCTGGTGATCGTCGGCATCCGCTTTCTGAGGAGCTATGTCTACGCCCGCAATGATCTGGGCGTGGAGGATAACCTTGCCGCCCGCCGCCGGCGCACCCGGGCCGATATCCTTACGCGGATCGCCGTGATCGTCGTGCTGATCGTCAGCGCCGCGCTGATGCTGCTGGGTATTCCCGCCGTGCGCGAGATCGGGCTGGCGGTCATGGCCTCTGCCGGGATCGCGGGCCTCGCGGTCGGTGTCGCCGCGCAGCCCTTGCTCAAGAACCTCGTCGGCGGCTTCCAACTGGCCTTCACCGAGCCGGTGCGGATCGATGACGTGATCGTGTATCGCGGCGAGTGGGGCCGGATCGAGCGTATCGGGCTGACCTATGTCGTCCTGCGCATCTGGGACGAGCGGCGGCTGGTGATCCCTGTCTCCAAGCTGGTCGAGGAGCCGATCGAGAACTGGACGCGCCAGACCAGCCAGCTGCTCGGCACGGTGTTCGTCCACATCGACCACGCCGCAGACATCGCCGCCTTGCGCGACATTGCGCTGGAGGCGGTGCGCGGTCACCGTTTCTGGGATGGCCGCGCGGCAGCAGTGCAAATCACCGACATGACCGCCCGGACGCTGGAGATGCGGGTGTTGATGAGCGCGCGGGGCGGGTCCGAGCTGTTCGACCTGCGGTGCGATGTACGCGAGGCCGTGGTGCGGGCGATTGCGCGCGATCACCCGCAGGCGCTCAGCCGGGCGCGGGTCATGCTGGAGGAGGGGGAGGCACCATGAATATCGACTGGACCACAGTCATAGGCACCATCGGCGCAAGTGCCTCTGTCGCGAGCTTCACGCCTCAGGCCTGGAAGATCATCCGCGAGCGATCGACCGAGGGGCTGTCGCTGGCAATGTTCGCGCTCACCTGCCTCGCCTTCGCCGCCTGGACCACCTTTGGCGTGCTGAAGGGGGAATGGACGCTGATCGTCCCCAACGCGATTTGTCTTGTCTTCGCCCTGTTCATCCTCGGCATGATCGCGCTGCCCGCGCGAAAGACCGAGGAAGTTGCCGAGGCATTGGACCCGCAGGGAATGGCGGCCCCGCACGGGGGGAACGGGGCCGCCGACGACGCGGCTCAGTAAGCCACGCCGTAGTAGGAATAGACCTGCTGGTTGTAGGTGTTGTCGTAGGCCGGCTCGTCGTTGTCGGCGAAGCGCGGGGCATCGCCGAGCATGTCCTTGTCGAGATCGACCACGTAGCCGCCATGATCGGTGCTGTAGGTCAGCATCTGCCAGGGGATCGGGTAGTAATCGGCGCCGATCCCGAGGAACCCGCCGAACTGCATCACGGCGTATTCCGCCTTGCCCGAACGCTTGTCGACCATGAAGTTGGTGATCGACCCGAGCCGCTCGCCATCCGTGTCGAAGACGGCGGTGCCTTCTACCTTGTTCGAGGCAATGAGCTGGCTGGTTTCGTTGGTGTTGAGTGAGTCTGCCATGCTGGTCCTCCTGTGCGTGTGGCGGTTGGAGGGTCGCCATCGGCGGGTCTTGCGGCACTCACATAGGTCAGGCGGAAGGCGAGCTGCCCTTCGGGTGCGGCGGGGCAAGGCGCGCCGCCGCCCGGACGGGCCGGAGCGGGGGCGGGACGCGTTTCGCTCCTAAAGCAGGATAGGAGAGGCCCGCCTCCTGTGTGTGACACTGCATGTCTCCCCCGCACCGGTGCCGGGTGAAGCAAACCGAAAGAAGGCACACCATGGCGCATGATCGCACCGCCCCGCCTGGCAGGATGACGCTGATGCCGCTCCCGCACCGCGAGCAGCAGGCAGACTACAGCTACGACCAGTGGCGCCGCGCCCAGATGCGGCAGCAGGAAGCCGGCTATGCCGAAATGACCGGCGTGTGGCGCAAACCCGCCGCAGCCTGACCGCTAGGTCTGCGTGGTGAAGGCGAAGACGATGCGGTGGCAATATTCGTCACCGGGATCGAGCCGGATCGCGCCGAACTGCGGCTGGTTGGGCGTATCCGGGAACATCTGCGGCTCCAGCGCCACGCCATGGCCCTTGCCATAGGCCTGACCAGCCTTTCCGACCGTGCTGCCATCAAGGAAGTTGCCCGAATAGAACTGCACCCCCGGCTCGGTCGAAAGCACCTCCAGCACACGGCCCGAAGCCGGGTGGGCAAGGCGGGCGAGCAGGCGCGGCCGCTCCGCGCGTTCGCGGGCGATCACCCAGCTATGGTCATAGCCGTGACCGATGCGGATCTGGTCATGGGCGGTGTCGCCCACCCGCGCGCCGATGACATGCGGCTCGCGGAAGTCGAAGGGCGTGCCTGCGACCGGTGCGAACTCGCCGGTGGGGATGGCATCCGCGTCGGTCGGCAGGACGTGTCCGGCAGGGATGGTCAGCACATGGTCCATCGCCCCGCCCGTCCCGCCTTCGCCCGCGAGGTTCCAGTAGGCATGGTTGGTCATGTTGACGATTGTCGCCCGGTCGGTGACCGCGCGGTAGGTGACGGCCAGCGCACCGTCATCGTCCAGGGCATAGTCGGCAGTCACCTGCAAGTTGCCGGGGAAGCCCTGTTCGCCATCCGGGCTGGTGTGGGCGAGCGTCACGGTCGGCACGGGCGAGGCTGAGACTGCGGCGATCTCCCACAGCGCCTTGTCGAACCCGCCCGGCCCGCCGTGGAGCGCGTTGGGACCATTGTTGCAGGGCACGCGGTATTCCGCTCCGTCCAGCATGAAGCGCCCGCCGGCGATGCGGTTGGCGACGCGCCCGACGGACGACCCCAAATAGGCGTTCTGCGCAAGGTATTGCGCCAGCGTCGCATGGCCGAGCGTCACGTCGGCGAGATTCCCGTTCCGATCCGGCACGATCACCGACTGGAGTGTCGCGCCGTAGGCAATCACCGTTGCCTGCATCCCGGCGCTATTGACCAGCGTCACCGCTTCGACCGCGCTGCCATCGGGCAGGTGGCCGAACACCGCGCGATGCGCACCCGGGGTCAGGATCGGGGAAGAGGTCAGCTGCATCGCGCACTCATTTGTAAAATTGTATTGCAGGGGGGGCAGCGGCAAGGCCGGTTCCGCCGCTGTCTTTGCTGGGGGAACGCGCTTGGCGCAATTCGATTTCCGCCATGCGTTTCGCTCTCGCGCTGATCGCGCGGCACCTGCCCTCGGCAGTCCATTCGCAAGCCACTGGATTGCGCGGCGGTCCGAATTCTGCGAACGATTGCAAAAAAAGACGAGAAAGGGGCTTCTCGCGCATGAAAACGGAAACCACCGGCTCTGGCCGGAACCTGACCTATGGTCTGCTCGACTCTGTCGGCAAGGCTATCGTGGTGGGCGCCTACGAGGCGAATCCCTTCCCGACAGAGGCCGATCTGGCCAAGCAATATGCGGTCAGCCGCTCGGTCACCCGCGAGGCGGTGAAGATGCTCACCGCCAAGGGTCTGCTGGCCGCCCGTCCGCGCAAGGGCACCAGCGTGCAGCCGCAGCGGTCGTGGAACCTGTTCGATCCCGACGTGCTGCGCTGGACACTGGAACGCAAGTTCTCGCTCGATCTGCTGCGCCAGTTCACCGAGCTGCGTGCCGCGATCGAGCCGATGGCGGCCGCGCTCGCGGCGCAGGCGGCGGACACGCAGGGGATTGCCGAAATCGCCGCGGGATACCAGCGCATGGTCGAAGCCGAAGCGGGGAACGATGATCCGCTGGAGGCCGACATTGCCTTCCATATCGCCGTGCTCGAAGCCGCGGCCAATCCGTTCTATGCGCAGTTCCGCGACGTGGTGTCGACGGCGCTTCGCACCTCGATCCGCTTCACCAACCGCTTCAAGGGACGCACCGCCAATCTGCCGAAGCACCGCGCAGTGCTGACCGCGATCGAGGCGCGCGACCCGCAGGCGGCCAAAGCGGCGATGAGCGAGCTGATCGAGGATGTGACGGCGCTGATCGCCGATGCCGAGCGTCAGGCGTGACATGACAGCAGCCCCGGCGTGACACGCATCCCGGAGCGGCTCGTCCCGCGCTGAACGACACGCAGGCAGGCTAGCCGCAGTCATCCGGTCACCTTCGTGAGCGCGCAAGCCCGCGCGGGGCACGGAACAGCTGTCGGCACGGTTCGTCGCATCGCCGGGCAAAGCGATGCGATACCGCTTGCCATCGGCATTTCCTAAATTATCTTACAAATAATATTTAATGCCGGGTGCGAACTTGGCGCGCTGCCCTTCGGGAGGGATGCCAATGCTCGAAACTGCCACCAGAACCGCGGCCGCCTTGCCGCCCGCCTTCGCCGTCGAACCGCAGGCCGAAGGCATCGCCACGCGAATCACCGTGACGCTGGGCGAGCGGACCCACCGCTACCGCATCCCCACCGGCCAGCATAACCACTACGCGGTGTTCTTCAGCGAGATGGCCCGCGATTTCGGCACGCGCACGCCCGGCGGCCACAAGCCGGTGCCGATTGACGGGCCGGAGCCCGACTGGCGCCCGCTGATCCTCGACAACCTTAGCCCCCGCACCTTTGCCGGTTATGGCGATCCGGCGGTTCTGAAGACGGACGAGGGTTACTGGCTGGTCGCCACTTCCAACGATGCGCCCGATGCCTTTCCCATCCTGCATTCGCATGATCTCGAAAGCTGGAGCCACAAGGGCTTCGTCTTTCCCGAGGGGGAGGCACCCGAATGGACCGCGCACGGTCGCGCGATCGGCGATTACTGGGCGCCGGAGATGGCGAAGGTGGGGGACGAATACTGGCTGGTCTATACCGCCCGGCAGCGTTCCGGTGCGCTCACCATCGGGCTCGCCAAGGCCCCGCATCCCACCGGGCCGTGGACCGATCTGGGGCATCCGCTGGTGTCCGGCTTTGCGATCAACACCGCCAATTATCCCGAGGACCCGACGCAGCCGATGCTGAGCGGCGGGGTAATCGATTCGCACATCTTCATCGACGCCAACGGTGACCGCTACCTGTTCTGGAAGCGCGACACCAACGGCGTGTGGCCGCGCCCGCTGGCTGGACTGCTGCGCCGCCGCCCCGATCTGGTCGACCGGCTGTTCGATCACGAGGCCGACCGTCTCACCGCCCGCTTCGCCGCCGCCGTCCTGCCCTGGGCCAACACGCGGCGCCCGATGGAGCGTTTCTTCCTGATGCAGCCGATGATCGAGGCGGTGCTCGACAATTGGGAACGTGTGAAGGGCGTGCTGTCCGAGGTGGAGGAGGCCGCCTTCATCGTGGATGCGATGAGCACACCGATCCACGCCCAGCTGCTTGACGGGGAAGGCAACCTTGTCGGCACCGACACCATCGTCCTCACCAATGATCAGGAGTGGGAAGGCCACCTGATCGAAGGCCCGTGGGTCACGTTACAGGAAGGCCGCTACTGGATGTTCTATGCGGGCAATGATTTCGGCACGCCCGCCTATGGCATCGGCGTTGCGGTCGCCGATCATCCGCTCGGGCCCTATGTGAAGCAGGACGGGCCGCTGCTGAAATCGGTCAAGACCTGGTGGGCCCCCGGGCACGCCTCGGTCGCACCGGGGCTCGACGACAAGCCGCAGCTGTTCTTCCACGCCTTCTTCCCCGGCACCGGCGGCTACAACTGCTTCCGCGCGCTGCTGACGACGCGGCTGGCGTTCTCGGCCGGGAAAGTCACCATTTCCTGAGGGCGCGTTCGCCTCAGATGTTGATGCTGGTCGGGATCAGGCTCGGCTGGAGATAGAGGTAGGGCCGCAGCCGATCGGCATTGCGCGCGGCGATGCGCGCGTCGATTCCGGCAAGCTGCGACTGGAACACCGGCAGCGGTCCTTCCGGCCCCGTCACCTGCGGATCCGCGAACCACGGCGCATAAGGCGCATTGGTGCTGCGAAAATCGCCAAGCGGGCGGTAATGGAGCGAGCCGAGCAGTTCGAGCACGTTGAGCTGCTCCAGCGCCAGCGCCATCGGCGGCATCATCGCCAGCCAGCCGGGCTTGTCCTGCCCGCCCTGCGTCGCAGGCGCGCTCTGCCAGCCTGCTCCGGTCACCGCCGGGGCGAAGGCCATGATGTCTTTCTGCGGGAAATTGACCGCCGCGTGCTGTGCGCTCGCAGTGAAGATGATCATCGTGCAGGCATCGACCAACGCCTTGACGCTGTCGATCGGGCCGAAGCCCTTGATCGCCGCCTCGCCGGAAATGCACGCCGCCCACGCCGCCAGTTCGCCATCGGCCAGCACATCGGCATCGCTGGCATAATAGAGCCCGATATAGCCGCGCGCCCAATCGCGGATCGCCTCCCACACCAGCAGGCCATCGTCGCGGTAGGGGAAGTCCGCCAGCGCCGACCCCGGCCCGACCCCGCGCGCGGCGAGATCATGGGGGAGCATCCTGGCGGTGAAATCGAAATCGAGCCGTGCGGCAACTGCGAGTGCCTGCGTCGAATGGATCGTGCCGGCAAAGATATGGTCGATCGGGCCATCGGGGGCGATCAGCGAGGTCGCGGCGGCTTCGTTGATGAACAGCGTGCCTTCGAAATGCGGGACCAGCAGCGCCCAGACCGGGTGGACGGTCGCAAGGTGGCGGTGCGTCGCCATCGCCACGCCCTCGATCACCAGATGGGTGCGCGCGAGGTGGGCGACCAGTTCGTGATAATTGCCGTCGGCAACCTGCACGACCAGCTTGGCCATTTCCCAGCCCCATTGGTCGGCGGCGACGGGTGAGGGGGTGAAGATCGGCCACACTTCGGGATCCTGTCCGCACTGGATCGCGACCGGCACGAGGCTCGATCCGCCAGGCGGCACCGCGAACAGCGCCAGCGGCTCCCACACATGCTTGGCATGCCCGCCCCAGCTGCCCGGTTGAAGCTGGCCGAGCACGGCGTAATCGAGCATGAACAGCCGCCCCTCGGCCAGCGCCGCCGCCAGCGTGTCGCCATTGACGGCTGCGGCGTAGACGTCATCGGTCAGCGGAAAGTTGGCAGGCAGGCTCTCACCCACTGCTGCGATCAGCATCGCATTGGGGCCCTGCACGCGCAGTGCGGCAAATTCGCCATCATCCTCGAAGGTCCAGGCGACACCCGGCAGTGGCAGCGTGTCGAACAGCGCGCGGTAGGCATCGAGGCTGGCGGGCGCGCTGCTGCCGAGCCCTTGCGCATCGTCCACCTTCATCAGCTCTTCGAGCCGCGCCTTGTGCGCCTTCAGCGTGGCGATCCGGGCATCGTAATCGGCACGCGCAACCGCTTCTTCCAGATCACGGACCAGATGGCCAAGGAAGCTTTCATGCACCGGAGCCGGCGCATTGGCCGGGTCGACCAGCGCCGCGGTTGACGCTTCGATCGCATCGCATTCGGCCTGCAAAGCTTCGTATTTCGAGCGCGGGGAGTCGAGTTCTCCGCGGTCCACACCGCCCAGCTTCACCGCCAGCGCGTTGCGCACGATCTTGAGGCTGATGCCGATCAGCAGCCCCCACCACTGGAGCGTGGGCAGATTGTCGAGCGGCACCGATTGCGCCAGCGGCACGCCCGGAAGGCTTGGCACTGCGGTATCCCACACATAGGTCTGACGGCTCGCCGCAAGCTGCGCGGCGCGGGCGGCCTGCTGCGCCGGGCTGTCGTTCTGCGGCAGGCTTGGCGCTGCCGGCGGCACAGGGGCACACAGGCTTTCGGCGTGGGGGACGACAGACGACAGAAAGCTCATTGCGCGCGCTCCTCGGGAAGAGGCCGGGGCTTAGCGCAGGAGCGGTTAACACTCTGTCAGTCGTGGTTAATCCGCCGCTGCTGCCCCTGCACGGGGCGGCTTTCGATCTGCGGGGGATGGCGGTGGGAGTGATTCTGCGAACGAACTCGCTCTGAATTTCTCTGATTCACAAGGGAAAACCCGTAAATTCAATGCATCCATTCGGCAGAGAGTGTTTCCGCTTGCCGAAGTACTGTCTGC
>Ga0114986_1000048_pt1 | contig 32183 bp, 29 predicted proteins | sample Shrwel1BS1Day17_FD_96988 | JGI IMG/M metagenome (GOLD analysis project Ga0114986, IMG submission 96988) | Subsurface microbial communities from deep shales in Ohio, USA - Utica-3 well 1 S-1-Day17 | ecosystem: Environmental > Aquatic > Deep subsurface > Shale gas/oil reservoir > Produced... | reverse complement strand
TGGGTGACGAGGTGGAGCAGTTGCTTGACTTCGGCTTGGAATGACAGGGTTTGCTTGTCCATGGCGGCGTCACGGCGTGAGGTGAGAGGAAGATGGGCGCGAAGTATGCCGCGCCCGGGCGACGACGGCATCTTGGGGGTGGTCGGGGCAATTTCAAGCCCCTGGAAAAAAAGCGCGCCCGCCGGTCTCCCGGGCGGGCGCTCAAGCCGGGGCCCAAGGGCCCGGCGGTCACGAGGAGGGTCGGTGCCTCAAGGCCGGGACGTCAGGGCGTGGCCTCCACGAACACGGCCACACTGCGGCCGGGCACGCTGAAGGTGCCGGTGCCGGCGGTGAAGGTCGCGCCCTGGACCCGGGTGTCGCTGCCGCTGGCCAGCACGGGGTGCAGGGCCAGGCTGCGGCCGGTCAGCGCGGCCACCGCATAGGTCTGGGCGTTGGGCGTGGCGTTGATGAGCACCACCAGGTTGGTGTAGCGGCCGTCGCCGCACAGGCTGTTGTTGGCCTTGCGCCCGGTGATGCGCATCACGATGAGGCCGTCACGCTGGTCGGCGGCATCCGGGAAGCTCACGCAATCGCGCACGTCGGCCCCGCTGCGCAGGCGCAGCATCGTCGTGTCGGCACGCACGCGCAGCAGGTCGAGCACGGCATCGCGGGTGGCGCGGATGTCGGCCGTCGTCGGCGGGATGTTGGCGTTGCTCAGGATGGGGCGCATGCGGTCCCACTCGGCCTCGTTCTTTTCGGCCGAGGGCAGGCCCATGGTGCCGAAGTAGTTGGTCGTGGCCGACCAGTCGATGCGGTTGAACCAGTCACCCGCGTTGTAGCTGTCGCGGTCCAGGCTCTTGGTGCGCAGCAACTCGTCGCCCGCATGCAGGAAGGGGATGCCCTGCCCCATGAGCACCGTGCCGAGCGCCACCACCTGGGCCCGTGCACGCTCGGCCGCCGTGGTCGTGGTGGGCAGCTTGAACTGGTTGATGTCGAAGAGTGTTTCGCCATCGTGCACGCCGGCATAGTTGACGACCTCGTGCGGGTCGGCGGTGTAACCGGCGGGCTGGCCGCCGTAGTCGTAGGCCGATGCCAACTGCCCGTTGAGCATGAAGTCGTGCACGCTGCCGGCCATCCCCAGGCGGATGAGGTTCTGCATGTATCGCAGGTCGTTGCGCTGGGCCGTGGTGCAGGCACCGGCATTGAGGGCGTTGTTGTCGTAGCAGCGCCCGCTGACGAAACCCTGGCGGCGGGTCACGTCGTCGACCGAGTCGAACGGACCACCACCGCGGATGGCATCACGGATGCGATCGCTGAAGGAGCCGATGCCGGTGCCACGCAGGTTGGCCTGGCGGGCCTGGATGAACTGGCGGTCGTTCTCCACCTCGCCGAAGTTCCAGGCTTCGCCGTAGTAGAGCAGTTCACGGCCGGCGGCGGCGTCCACGGCCGTGCGAGAGGCCTGCATGGCCGACAGCGGAATGTGGCCCATGATGTCGAAGCGGAAGCCATCGACCTTGTACTCGACCGCCCAGGTCTTCAGGGTGTCGGTCATGAGCTTTTCCATCATCGCGTACTCGGGCGCGGTGTTGTCGCAGCAGGTCGAGCGCTCGATGAACCCGTCACCGTTCTGGCGATAGTAGTAGCCCGGAACGATGCGGTCGAGGAAGCTGCCGCTGGTGTGGTTGTAGACCACATCGAGCACCACGCGCAGGCCGTTGCCGTGCAGCGCCTGCACCATCTCGCGGAACTCGCGCACGCGCACCACGCCGTCGGCGGCATCGGTGGCGTAGCTGCCCTCGGGGGCGCCGTAGTGGCGCGGGTCATAGCCCCAGTTGAAGCAGTCTTCGTCCTTGGTGGCGGCGATCGTGGCCTGTGGGACCTCGCTGGTGGGGCCGGCCGAGACGACATTGGGCGTCGTGCAGCCGGTCTCGGGGATGGTGGCCAGGTCGTAGGTGGGCAGCAGGTGCACGTGGGTGAGGCCGGCCGAGGCCAGGGCCTGCAGGTGCCGCACGCCGTCGGTGTCGGCCTGGGCGAAGGCCGTGTACTTGCCACGGTGCGCGGCGGGCACGGTCGGATCGTTCACCGAGAAGTCGCGCACGTGCAGTTCGTAGATCACGCTGTCGGCCGGGGCGTCCAGCGTGGGAATCGCATGCGCGTCCCAGCCGGCGGGCTTGAAGGCGGCATCGGACAGGCGGGCCACCATGGCGGCCTGGCTGTTGGCATTGAGGGTGACCGCGTAGGGGTCGGTCACGGTGTTCGTGACCACGCCGCCATCCTGGCGCGAATAGACCTGCACCCGGTAGGTGTAGTAGGCGTTGTTCACCCAGGCCGCATCGCCGGTGTAGCTCCACACGCCGGAGCCGGTGTCCTCGGTCATCGCGCGCAGCGGGTCGCTGCCGACGGCCAGTTCGACCGAACGGGCCGTTGGCGCCCACAGGCGGAAGACCGGCCGGCCTTCGCCGTCGAAGCTCACGCCCAGGGTCTGGGACACTGCCTCGGCTGCATAGACGTCGTCGAGCACACCTTGGATCTGCAACTGCGTGGCATGGGTCACCTGGCCCTGGGCCACGCGCGCCACCACGAGCTGGCCCTTCAGCAGGGCTTTCACCTCGGCCTGCGCGGCGCTCGGCAGCGCAAAGGCCGGGGCGGTGGCCAGGTGGCGGAAGCGGTTGCGCAAGGCGGTTTCCAGGGTGGTGCCGCTCAGCTCATGAAAGCCGTCCGCTCCCTGGATGCCGTTGGCGTTGGCGGTGATGCCGCCCTGGGCAGCGTGGTAGAGCCGCAGCGTGCCGCCCGCGGGCAGACCTGGCCAGACCAGTCGCGAGGTGGACAGCCACATCGCGCGTGCATTGCCGATGTTCAGGCCACTGGCAGCCTCGGCGCTGGTGTACGTGGTGCAGTCGCCCTGCTTGAGCCAGACCTGCTGGCCTGCGGTGGCGATGTCGGCGGCGAAGGTGGCCACGCGATCGCAGTCCTGGTCTTTCTCGGCATCGCTGGCGCTGGTGGGCCGGTTCAGCAGGAAATCCATGCGGCCGGCCGATGCGTTCACGGGAATGTCCACGTAGCGACCAAAGCCGCTCGTCTGGGTGAATTCGAAGCGGGGTGCCCCCGGCCATCCGGTCGAGGGCGTGGCCGGGCCGCTCCAGGAATAGACCCCCCAGCCGTCGTAGTCGCCCGCGCTGCGCTGGTAGTGGACTCGCAGGGTGCCGGCCGGCACCGCGCCGGCCCCGGGGTCCGGTCCGTTGTCGCTGCCGCCTCCTCCACCGCCGCCGCAGGCGGCCAGCAGACCCAGCGTTCCGGCCATGGCCAAGGCAGTGCCGAAGTGCCGCCAGCCCAGTCTCTTCCCGTTCGTCATCGTCGTCTCCTGTGATCAGATGCCAGGAGGGACCACGATGGACGAAGCCAGGGTGCTTGCCCTCCAGACACAGCGAGGGCGATGCTATTGGAGTAAAACTACACGGTCAATCTTGGGATTAACCCTGAATTTACCTCTGAAATCTTGTAGTTGATGTAGTTAAATTACTAACTCAATCAATCTGCAGTTCTCCACTCCAGCGCTGGCATTGCTGACGCACGAGTTCGGGCAGCAGGTGCTCCCGGGCATGCACCTGGCGAGCCCAGGTGGCGTCGTTGCCGTGGCGTTCCAGTTCGAGACGCAGGTAGTCCAGCGCCGCCTCGGCTTTCAGCTCGATGGCGTGGGACTCCAGCCGGGCCAGGGTGGCCAGGATGTCCTCGCGCAGGGAGCGGTGTTCGCCGGTCTTGGGATCGACGAACGTGCCTTCGGGACCGAAGCGGCAGGCCTGGAAGCGGTTGAAGGTGTAGACGAGATAGTCGTCCTCGGCCAGCTCGAAGGGCTTCTCCACCGTCAGCCAGCGCGAAACGCACTGGATGTAGGCTGCCAGGGCCGCGGCCTTCTCGATGGTGAGCGGCGTGTCGAGCACGCGGACCTCGATGGTGCCGAACTCGGGCTTGGGGCGGATGTCCCAGTAGAAGTCCTTCATGCTCTGGACCACGCCCGTGCGCGTCATCTTCTCGAAGAAGACGCCGAAATCGTCCCAGGTGGTGCAGAACGGCGCCCGGCCCGACAGCGGAAAGGCGAACACCGAGTTCAGCCGCGCCGAATGGAAGCCGGTGTCGGTGCCCTGCACGTAGGGACTGGACGCCGACATCGCAATGAAGTGCGGGATGAAACGCGACAGGCCGTGCAGCAGCACCAGGGCCTCGTCGGGCCCCGGACAGCCCACGTGCACGTGCTGACCGAAGATGGTGAACTGCTTGGAGAGGTAGCCGTACAGCTCGGAGAGCATGTGGAAGCGCGGCGTGTTGAAGATGCGCCGCTCGCTCCAGTCCTGGAAGGGATGGGTGCCGCCCCCCGAGAGACCCACATTGAGGCGACGGGCGCAGTCCACCAGCGCGTCGCGGATTTCGGTGAGCTGGCCCAGGGCGTCGGCGTGGTTGCGGCAGATGCCCGTGGACAGCTCGATCATGCTGTCGGTCATCTCGGGCTTCACGTCGCCGGGGATCTTGCGCTTGGCCATCAGGCGCAGCAGGTCGGCCGAGCTGGGAGACAGGTCGTAGTCGTGGCGGTTGACGATGGCCAGTTCGAGCTCGACGCCCAGGGTCAGCGGTTCGGAGGTGGAGAAGGTTTCCAGGCTCATGGGGGTCCTTGGATGGGGGGCTCAGGCCCCGCGCTGGGGGGTGATCTCACGGGCGCCGCGCAGGGCCGCCAGCACGGCCAGGGCCCCCAGCAGCTCCATCAATGCCACGGCACTCAAGGCGATGGGGGCGATCTGCGCGGCAAAGGGGGCGTGCGAGACCTGCAGGTCGGCGAAGAGCACCAGGGCCGTGGCCGACATCGGCGTGAGCGCCAGGCTCAGACCCAGGCCCTGGCGGATCGACTGCCCGCTGAACCAGCCCAGGGTGAGCACGGCCCCGGCCTTGGCGGCCAGCCGCACCGCCATCGCGAGGATGGCCAGGCCGGCCCCGGCTGCCAAGGCGGCGATCGACCACGAGGTGCTCACGATGACGAACAGCAGCAGCACCAGGACACCGCCGGCGGTCCCGAAATGGCGCGGCCACACCCACGGCCGCTCGGTGGTGTTGCGCAGCCACAGGCCGGCCATCAGCGGCACGAGCAGCGTGGACAGGTTGAGCACCTGCGTGACGGCCAGCGCCAGCGTGATGAGGCCCAGCAGCAGCAAGGTGGAGTTCTCGTTGCGCAGGTCGAGCCCACGCGCCACCCGCGCCACGGCATAGCCGAGCAGGCCGGCCACCAGCACCGAACCGGCCACCACGTACAGCGGCTGGACGATGGCCTGCACCGGGTTCTGGCCGGTGTCCAGGTCGAGCCAGGCCAGCAGCAGCTTGCTGGCGAACACGGCGTAGAGGGTGTTGAGCGCCGTCATCATCGACACCCGCTCGGTGACCTGTCCGGCCGCCCCGAATTCGGACGCCACACGGGAAATCACGGCAGCCGAGGTGGGCACGGCCAGCACGGCCAGTGCCACGGCGGCCGGGCCGTCCAGGCCCGCCCAGCGCATCACGAGATACACAGCCACGAAGGTCAGCAGCGACTCGGCCAGGCTCGTGACGAGCAGGAAGGGGTTGGTGCGCAGCCAGCGCAGATAGACCCGCGAGCCCAGCTCGAAGAGCAGCAGGCCCAGGGCGAGGTCGACGATGACGCGCAGCGAGGGCGACAGCCCTCCGGCCGCCATGCCGTAGCCCGCCAGGCCCACGCCCATGCCCGCCAGGGCGTAGCCCACGATGCGGGGCAGGCCCACCCAGCGGAACACCGCCTCACCCACCAGGGCGCCCACGATGATGACCAGCGAACCCCACAAGAGCCCGCCGGATCCCGACAGACTGATGCCCAGGGTGCCAAGGATGGAATCGAGCATCGCGCATTTCCCTTTCTTGTTCGTGTGATCGCGGCGGCAACCCGCCGGCAGTGGTGCGTCAACCCGCTGCAGGGTCGTGCGTTATGGGGGGACCATGCCACACAACGGCCTGGACCCCTGAGCTATCCCCGAGCGGCCCCCATGGTCTCCCACCCTGCCGAAACACCGACCCTGCCTGTGGACGTGCTGCGCGCCCTGCGCAGCTTTCGCATGATCGTCCGATCGATCAAGCAGCATTTTCAGCATGTGCAAGAAGCCACCGGGGTCAGCGGCTCCCAATTGTGGTGCCTGGTGACCATCCAGGCCCAGCCGGGGATCCGCGTGACCCAGCTCGCCCAGGCGCTGGGCATCCAGCAGGCCACCGCCAGCAACCTCGTCGAGTCGCTGGACCGCAAGGGCCTGGTGGAACGCCGACGCGACCAGCGCGACCAGCGCGTGGTGAGCCTCTTCCTGAGCGAAGCGGGCGCACGCATCGCCAAGGCCGCCCCGCAACCGGTGGCCGGCATTCTGCCTGATGCGCTGGAACGCCTGGACCCTTCGGCCCTGGCCCAGCTCAATGGCCTGCTCGAACAGGTGATCGGCCTGATGGCGCTCCAGGCGCCGGACGGGCGCGACGTGCCGCTGGCCGACGCCTGACGGGCCATCGGGCCCCCAGGTCGGGCCGGGGCACAGGCCTCAGGAAGCCCGGGGCTGCAGGCGGAAGTCGAAGTTCAGGGTGTGGAAGGGCTGGTCGCTGCGCCCACCGTCCGGTGTGAGGCCGGGCTCGTGGCGCGCAAAGGGGGCCATCAGCGAGGATCGCACCCCGAACACCACGTCCGAATCCAGATAGGGATCGCAGTCACGGAACACGTGGGTGATCAGGGGCTCGTAGCCCGGGGCCTCGACCATGAAGTGCACATGGGCCGGCCGCCAGGGATGGCGCCCGGTGGCCACCAGCAGGCGGCCGACCGGCCCGTCGGTGGGGATGGGATAGGCCACCGGCAGGATGGAGCGGAACCAGAAACGGCCCTGGGCATCGGTGCGGAAGACACCGCGGGCGCGCGGGTGGGGCAGGTCGGCGTACTGCACGTCGTACTGGCCCTCATCATCCGCCTGCCAGACATCCACCTTGGCGTCGGCCACCGGCTCGCCGTCGAGCCCGGTGACCGTGCAGTTCACGTACAGCGGCTCGCCCGGCGCACCGGCCGCCATGTCGTCGCCGTTGTTGAAGCGCGGCGCATCGGCCACATGAAAGGGGCCGAAGACAGTGGACTCGGTGGCCCCCGGCGCCTTCTTCTGGTTCTGGGCGACGGCCAGCATCGACAGGCCCAGCACGTCGGACAGCAGGATGAACTCCTGGCGGCGGTCGTCGCACTTGTGCCCGGTGGCCGTCAGGAACCGGATGCCCTCCATCAGTTCGTCTTCCGTGAGCTTCACCTCGCGCATGAAGTCGTGCAGGTGCTGCACCAGGGCGGACAGCAGCACCTGCAGCCGCGGGTTGTCGCATCGCTGCAGTTGCGCCAGGACGGCCGGGGTGATGGTGTGTTCGTCGATGTTGCGCATGGTGATTCTCAATCGGGTGAGGCTGGCGGTGCGCCAAGGACCAGGCGCCGGCGCGTGGGGAAGAGGCTCCACCCCCATCGTTGCTGGGCGTAGCCCCACAGTCCCTGCTTGAAGAAGACGGTGACAAAGATGGCCAGCGTGCCCAGGCCGATGAGGTACCAGGTGCCGTAGTCGCTGAACCAGCGGTTGAGCGCCCAGAAGATCAATGCCCCGAGGATGGGGCCTTCGATGGTACCGATGCCACCGATTACCACCATGAAGATGGCGAAGGCCGTCCAGTTCACGCTGAAGGCCGCATCGGGCGAGATGCGCAGGTTGCCCACGAAGTACAGCGCCCCGGCCAGCCCGGCGCCGAAGGCGGCCACGATATAGACCCACAGCTTGGTGCGCTTGACGTCGATGCCCTGCGACTCGCTGGCCACCTCGGAGTCGCGGATGGCCATCAGCGCCAGGCCCTGGCGGGACCGCAGGAAACCATAGACCAGGGCGATGGCCGCCACCACCGCGGCCAGGGCCATCCAGAAGGTGACCGCCTCGCGCGTGCTGCGGGCGATGCCGGCCAGGGCCGTGAGGCTGGTGCCCGAGCCGCCGCCCACGGCCGAGATGTTGGCCACCGTCAGGCGCAGCACCTCGGCGATCACCCAGGTGCCGATGGCGAAGTAGCCGCCCTGCAGCCGGAAGGCCAGCCTGGACAGCGGCCAGGCCAGCAGGCCGGCCGCCACCGCCGCGAGCGGCACGGCCACGAAGGGGTTGACGCCGACGAAGTTGCCCAGCGCCAGCATCACGTAGCCGCCCACGCCGAAGAAGGCCTGCTGGCCGATGGACACCATGCCGCCGTAGCCGGCCAGCAGGTTCCACATGGCGGCGAAGATGAAGTAGCAGCCGATCTCGACGAACTCGCGCATCCAGGCGGCATCGGCCCAGAAGGGCATGGATGCCGCCAGCACCACGAGCGCGATGGCGATGAGCCCGGCCAGGCGACTCGCACGCGTCTGGCGTTCGACCTGCCACAGCGGCAGGCCTTGGGCCTGGGAAGCAGGCAAGGGAGACGTCACGGCAGACATCGTGGCTCAGCCTTTCGTCTTGGGGAAGAGGCCCTGGGGTCGCCACACCAGCACGGCCAGGAAGACCAGGTGTCCGAACCAGATGCCCCAGCCGGGGTTGAAGCGAAAGCCGATGGACTGGGTCACGCCCAGGATCAGCGCACCGGCAAAGGTGCCCCAGAAGGAGCCCATGCCGCCGATGATCACGGCCTCGAAGGCAAACAGCAGCAGGGCCGGCCCATCGCTGGGCGACACCGTGGTGCGCATGCCCTGCAGCGTGCCGGCCAGCGCGATCAGCACGAAGGCCATGCCGGTGGCCATGGCGTACACATGGCTCGCACGCAGGCCCATGAGCTGCGCCACCTCGCGGTCGTCCGACACCGCCCGGAACGCCCGGCCCAGCGCGGTGCGCTGAGACATCCACTGCAGGCCGGCGGTGCAGGCCAGCGCCAGCACGAAGATGAGCAGGGGCAGCACGCCGATGCTCAACTGCTCGGTCAGCGCCACCCCCTGGATGTTCAGGCCCATCGAGTCGATGGAACGGGGGTCGGCCGTGAAACCCTGCTGCAGCGCGTTCTGGATCACGATGGCCAGGCCGAAGGTGACCACCAGCGAGGGCAGCGGGTCCTTGCCGAGCGTGCCGTTGAGCGGGAAACGTTGCAGCGCATAGCCGAAGCCGAAGGCCAGCGGAAGCAGCAGCGCGCCGGCGACGAAGGGGTTGATCCCCAGGCCCGTGGCGACGAGGAAGGCCATGAAGGCGCCCAGCACGATGAAGTCGCCGTGCGCCGTGTTGGTCAGGCGCATGACGCCGAAGATCAGCGCCTGGCCCAGCGCGAACAGGCCATAGAGGCCACCGAGCAGCAGGCCTTGCACGAGGGTGTCGATCCAGGACCACATGGCATCAGAGTCCGAAATAGGCTTGGGAGATCTGGTCGCGCGTGACGGCGTCCGAGGCGGCGCTCAGCGACACCCGCCCCTCCTGGAAGCAGTACAGCCGCTGCGAGGCCTGCTGGGCCATGCCCACGTCCTGCTCGACGATCACCGCGGTGAGGCCTTCGGCGCAGATGCGCGGCAGGGCCGCATAGATCTCGCGGATCACGATGGGCGCAAGGCCGAGCGACAGCTCGTCGCACAGCAGCAGGCGCGGGTTGCTCATCAGCGCGCGCCCGATCGCCACCATCTGCTGCTGGCCGCCCGAAAGTTCGGTGCCGCCGTGGTGGCGGCGCTCCTTCAGGATGGGGAAGAGCGAGAACACCCGCTCCAGCGACCACGGCCCGTGGCGACGCGTGTTCGCCCCCATCAGCAGGTTCTCCTCCACCGTGAGGCTGGGAAAGAGCCGCCGCCCTTCGGGCACCATCGCGATGCCGGCGCGGGCGATCTCGCCCGGGGGCAGGCCGCCGATGGCACGACCTTCGAAACGCACCGATTCGGCCGGCGCCTTGAGCAGCCCGGTGAGGGTCTTCAGGAAGGTGGACTTCCCGGCCCCGTTGGCCCCGATGATGGCGACCATCTCACCCTCGCGCACCTCGAAGTCGATGCCGTACAGCGCCTGGAAGTCGCCATACCAGCTCTTCAGCCCGTGGGTTTGCAGCAAGGGCGTGCTCATGCCACGGCCTCCGGCTCCATGCCCATGTAGACCCGTTGCACCTCCGGGTCGGCCATCACGGCGCGGGGTTCGCCTTCGGCCAGCTTGGCGCCGAAGTTGATCACCACCAGCCGGTCGGCGATCGCCAGCAGGGCATGCACCACGTGTTCGATCCACACCATGGTCACACCGCCGGCCTTGAGCATCTTCAGCTCGTCCACGAGCTGGCGCGCCTCGTGTTCCGTCAGGCCGCCGGCGATCTCGTCGAGCAGCAGCAGCTTCGGGCGCGTGCACAGGGCCCGGGACAGCTCCAGCCGCTTGCGGTTGAGCAGGGTGAGCCCGCCGGCCAGCTGGTTGGCCTGGGCCTTGAGGCCGGTGCGGGCCAGCACGTCCACCGCCACCTCGTAGGCCTCGTGCTCGGGCAGCCCGGCGCCGAAGCTGGCGGCGGTGACGCAGTTCTCGAACACCGTCATCGCGCCGAAGGGCTGGGGCACCTGGTAGCTGCGGCCGATGCCGAGCCGGCAGCGCTGGTGGGGCGCCAGGGCCGTCATGTCACGGCCCTGGAACTCGATGCGGCCGGCGTCGGGCCGCACATCCCCGCTGATCAGGTTGAACAGCGTGGTCTTGCCCGCGCCGTTGGGGCCCAGGATGCCCAGGGTTTCGCCCTCGCTCACCGACAGCGACACGCCATCGGTGACCTTGAGCGCCCCGTAGGACTTGGACACCGCATGCAGAGCGAGCAAGGCCATGGCCGTCCCTTCAGCTCATCAGCTTGAGCTGCCCGCCCACGGGGATGTCCTTGGCGGTCTCGTTGTTGACCACCACCAGCTCATAGGGCGTCGAGCGGCCCTTGACCCACTGCCCGCCGACCAGCGGCGTCTTGGACACGTTCTTGAACGGCCCCTGCCCGCCGAACTTCACCGGGCCGACCAGGGTGTTGACGTTGGTGGCTGCCAGCGCGGCGCGCAGCGACTCGCGCTTGCTGGGGTCCTGGGTGCGCTTGAGCACGTCCACCGCCACCTCGAAGAGCGCATGCGAGAAGCCGATGGGCTGGGTCCACTGCTTCTTCGTGTCGGCCTCGTACCTGTCGGCCACCTGCCTGGCGCTCAGGCCGTTGATCGAGGACTTGTAGGGATGCGACGGTGTCCACCACACCTCGGTGGACAGGCCGTCGCCCAGTTCGCCCAGGGCCTCGACGGCGCCCGGGAAGAGCAGCGCCTTGCCCACCGAGATGACCTTGGGCCGCAGCGCCTGCTGGCGCGCCTGCGTGAGGAAGGTCTTCATGTCGGGCGGGATGACCACGCCGGTGATGATCTCGGTGTTGTCGCGCTTGAAGGCGGCGATGTGCGAGGCGAAGGTCTGGGTGAGGTTCTGGTAGCGGCCCGGGTCGGTGAGCGTGTAGCCCATCTTGGACAGCACCGGCGGGAAGCCCAGCTTGGGATCGCCCCAGGCATTGCCGTCGCCATCGTTGGGGAAGAGGCCACCGACCTTCTTGTTGGTGGGCACCGAGTTCCACAGGTTGGTGAAGACGGCGATCACGTCCTCCAGGCCCCAGAAGAAGTGATAGGTCCAGTTGAAGCCCTTGGCCGGATCGCCCTTGCGGCCGAAGAACCAGGGCTGCCAGGGGGCGACCGTGGAGATGCAGGGCACCTCGTTGAGCTCGCAGGCGTCGCTCACCGGGTTGGTGGTCTCGGGCGTGGACGACACCAGCATCAGGTCCACACGGTCCTTGAGGATGAGGTCGTTGGCCACCTCGCCGGCGCGGTTGGGGTTGGACTGGCTGTCCTTGACCACCACCTGCACGTTGAGACGGCGCCCGCCGCCCACGTCCAGCCCGCCCTTGAAGGCCTCGGTGATGCCGGCGATGACCCAGCGGTCGGCCTCGCCGAAGGGCGCCAGCGGCCCGGTCTGGGGTGACACGAAGCCCAGCTTGATGGTGCGGCTCTGGGCCAGCACCGGCCACGAGATCGCCGCGGCGCCCGCCGCGGTGGCCTGCACGAAATGACGTCGGTTGATGCTCATCGTTGTCTCCTGGTTGGGTTCTGGTACTAGCTCGGACGGGTCCCTTCGTAGGCGCGCTGGAGCAGCTCGCGCAGGGGGCCGCGCTCCAGCGGGCGCGGGTTGGGATAGGGATTGGCGCAGGCGAGGTCGGCCGCGCGGTCGAGGTCGGTGGCCGCCAGGCCGAGGTCGCGCAGGGCCACCGGCGCACCATGACGCTGCGCCAGGTCGAAGACCGCTGCCGGAGCGCTCTGCGCGCCCAGCGCCCGTGCGATGCGGGCCATGGCCTGGGGGGCAGCCTCGGCGTTGTAGGCCAGCGCGTGCGGCAGCACGACCGTGTGCACCTCGGCATGCGGCAGGTTGAAGCTGCCACCCAGCGTGTGGCAGAGCTTGTGGTGCAAGGCCATGCCGACATGGCCCAGCACGGTGCCGCACAGCCAGGCCCCATAGAGCGCCTGGCCGCGGGCCTCGATGTCGCGCCCGTTCGCATGCAGGGCCGGGATCGCTGTGCCCAGGGCGCGGATGCCCTCCTCGGCCATCAGGCTCATGATGGGGTTGCCGTCGACGGCATACAGGCCTTCGGCCGCGTGCGCAATCGCATTCATCGCGCTGGTGATGGACAAGCCCACCGGCAGGCTGAGCGTGAGCCCGGGGTCATAGATCACCGTGCGCGGCAGCACGCGCGCATCCCTGCCCGTCTTCTTCACGCCACCTTCGGTGAGCCCGTAGATGGGCGTCATCTCGCTGCCGGCGTAGGTGGTGGGAATGGCCAGGATGGGCAGGCCCGAATCGAGGGCGATGGCCTTGCCCAGGCCCGTGGTGGAGCCTCCACCCACGGCCACGGCACAGTCCGCCCCCAGGGCGCGTGCCACCTCGCGGGCCTCGCGGGCGGTCTCGAGGGGCACGTGCATCACGGCCCGGTCGAAGATGCCGGCCGCACGCTCACCCAGCCGCTGCGCCACCACCTCGGCCGTGGCGCGCTGCTCGGGCGTGCACAGCACCAGCGCCCGCTGCGCACCCAGCAGGCCGATCTCGCGCTCGAGATGCTGCAGCGAGCCGGCGCCGAAGACGACACGGGCGGGCTGGGCGGTGTAGACGAAGGCACTCACTGCGGCAACCCTCACTCCAGCGAGAGCTTGCGTTCCTGAACCAGGCGCGACCACCGCTGCTGTTCGTCCTGCAGCGTGCGCGCGAACTCGGCGGGCGTGCTGCCAATCCCGGTCAACCCCTGCTCGGTGAGACGCGCTGCAAACGCCGGGTCCTTGAGGATCTTCACGATCTCGGCATGCATGCGACTGACCACAGCTTGCGGCGTTCCCGCGGGCGCCAGCATGCCCACCCAGGAGTTCACCTCGAAGCCGGGGTAGCCCGATTCGGCCACGGTGGGCGTGTCTGCATAGGCAGGCACGCGCCGGGCTCCGGTCTGGGCGAGTGCACGCAGCTTGCCGGCCTTGACATGAGGCTGCGCCAGCACCGCCGACAGGAACATCATCTCGACCTGGCCCCCCAGCAGGTCCTGCTGGGCCGGGCCACCGCCTCGATAGGGGATGTGCGTGATGAACGTGCCGCTCACGCTCTTGAAGTACTCCGCCGTCAGGTGGTTGCTGCTGCCCGATCCCACCGAGGCGAAGTTCAGCTTGCCCGGCTGCCGTTTGGCAAGCGACACCAGTTCCTGGAGGCTGAGCGCCTGCACGTTCGGATGGACCACCAACACCAGGGGATTGCTGACGATCTGGGTGATGGGGGACAAGTCCTTGGCGATGTCGAAGCTGAGCTTGGGATAGACCAGCGGGTAGGTGGCGTACGCGTCGAACACCATCAGCAGCGTGTGACCGTCGGCAGGAGCGCGGGCCACCTCGCCGGCACCCAGGGTGCCGCCGGCGCCGCCGCGGTTGTCGATCAGGACCGTCTGGCCCAGGGCCTGCTGCAGCGGGGGCTGGAGTTGCCTTGCCACCGTGTCGACGATGCCACCCGGCGGAAACGGCACGACGATGCGAACCGTCTTGGACGGCCAATCCTGGGCCCAGGCGGAGGCCGTTGCCAGGACAAGAGCCAGCAGCGACGAGAGTCGGAACAGACGGGACATCAGCACTCCTTCAGCGGGGATACCAGGGCGGGATCTGCGCATCGACGTTCACCCAGACCGACTTGACCTGGGTGTACTCGCGCATCACGTCGAAGCCCATCTCGCGGCCGTAGCCGCTCTGGCCGGTGCCGCCGAAGGGCGAGCCGGGGTTGACGCGCTTGTAGCAGTTGATCCAGACCATGCCGCTCTTCATCTCGCGGGCGAAGCGGTGGGCGCGCTGCAGGTTGCTCGTCCACAGGCCGCCGCCCAGGCCGTACTCGGTGCCGTTGGCGATCGCCAGGGCTTCCTCGTCGGTCTTGAAGGTGAGCACGGTCACGAAGGGGCCGAAGACTTCCTCCTGTGCGATGCGGTCGGAGGCGCTGCGGGCGCGCACCACCGTGGGCTCGACGTAGAAGCCTTCGCGCAGTTCAGCGGCCGACGGCGGCTTGCCGCCAGACAGCAGCTCGCCGCCCTGCTCGCGGGCCACGGCCACGTAGCTCAGCACACGGTCGCGGTGCTGGGCGCTGGTGAGCGGGCCCATCTCGGTGTTGGCGTCCAGCGGGTTGCCCACGCGGATGGACTGGGCCAGCGCCAGGAATTTCTCCAGGAAGGCGTCGGCAATCTTCTCGTGCAGCACCAGGCGGCTGCCGGCGATGCAGGCCTGACCCTGGTTGTGGAAGATGGCCCAGGCCGCGCCGTTGACGGCGGCCAGCAGGTTGGCATCTTCGAAGACGATGTTGGCGCCCTTGCCGCCCAGTTCGAGCTGCACCTTCTTCAGGTTGCCCGCCGAGGCCTCGACGATGCGCCGGCCGGTGGCCGTGCTGCCGGTGAAGGCGACCTTGGCAATTTCCGGGTGTTCGGCGATGTACTGGCCGGCCACGCTGCCCAGCCCCGGCAGGATATTGACCACCCCCTCGGGCATGCCGCACTCGGCCATCAGCTCGGCGATCTTCAGCGAGGACAGCGGCGTGATCTCGGCCGGCTTCATCACGATGCAGTTGCCGGCAGCCAGCGCCGGGGCCATCTTCCAGCTCGTGAACATGAGCGGGAAGTTCCAGGGCACGACCTGACCCACCACTCCCAGGGGCTCGCGCAGCAGGTAGTTCAGGAAGCCCTGCTCCACCGGCACCACGTCGCCCTGGAACTTGTCGGCCATGCCGCCGAAGTAGCGGTAGGTGGCCGCCGTGCGGGGCACATCCAGCACCCGTGAGTCGCGCAGCGGGTGGCCGGTGTCCAGCGACTCCAGCCGCGCGAACTCCTCGGTGTGCTCTTCCAGCTTGTCGGCCAGGCGCAGCAGGATGCGGCCGCGGTCGGCGGCGGCCATGCGGCTCCATTTCGGGAAGGCCTTCTGCGCGGCGGCCACCGCACGGTCGACGTCTTCCTTGCCCGCCATGGCCACGTCGGCGATGGTGGTGTTGTTGTGCGGGTTGAGCGTGGGCGCCGTCATGCCCGAGGCCGCATCGACGAACTTGCCATCGATGAAGAGCTGGTGGCGGATCGGCGTCTTGAGGCCGGCGGCGGCCTGGATGTCAGCCAGTGACATGGGTGAACTCCACCGGACCGGCCCGCCAGGGCGGACCGGCCGGAAAGGCAATGGGGGCTTCTGTGGCGACGGCGGCCGGCGCCTCAGAATTGCACGGGCACTTCGGGGCTTTCGCCCTTCTGGATCTCGTACACGAGGTTGGGCGAGCCGTTCTCCCACACCAGCAGCATCGAGCGCTTGGGGCTGTAGCCCTGGTGGCGGCAGTAGGCAGGCATCGCGGCCATGTCACCGGCCTTCATGATCACGCGGGCCAGGGGTTTGCCGGTGGTCTTGTCGGCACAGTCCCAATGGATCTCGTCGCACATCTGGAAGAACCATTCCACGCGGTCGTTGGCATGGATGATGGGCAGGATGTGCTCTTCGGTGGTGGGGCACATGTAGCTGTACTTCACCACCGAGGTGAACGACGGGTTCCACGTGACCTGCGAGCGGCTCAGGAAGGCGAAGAGGTTGAAGGCGTGCACCTCGTTCTCGAAGCCGGGCTCGGGATGCAGTTCGGGCTGGTCCTGGGGCACGTCGGCAAAGGCACGGTTGACCGGCGCGCCGCGCTCATCGGTGCGCAGCGCCAGGTCGTCCTTCAGGCCCACGCAGCGCTTGGCCAGCTCGCGCGCCCGGGTGATGGCCGCCGTGTTGTTGCCATGCCGGCGGCCGTAGGCGGTCCCCGTTTCCTGGGGTGCAGCGAAGGGATCGAAGCCTTCATTGGTCCAGTCGTCCAGCATCTGCTGGAAGGTGGCGGCGATCTGCTCGGTCGGGAAGTTCTCCAGCCGGTCCACGCCCGCGGCCTTCATCGTGCCGTTGTAGCTGCCGCAGTAGAGATCCACCGTCTTGTAGTGGTTGGTGGTGCCGATGACGTGATCGAAGTTCACGCCACCGTAGAAGAAGCCCCAGGCCACGTCGCGCATGAGCGCGCGCAGGAAGTTGGCCACGTCCATGGTGTGCGACAGCGGGCGGCCGTCGCGCGTGGTCCAGGTGATGTGGGCGAAGTATTCGTCACGGCGGAACTTGAAGCCACCCAGCTCGAAGCTGCGGTAGCCCAGGTCGGCGTCGGGCTGGGAAGTGATGACCTTGGCGAGGTCGGCGGGAGCGTTCATGGTGCTGTCTCCGTGCAAGTCGTGCGAGTCGTGGAAGGCGGTCTCACTGCACCTGGCAGATGTCGGCCCAGCGCTCGATGGACAGGTCCCCCTTGCAGGTCTGCAGGATGACCACGCCGGGCTTGGCGCTGCGGAACTGGTAGGCCGTGTTCTTCGGCAGCAGGCCCTGGTGGCCACGCTTGAGCTTCATCCAGCCCATCTTCTTGCCACGCGGCGTGCCCTCGACGAGCACGGCGCCGTTCTTGTCGGCGTCGCTCACCTGCTGGGGCGCCTCGAGCTGGATCAGATGCACCTCCACCTCGCCGTCCATCACCAGCGCGAACTCGTCGTGGGCGCAGGTGTACCAGGGGGACTCCCCTTCAGCGCGCAGGCACTCCAGCACATAGATCTGGTTCTGGCCAAAGACCACCTTCTCGTAGGGCTTGCTCTTGCTGGCGATCTCGAAGCAGTTCGAGAAGGCGTAGTGCTTGACGTCGTCGTCGATGGGCTCGACCCGGCCCTTCTCGTAGTTCGACAGGGAGCCGAACTTGGTGTGGTAGCTCACGTTCATGGGCTTGTCTCCAGTGGGGTATGCGTCGGGGTTTGCGTCGTCGGATGAAGACAAGTCTAGGAATCGACCTGCGGAAGCGGTAGAGGCCGAGGAACGGCCAAACTGTTCGGACTTTCCGAACAATCCCTGGGGTTAACGCGGAGCCGCCCCAGCCACCCAGGCGTCGGCGATGGCGCTGGCGGCCTGTTGCAGGTCGCGCAGGTGGCGCGCCACGACATCGGTGCGCGCTGCAAAGCGCCGTGGCCACACGAGGTTGATGCAGCCCAGCACGCGTTTGCGCGCGATCACCGGCACGGCGATGGCCCGCAACTGGTCGTCGAAGGTGTCGATGGACGCATCGCTGCCTCCGTAGTGCGGATCGCGCACGGCATACCCCTGGCGCAGCACCTCGGCCACGAGCGTCTCGATGCGCTCGGGCAGGTCGCGCGCCGCACCGGGCCGCCGCTGCAGCTGTCGCAGCAGCGAGGCCCGCTCGGCCGGTGGGCAGTGGGCCAGGTAGGCCCGGCCGACGGCCGAGCGCAGCAAGTCGATGCGGTGGCCGATCGGGTCGCGGTTGACGGCCAGGCCGCTGGCGCGGCGCGTGGTCTCCAGCAGCCGCATGCTCAAGCCCTGGCGCACCGCCAGGTCGGAAGGCCAGATCACGCGCTCGCGCAAGGCCTCCAGCGCGGGCATGGCGGCTTCGACCAGGCGCAGGTGCTCGTCGCGCAGGATGCGCGTGGGCTGCAGCAGCACGGCCGGACGCCACAGGCCGTCGCCCTGCGGCCGCCACACCGCCTGCTCGGCCTCCAGCGTGTGCATCAGCCGCAGCAAGGTGGGCTTGGGCAGGCCGGTGTGGCGCTGCAGCTCGGCCAGGCTGGCGCGCTGCAGGTCCTGCAGCGCGCGCAGGATCTGCATCGCCCGCATCACGCTGCGCACCGCGTCGTCGCTGCTCAAGGCTTTCCCCATCGTTCCATGCAGCGGAATGCTCGCAGATTTCGTTTGAGACAGGTCAAAGGGATTCCTAGCATGTGTTGCATCCACGGAGTCCCACATGGTCCGCAACATCCTCTTCATCATGGCCGACCAGCTCAGACGCGATCACCTGAGCTGCTACGGCGCCCGCCACCTCGACACCCCCAACCTCGACGCCCTCGCGGCCGACGGTGTGCACTTCGAGCGCGCCTATGTGCAGGGCCCCGTGTGCGGTGTCTCGCGCATGTCGGCCTACACCGGCCGCTACATGAGCACCCACGGTTCGAACTGGAACTTCGTGCCGCTGCCGCTGCACAACCCCACGATGGGTTCGCTGCTGCGTCCGCAGGGCCTGCGCGTGGCCGTGGTGGGCAAGACCCACATCGCCGGCGACGCCGAGGGCCTGCGTCGCTTCGGCGCCGATCCCGCGCGCGGCGACGGCCTGCTGGCCCACCAGGGCGGCTTCGAGCCCTATGAGCGTGACGACGGCCTGTGGCCGGGGCCGCGCATGCCGGCCGACCAGGGTTATGCGCGCTACCTGCGCGCCCAGGGCTTCGGGGGCGACAACCCCTGGCACGACTGGGCCAACTCCGCGCGCGGGGCGCACGGCGAGGTGCTCTCGGGCTGGGAGATGCGCCACGCCCACCTGCCCGCCGCGGTGCCCGAGGAGCATTCGGAAACTGCCTGGATGACACGACGTGCGATGGACTTCATCGACGAGTGTGGTGAGCAGCCGTGGTGCCTGCACCTCTCCTACATCAAGCCGCACTGGCCCTATGTGGCGCCCGATCCCTACCACGCGCTCTACCGCGAGGCCGACCTGCCCGCCCCGGTGCGCAGCGCCGCCGAGCGCGACAACCCCCACCCGGTGATGCGCGGCTTCCAGTCCTACGTGGCCAGCCGCAACATGAGCAACGACGCCATGCGCCGCCACGTGCTGCCGGCCTACATGGGCCTGACCCGCCAGATCGACGACCACCTGGGCCGGCTGTTCGCCCACCTGAAACGCACCGGCCGCTGGGACGACACCCTCATCGTCTTCTGCAGCGACCATGGCGACTACCTCGGCGACCACTGGCTGGGCGAGAAGGAACTCTTCCACGACACCGTGGCCGCCGTGCCGCTGATCGTGCGCCACCCCGGCGCATCGGCCCGGCGGGGCGTGAGCGAACCCGAGCTGGTCGAGCTCATCGACCTGCTGCCCACCTTCCTCGACGCGATCGGCGCCGAGGTGCCCGACCACCTGCTCGAAGGCCGCTCACTGGTCCCCCTGCTGCTGCAGGGCCAGCCCCGCCGCACACCGCGCGAGCTGGCGGTGAGCGAGGGTGACTACGCCTTCCGCAGCTTCGTGCGCGAACCGATCAACCAGCCGGCTGACCGCTGCCGCATGTTCATGATCCGCAGCGAGCGCTGGAAATACATCCACTACGAAGGCCTGCCGCCCCAGCTCTTCGACCTGCTCGACGAGCCGCAGGAGCTGGTGGACCGCGGCCGCGATCCGGGCCTGGCCTCGGTGCGCGACGAGCACTTCGCTGCCCTCTTCGACTGGCTGCGCACGCGCGCCATCCACCCTACCGTGAGCCACCAGGCCATGGCCGACTGGACGGCCAAGGAGCACCGCGTGGGCATCCACATCGGGGTGTGGTGACCCCCTTTCCCCTGAACCGATCCACAACGACACTGGAGACACACATGACACGACGCCCCCTCCTCCACGCCCTGGCAGCCGGCCTGGCGCTGGCAGGCCCCTTCAGCGCTGCGTGGGCCCAGCCCAGCGACTGGCCGAGCAAGCCGGTACGCATCATCGTGGCCTTCCCGCCCGGCGCCCCCGGCGACGTGGTGGCGCGCCTGGTGGGCGAAAAGCTCGCCGCAAAGTGGAAGCAACCCGTGGTCGTGGAAAACCGGCCGGGCGCGGGCGGCAACATCGGCATGGATGCGGTGGCCAAGTCGGCCCCGGACGGCTACACGCTGCTGGTGGGGCCGGACACGATGTACACCGTGAACCCGCACATCTACCGCAGCATGCCGGTCAAGCCCGACACCGACCTGGTGCCGGTGACCCACCTGGCGGCCTTCACGCAGATGCTGGTCTGCCATCCTGGCGCCGGCTTTTCCTCTGTGCCAGAGCTGGTGAAAGCCGCCAAAGAAGCGGCCAAAGGCCAGGCCCTGAGCTATGCCTCGGGCGGTGCCGGGGTCCCCGGCCACCTGGCCTTCGAGATGCTCAGCGACGCCGCCGGCATCCGCATGACCCACATCCCCTACCGTGGCCCCTCGCCCGCCACGCAGGACGTGCTGGGAGGGCAGGTGCCCTGCGGCTTCCTCGCCACGCCGGTGGTGTATCCGCACGTGCGCAGCGGCAAGCTCAAGGCCCTGGCCGTGTCCAGCGCTACACGCTCGCCCCTGGCGAAGGAGGTACCCACGGTGGCCGAGTCGGGCTACCCGGGATTCGATGCCTCGTTTGCCGAGACGCTCGCTGCGCCGCGCGGCACGCCGGCGGCTCTCGTGCAGCGCATCCAGGCCGACGTGGCCGCGGCGCTGCAGGACCCGGCCCTGCGGCAGCAGCTGCAGGCCAACGACCTCGACCCGCTGGGCATCACGCCCGAGGAGGCCGCACGGCGCCATGCGCAGGGCCACGCCAAGTGGGGCCAGGTGGCCGCCAAGGTCGGCCTCAAACTCGACTGAACCTGTTCACTCGCGCCCGCCCTCGATCAGGGCGGGGCGCAGCAGCCCCTTGTCGATGAGCCCCCGGTCCCACGGGGGCTCGCCGGCAAACTGGCTCACCAGGCTGTCGATGAACAGCCGCAGCTTCACGCCGCTGCGGTGGCTTTGCGGATAGACCACGCAGAGCTGGAAAGACGAGAGCTGCCAAGTGGGCAGCACCATCTTGAGCCGGCCGTCGAGCACCGGACCGGCCGCCACCAGCGTGGGGATGCAGACGATGCCGGCCTGCTCCTGCGCATACTCGGCCAGCAGGTGCACCGAGTTGCTCAGCAGCGAAGGCTTCAGGTCCAGCACGACCTTCTCGGCGCCCTGGTGAAAGACCCAGCGGTCGCGCGTGGGATAGCCCGAATACAGGCCCAGGCGATGACCGAACAGATCGTGCGGATGCTTGGGCACCCCATGGCGGCGCAGGTAGCTCGGTGAGGCGCAGAACACCCGGCGCACCGGGAAGACCGGGCGCGACACCAGCTCGTCGGACACCGGGCGGAAGATCTGCAGCGCGCAGTCGAAGCCCTCGCGCACCGGGTCCACCGCCGCGTCATTCACCACCAGGTCCAGCGTGATCTCGGGGTATTGCTCCTGGAAGGCCCTCAGGTGGGCGGCAAGGTGGCCCAGCACGAAGCCAGGCAGTGCATGCACGCGCAGGCGACCGGTGGGCTTGCTCTGCAGGCCGCGCATCTGGTCCACGAGTTCGTCGGCCCGGCCCACCAGGTGGGTGCATTCGGCCAGGTAGGCAGCGCCCACTTCCGACAGGCGCACATTGCGCGTGTTGCGGTGAAAGAGCGCGGCACCCACCAACTCCTCGAGCTGCTGCACGCGGGTGGTGACCACCGACTTCGACACCCGCATCGAGCGGGCCGCTTTCGCAAAGCTCTGCGACTCGGCCACACGGACGAAGGCTTCGATGGCTTGCAAGCGATCCATGGCGATCCTGTTCTCCTGGGGGCATCCTACTGGACGCCCATGATCCCTGCCCCGCGGACAGACCGTGAACCACCTCACACCCAACGCCAGAGACTCCGGGTAAACCCTCAAGTTGACGCCTCACCTGTCGATACCGACGGCAAGCACCACCGGCTTTCGCGCGGTGGCCCGTTCCCGTGCAGTCTTTCCCTCCATGAACAAGCTCAAACTCGCCACCAAACTGTGGGCCGCCGTGGCCGTGCTGATGGTGTCCCTCATGGCCATCGTCGGCTGGGCCGGCGTGGCTTCGAAACGCAGCCAGGCCGACGTCAGCGCGGCCACCGCCCAGGCCGAAGCGAAGCGTGACGCAGCCCGCCGCTGGGCCGGCATGACCGAGACCAACGTCGTGCGCGTGCTGGCCTCGGCCATCTCCACCGATCCCGTCGTGGAAGCGCACTTCAAACCCCTGATCGGCTCGACCATCGCGCAGATCGACGAGGTCTACAAGGGCATCGAAGCGATGGACTTGAGCGACGCCGACCGTGCCCAGATGAAAAAGGTGGCCGACGAGCGCCGCGTGGTGCTGGAGTCACTGGCCCGGCTGCGTGAGCTCAAGGCCGCGGGCGACATGCCGGCGGTCAAGACCGAACTCGACCGGCGCTTCACGCCGCTGATCGACACCTATCTGGGTTCGCTGCGGCAGTTTGCGGCCATGCAGGACGAGGCCGTCGAGGCCGTGCGTATCGCCAGCCGCGCCAACAGCAACCGCATCGTCGGCACGGCGGCCGTGTTGCTGGGCCTGGTCGTGCTGTGTGCCGTGATCGGCGCGCGCTACCTCATCGCCTCGATCCGCGAACCGCTGGATGCCGCCGTCGCGCTGGCCAGCCGCATTGCCGACGGCGACCTGACCCACACCATGACCGTGGACCGACAGGACGAGTTCGGCGACCTGCTGCGTGCCCTGGGCGCGATGAACCAGGCCCTTGAACGCACCGTGTCCGAAGTGCGATCCAGCACCGAGAACATCAGCACCGCCTCGGGCGAGATCGCCCAGGGCAACCAGGATCTGTCGAGCCGCACCGAGGCCACGGCCTCGAACCTGCAGCAGACCGCCTCGTCGATGGAGCAGATCACCGGCACGGTCAAGCAGTCGGCCGAGACCGCCCGACAGGCCAACCAGCTGGTGCAGGCCGCCGCCCAGAGCGCCAGCCAGGGGGGCGAGATCGTGCACCAGGTGGTGGACAACATGGCGCAGATCAGCGAGTCGTCGCGCAAGATCGCCGACATCATCGGGGTGATCGACGGCATCGCCTTCCAGACCAACATCCTGGCGCTGAACGCTGCCGTGGAAGCGGCGCGCGCCGGCGAACAGGGTCGCGGCTTTGCCGTGGTGGCCGGCGAGGTGCGCAACCTGGCGCAGCGCAGCGCCCAGGCTGCACGCGAGATCAAGAGCCTGATCACCGCGTCGGTGGAGCGCGTGGAGGGGGGCACCGAGCTGGTCGAGCGCGCCGGCGCCGCGATGAGCGAGATCGTCGCGTCGGTGCGCCGCGTGTCGGACATGATGGGCGAGATCACCGCCTCGGCCACCGAGCAGTCGGAAGGTATCGCGCAGGTGAACGTGGCCATGACCCAGCTCGACCAGATGACGCAGCAGAACGCTGCCCTGGTGGAGGAATCGGCTGCCGCCGCTGCGTCGATGAACGACCAGGCCCGCCGCCTGGCGCAGACCGTGGCTTTCTTCCGCCTCGGTCAGCTCGGCATGCGCGCCGCCTGAGGCCGATCTAGCCCGTGCGCCAGCGGCGCCAGGCCCCCAGGCCGAGCGCGCCGAACTGATGCACCAGCAGCCCGGCCAGCACACCGGCGCTGCCCAGCCACTGCAGCGGCGAGGGCTGCTCGCCGAAGGCCGCGGCCGCGGCCCACAGGCCCACCACCGGCACCAGCAGCGAGAACGGCGCCACCCGGCCCACCGGGTGGCGTTGCAGCAGGCGCGTCCACAGGGTGTAGGCCAGCAGCGTGGCCAGCCAGGCCAGGTAGAGCACCGACAGCAGCGAGCCCAGGCTCAGCCCGGCGAGCGACGTCCAGACCGTCTCTGGCCCGTCGATCCACAGCGCCGCGCCGAGGAAGGGCAGCACGGGCACGAGGCTGCTCCACACGATGAAGGCCTTGGGGTCGTAGCCGGGCGCGGTGGCACTGGCGTGCCGCGCCACGATGTTCGAGGCGGCCCACATGAAGGCGGCCCCCAGCGTGAGCACGAAGCCGATCAGCGTCATCTGCTGCGGGCCCTCGCCATGCGCCACGGCAATGCAGCCCAGACCCAGCGCCGCCAGCGCCACGCCCAGCCACTGCTGCGGCCGTGCGCGCTCGCCCAGCAGCAAGGCCCCCAGCCCCAGGGTGAAGAAGGCCTGGGTCTGCATCACCACCGAGGCCATGCCCGCGGTCATGCCCAGGTGCAGCGCAAAGAAGAGGAAGCCGAACTGGCCCACGCCCTGCGCCAGGCCATAGGCCAGCACGAAGCGCAGCGGCACGCGCGGCCAGGGCACGAAGAGCAGGAAGGGCAGCGAGGCTGCGGCGAACCGCAGCGCGCCCAGCAACGAGGGGCTCAGGCCCTGCAGGCCCACCTTCATCACGACGAAGTTCAGGCCCCAGATCACCACCACGGCCAGCGCGGCGAGGTAGTCGCGGCGCGTCATGTGCTGGCGCGCGTGCGCAGCGCCCTCGCCTGCCGCCAGGCCTCGAAGGCCTCGACGCTGGTCTTGCGCAGCACACCGCCGAAGGCCGCCTTCAGGCGCGTGTTGTCGAGCACGGGGCGGTAACGCAGGAAGTCGAGCTGCTCGGGGCCGTAGCGGGTGGTGCCGGTCCATCGGCCCACGTGCAGCGCCGCCCGCAGCAGGCCGGCGGGCAGTTCGAGCACGGGCTTGCCCAGGCGCTGCGCCAGCTCGCGCACCCCCAGCGCGCCATCGCCGGCCACGTTGTAGGTGCCGGGCTGCGGCCGGGTCACCGCCTGCACGAAGAGGGCCACCAGGTCTTCGTCCCACACGAAGACAAAGGGGCTGGCCGAACCCCGGATGGCCAGCAGACGGCGCTTCTCGAAGAGCGCGGTGATCTGGTTGTCCACCGTGCGGCCGAGGATGGTGCCGATGCGCAGCACCGTCTGGGCAAGGCGGGGATGGCTCACGCGCGCCTCGGCCAGCATCTCCTCCACGAGGCGCTTGTGATAGGCATAGGCAAAGGCCTCGTTGCCACGCAGCGGCTGGTCTTCTGCGATGCGCTCGGGGTTGTCGGGGTGGTAGCCATAGGCGGCGCCGCTGGAGGACACGACCAGGTGCTGCACGCCCGCGCCCAGGCAGGCATGGATCACGTTGAGGCTGCCGCCCACGTCCACCGAGTATTCGAACTCCCGGTCGCTCGCCTTGCCCGGCGTGACGATGGAAGCCAGGTGCACCACGGTATCGATGGCGTAGTCCTGCAGCGTCTGGACCAGCTGACGATCGCGCACATCCTGCACCCGGTGGGTGACGCCGCGCACGCGGCGCTGCGGCGGGACCTCGCGCACGTCGAGTGCCACCACGGTCTCGACACCTGGATGCATCGCGAGCGCCGGCACCAGGCTGCGCCCGAGGAAGCCGTCGGCCCCTGTCACCAGCACGCGCACCGTCATGCGGGCTCCCGCGCCGCGGCATTCGCCCGCTCGGGCATGGGGCGACGCGCCCACCAGCCGGCCAGCAGCAGGCCGGCGATGATGTCCCAGAAGCCCCAGACGCCCGCCACCACGGCCATGCCGCCCAGGCCGCCGAAGAAGCTGAAGATCAGCACCAGGCCCAGGCCGGCGTTGCGGATGCCCACCTCGATGGAGATGGCGCGGCGGTCGTACTCATGCAGCTTCATCGCCGAGGCGCAGGCATAGCCGGTGCCGAAGGCCAGGGCGTCGTGGATCACCACGGCCAGCAGCACGAGGCCCACGTAGTCGAGGAAGTAGCGCCAGTTGCCGGCGATGGCCCCCACGATGAAGGCCACCAGGAAGAAGAGGCTCAGCCAGCGTGCGGGGCGCTTGATGCGCTCGGCCAGGCGCGGCAGTTTTTCGGCGCACAGCAGGCCCAGCACGAAGGGTATGCCGATGATGGCCACGATGTGCAGCACCATCTGCAACGGATCGAGCGCGATGGTGCGCAGCAGCGGCGCCGCGGTGGGATGGATGCCCGCCCAGAAGGCGAAGTTCAGCGGCATCACCACGATGGACAGCAGGTTGGTCACCGCCGTCATCGACACCGACAGCGCCACGTTGCCGCCGGCGCGATGGGTCAGGATGTTGGAGATGTTGCCCGGCGGGCAGCAGGCCACGAGGATCATGCCCAGGGCGATGCTCGGCCCCGGCTGCAGCACCAGCGTGAGGGCGAAGGTGACCGCCGGCAGCACCACGAACTGCGCGACGATGCCCACGCCCATCGCCAGCGGCATGCGCGCCACGCGGCGGAATTCGGCCACCCGGCTGTCCAGCGCGATGCCGAACATCAGGAAGGCGAGGATGACGTTGAGTGCCGCCAGCGAGGCGGGGTTGAAGTTGAGCCGGACTTCATCGACGGGCAGCACCGGGTTCTCCTTGCCTCTGGGGGTCTAGGGCAACGCCGCAATGGCGTCGCGCACCGCCTGGCGGTAGGTGTCCTTGTGGACGTAGTAGGCCATGCGTTCGAGCTTCAGGTAGCGGTAGCCACCGCTCAGGTCGGGCGGTGGCCCGGCCTTGCGCCGGTTCAGCGCCTCGGCTGACGACGAGCCCTGGGTGCGGGCCTGCCAGTACCGTGCGATGAGCTCGGCCTGTTCGTAGCGGCCCTGCCAGCCGATGCCGCTGGCCTCGATCATGCCCATCACGAAGAGCGTGTGCAGGCGCGGATGGAAGATGTTGAGGTAGAGCTGCGGCGCCTGGCCCTGCCAGTTGAGCAGTGCACGGTCGAGGAAGGGGTAGTGCAGCTTGTAGCCGGTGGCGCAGAGCACGAGGTCGTAGTCGCGCGTGCTGCCGTCGGCGAAGTGCACGGTGGCGCCTTCGAAGCGGCGGATGTCGCCGCGCACGCCGATGTCGCCATGCCCGGCGTGGTAGAGCACCAGCGAGTTCACCACCGGGTGCGATTCGTACATGCGGTAGTCGGGTTTCGGGAAGCCGAAGCGCACCGGGTCGCCAGTGAACCACTTCAGCACCGTGGCGTCCACCCGCTGCTTGAGCCAGGCCGGCAGGCGGATCTTGCCGCCCAAGGTGTCGGCCGGCTTGCCGAACACGTACTTGGGCACGAAGTAGTAGCCGCGCCGCACCGAGATGTCCACGCTTTGCGCGTAGTGGACCGCATCCACGGCGATGTCGCAGCCGCTGTTGCCCGCGCCCACGATGAGCACGCGCTTGCCGCGGAAGACCTCCGGGTGCTTGTACTGCGCGGTGTGCATCAGCTCGCCCGTGAACTCGCCGTCGAAACGTGGCCGCTGCGGCTCGGCCAGCGTGCCGTTGGCGATCACCAGGCCCGCATAGTCCTCGACGATCCCGGTGCCGTCCGCACCCTGGCTCGTCACCCGCCAGCGCGGGGCCTCGCTGTGGTCCAGCGGCTCAGCGCGCAGCACGCGGGTGCCGAAGCGGTAGTGCGCACGCAGCCCGAAGTGGTCGGCGAAGTCGCTGAAGTACTGGCGCAACTCGCGGTGGCTGGGGTAGTCGGCCACCGCATCGGGCATCGGGAACTCGGCGAATTCGGTCGTGCGTTTCGACGAGATCAGGTGGGCCGATTCGTAGACCGTGCTGCGCGGGTTGGCGATGTCCCACAGGCCACCCACGTCGGTGTGGGCCTCGAAACCCTGGAAAGGGATGCCCAGCCTGGCGAGGTTGCGGGCCGCGGCCAGGCCCGAGGGACCGGCGCCGATCAGGGCCAGGGCCTCGCCACGGTCGATCGCGGGCGGTGCAACGTGCGCCAGGGCCTCGGGTTCAGTTCTTTTCATGCGACGACGGGAGTCCGGGAATGGGGGTGGCGCCCGCCTCGCCCACGCGGGGCTTGCGCGGCTGGCGCAGCAGCAAAGGGTCGGTCCAGGCGGCGGGCATCAGCGCCAGCGCGCGTTGCAGCCAGCCCAGCCGCCGGGGCAGCACGCAATGCTCGCGCCCCCGGGCCATGGCCTGTGCGATGCGACGGGCCGCCTCGTCGGGCTCCATCAGGCCGGGCATCGCAAACCGGTTGCCCGCCGTGAGCGCGGTGCGCAGATAGCCCGGGCTCACGGTGAGCACGCCCACGCCGCTGCCGCGCAGTTCGGCGCGCAGGCTTTCGAGGTAGCGGATCAGGCCGGCCTTGCTGGCGCAGTAGGCGCCGTTGCCAGGCAGGCCGCGCCAGCCAGCCAGGCTGGCCACACCCACGAGCTGGCCCCGGCCGCGCTCGCGCATCGCGGCCACGAAAGGCTGGAAGGTGGTGGCCACGCCCAGCAGGTTGATCTCCAGCATGCGGCGGAACACCACCAGGTCGTGGGCCTCGGCGGTGTCGTAGCCCCCGGCCACGCCCGCGTTGGCGATCACGGCGTCGGGCAGCCCGACCCGCGTCACCCAGTCCTGGGCCATGGCCTGCATGGCCGCAGGGTCGCTCACATCGGGCGTGTAGACGCGGCAACGCCCGGGCGCGCCCTGGGCGAGCGCCTCGAGCACCGGGCGGTTCAGGCCCACCAGGGCCACACGGGCCCCGCCGGCCACGAAACGGCGCGCCAGGGCCTGGCCCAGGCCGCCACAGGCGCCAGTGAGAACGAGGTTGTCGACGTGCACGGTCAGGGTCTGGGGCTTTGGCTCGAAATGTCTTTGCACCCTAGCCGGCAGCTGGCAAGATTCCGAAAATTTCTTCGATTTCGTCTCGATTTTCGAGATTTCAGACGATCTCATGGACACCCCCTCCACCCCGGGCCTGCGCCTGATCGAACTGCTGGAGCGCCTGGCCGCGCTGGAGGGCCCCTTCACCCTGTCCGAGGCGGTGGCGGCCGGCGGCCTGCCCAAGCCCACCACCCATCGCATGCTGCAGCAGCTCGAAGCCGGGGGCCTGCTGGGGCGTGAACCCTCCGGGCGGCGCTACCAGCTCACGCCGCGGCTGGTGGGCCTGGCCGAGAACGTGCTGCGCGCCAGCACCCGCAGCGGCCTGCGCCATGCCGTGCTGGCGCAACTGGTGGCCGAGCTGGGCGAGACCTGCAACCTCACTGCCCTGGCCGGCGCCGACGTGATCTACCTCGACCGCGTCGAGACCGCCTTCCCGCTGCGGCTGGACCTGCACCCCGGCTCGCGCGTGCCGCTGCACTGCTCGGCCAGCGGCAAGCTCTTCCTGGCGTACATGCCCGCCGCGCGCCGGCGCGAGCTGCTGGCCCAGCTGCCGCTCACCCGGCAGACGGCCCACACGCTGACCACCCCCGAGGCGCTGGAGCGCGAACTCGCGGCCATCCGCCGACAGGGCTACAGCGTGGACGCGGAGGAATTCATCGAGGGGCTGGTGTGCGTGGCCGTGCCGGTGCGCGAATCGACCCAGGGCGAGGTGCGCTGCGCGCTGGCCCTGCAGGCCCCACAGGCGCGCCTGCCGCTGCCGCAGGCCTTGCAGCAGCTCGGCCGGCTGCAGGCCGCTGCGCAAGCGATGTCGCGCAGCCTGGGCTAGCGCGGAAAGGCGGGCAGCAGCGCCACGCCGTGCGCCTCTTCGGGCGGCGTGTGCGCCACGTTGAGCACCATCGACACCATCGCGAAATAGCCCACCAGGCCAGTCAGGTCGATCACGCCGCGCTCGCCGAAGCGGGCCACGGCGCTCGCATAGGTGGCATCGCTCACGCCGTGATGCTGCAGCAGTTCGCCCACGAAGTCGTGCACCAGGGTTTCGTCGGCATCCATCGTGGTGGGCCGCCGGCCTTCGCGCAGGGCTTCGATGGTTTGCGCAGCAGTGCCCGCCTTCAGCGCCAGCGGCACATGCACGCACCATTCGAACTGCTGTGTCCAGTGGCGGGCCACGAGCAGCATCGTGAACTCCGACACGCGCGTGGGCAGGCTGCTGTCGAAGCGCAGGTACTCGCCCACACGCTGCACACGATCCATCAGCGCAGGGCTGCGCAGCAGCGGGATGAAGGGGCCCTTGACGGCCTTGCGCGGGCCGGCGATCAGGGCCTGGGCGGCTTCGCGCTGGGCATCGTCCATGGCGTCCAGCGCCAGCGGGGGCATGCGGTCAGTCGGCAGGAGGGTGTTCATGCAGGGTCCTTTCGAGGCAGTTGCACTTCGGGGCGACGGCGCCACAGCAGGGCCACCATCGCCATCAGCAGGACGGCCGCCGCCAGCAGGCTGGGCCGGGTGATCGGATCGTCGGCGCGGGCCAGGGCGCCCACGGTGAGCGGCCCCAGCCACTGGCCGGTGGCGAAGGCGGCCGTCATCGCGGCCATCACCCGGGTGGGCGCCGCGCTGCCCAGGCGCCGGGCTTCCTGCAGCCCGGCCATCGTGGCCACCATGAAGGTGCCGCCCACGCACACGGCGCTCAGCACCAGGGCCAGGGGTTGCGTTGACACCACCGGCAGTAGCACGCCCACGGTCATCACGCCCATCGCGGCGGCCCAGACCATGCGTGCACCGTGACGCACGAGCAGCGGTGCGGCCACCAGCGTGGACAGGGCCGCCGCCACACCGAACACCGGCCAGACCGCGCCAAAGACACGCGCGTCGTCCACCCACAGGCGCGCCAGGGCCGGCAGGAAGGTGGCCGGCAGGATGTAGCCGAAGCCCAGGGCGCCGTAGCAGGCCACCAGCGGCCACACGGCGCGCGGCACACCGCGTGCCGCGCCCTGGAGCATGGGTGCCGGCGCCACGGCGTCGTCCCGCAGCGGCCGCCATGCTGCGGCGGCCACCGCAGCGGCCAGAACGCCCAGGCCAGCCCAGGTGGGCGCCGCCGGCCACGCCAACAGCCCTGACGTCCAGGCAATGCCACCCGCCACCGCCATGCCCACGCCCACGCCGGCGAACACGCCGCCCGCGGCGCCCGGGCGGCCCGCTTTCGCCAGCCAGCCCATTGCCCAGGCCGACACCCCCACCAGCACGAAGGCACTGCACACGCCTGCCGCAAAACGCCACAGCCAAGCCATCACCCCACCCGGTGAAGCGGCCATCGCCAGCGTGCACACGGCCACGCCCAGCAGGCCGGCCCGCGCCGCGGCACCGGCACGCGGGTTCAGCGCCATGCACGCGAGCGCCCCGCCCAGGTAGCCGAGGTAGTTGGCCGCCGCGAGCTGACTGCCAGCCGCAAGCGACAGGCCCTCGGCCTGCATCAGCGGCAGCAGAGGCGTGAAGGCAAAGCGGCCGATGCCCATGCCCGAGGCCAGGCCCATCAGCCCCACGACCAGTGCCCAGCGCACCCCGACCGGCTCATGCTTGTCACTCATGAGGGCCGATGCTAAGGTGAACTTGTATTCTTGAATATTGAATATTCAAGAACGACTTGTTCTTGAACAGAGATCTTCATGGAACTGGCCGACCTGCACATCTTTCGCACCGTGGTCGAGGAAGGCGGCATCGTGCGCGCCGCACGCCGGCTGCACCGGGTGCCTTCGAGCGTGACCACCCGCATCCAGCAGCTGGAGGCCGCCGTCGGCGCGGAACTCTTCCATCGCGAGCGCCAGCGCCTGCACCTGTCGTCCAGCGGCGAACTGCTGCTGGCCTATGCCGAGCAGATGCTGCGCCTGTCGGACGAGGCCCGCGCCGCACTCGCCGGCGATGCCCCGCGCGGCCTGCTGCGCCTGGGCTCGCTGGAAGCCACGGCCGCCAGCCGCCTCCCGGGCCTGTTGGCGCAGTTCCATCGCGACCATCCTGCCGTGCGCCTGAGCCTGCAGACCGGCACCAACGACGCGCTGACCGCCGCCGTGGCCGAACGCCGCCTCGATGCCGCCTTCGTGGCCGAAGCTCCCGCACTGGCGGGTCTGGCCCACGCACCGCTGTTCAAGGAAAGGCTCGTGCTGGTGTCGCACCCCGACCACCCGCGCATCCGCCGGCCCGAGGATGCACTGGATGACACCGTGCTGGCCTTCCCCGAAGGCTGCGCCTACCGGCGCCGCCTGCTGCGCTGGCTGGGCGACACCCGCCGCCCCGGGGCCAGCGTGCTCGACCTGGGGTCGTACCACGCCATCGTTGCCTGCGCGGCCGCAGGCGTGGGCATCGGCGTGCTGCCCGAGTCGGTGCTCGACACCCTGGGCCACACCGCGGTGGCGCGCCATGCGCTGCCGCGGGCGGTGGGCCAGCTCGTCACGCCGCTGGTGTGGCGCGAAGGCGAAGACACCGCCGCGTTGCGGGCGCTTCGCACGCTGCTCGGGC
>Ga0114986_1000047_pt1 | contig 32987 bp, 37 predicted proteins | sample Shrwel1BS1Day17_FD_96988 | JGI IMG/M metagenome (GOLD analysis project Ga0114986, IMG submission 96988) | Subsurface microbial communities from deep shales in Ohio, USA - Utica-3 well 1 S-1-Day17 | ecosystem: Environmental > Aquatic > Deep subsurface > Shale gas/oil reservoir > Produced... | reverse complement strand
TGGGCATGTAGGCGTGTTCCTTGCCGCACAGCTCGGCGCACTGGCCGTAGAAGTCGCCGGTCTTCTCGGCGCGGAACCAGGTGTCGCGCACGAAGCCGGGGATGGCGTCCTGCTTGACGGCGAAGGCCGGGACCATCCAGGCGTGGATCACGTCGTTGGCGGTGGTGATGATGCGCACCTTCTTGCCCACCGGCACCACCAGCGGGTTGTCCACCTTCAGCAGGTAGTCGTCGGTCGGCGCCGGCTTGCCCGACTCGGACATGGCGCGGTGCGTACTGTCCAGGGTGGAGAGGAAGCCGATGCCCTCGCCTTCGCCCTTGAGGTAGTCGTAGCCCCACTTCCACTGGTAGCCAGTGGCCTTGATGGTCAGGTCGGCGTTGCTGGTGTCCTTCATGGCCACCACGGCCTTGGTGGCCGGCAGCGCCATCAGGATCACGATGATGAAGGGCACCACGGTCCAGGCGATTTCCACGGTCACGGACTCATGGAAGGTGGCCGGCTTGTGGCCGACGGATTTGCGGTGCTTGAAGATCGAATAGAACATCACACCGAACACCAGCACGAAGATGATCGCGCAGGTGATCAGCATGAACCAGTTCAGCCAGTGCACATCTTCGGCAATCTTGGTCACCGGGGGGTGCAGGTTCAACTGGTTGACCGCCGGACCGCCCGGCAGGTCATTCACAGCCTGGGCGGCGGTGAACGCTGCCGTGCCAGCCCACGCACTTGCCGCGAGCAGCAGTGAAGTCAATTTATTAGAAATGCTCTTCATCATGTTCACTTCTTCAATGTCTTAATTAATCCAAGACTGCCCAGGCTTGCCGGACATACGGCTTGCGACCCACGAGACCGCCATGGAAACGGCGGGCAGCGATGTCCCCGTTGAAAACCTAAATTCAGCGCCGGCTTATTGTAGCCGAGCGTCCAGAACGCCCGAACAGGTGTTGACCCTGATCAAACAACAGAACCCTGGGCCTTGCGATTTCTCAATGAGTCGCGCATCTCTTCCAGCGAGAATGTCGCCCCCGACGCGGCCGGCCTGCGCGGTTGCGGCTTGAAGGCATGACCGTAGATGATCTCGAAGGTGAGCTTGAGCCGCCCGCCCGCAGCCGGCTCGGCCAGCTGCAGCAGGGCCTGCTCCAGTCGCCGGCGCCAGGCGCGGCCGCGCAGGGCGGCAAAACGCTGCGCATGCAGGTTGCGCCCCAGTTCGCGCAGTTCCTGCAGCAGGCGCTGCGGCGTCTCGAAGGTGAGTTCGATGCGCTCCATGTCCATCACCGGCTCGGCAAAGCCCGCAGCCACCAGCATGTCGCCCCAGTCGTGCATGTCGGTGAACTCGTGCGTCGGGGCCGGCCAACCCAGGCTCTGGTACAGCGCACGCAGTTCACGCAGTGTGTCGGGCCCCAGGCAGGAGAACATCAGGAAGCCGTCCACCGCCAGTGCGTCGAACCAGCGTGCCAGCAGTGCCTGCGGGTCGGCTGCCATGTGCAGCGCCATGTTGGCCCACAGCATCTCGGCCGCTCCGGGGGGCGACACCGGCACGGGGCGCACGTTGCCGCGCCAGCGCGCCGGATGCCACCACGGTTTCACTATCTTTTTTATAGCATCCTGCGCCCCGTCTTCGGGGGAAAGCACCAGGAAACACTGCGAATCCGGATAACGCCGCATCAACAGCTCCTGCGCTTGCAGGCCACCACGCAGCGGCTCCCAGTGCGCCCAGGTGGCGGGCTTGCGCATGATCCAGTCCAGCCGTTCCTCCATGCGCCGTGCCACCTCCTCGTGCAGCCAGGGCGAGGCCGCCACCGGCAGATGCTGCCAGCGCTCGGCAGCGCGGGGGTCGATGGTGGGCGGTCGTTCGGAAGTCATGGTGGGGTCGTTCGCGCCACGAGTATATTGACTCCATGTTCCGCCGCCTGCTCGACCGCCTTTCCGGCGCGCTGCCCGGGCAGTGCGAGGTCTGCCATGCCTGGCCCGCCCGACCGGTCTGCGACAGCTGCGCCACCCGTTTCGCCCAGCCCCGGGCGCGCTGCCTGACCTGTGCCCTGCCGGTGCCGGCCGGTGTGCGGCAGTGCGGTGCCTGCCTGAAGGCGCCGCCGCCGCTGGACCGCTGCCTGGCCGCGGTGGACTATGCCTACCCCTGGTCCAACCTCATCGGCCGCTTCAAGTTCAACAGCGCCCCCGGCTGGGCCGCCAGCCTGGCCGAGCTGCTGCGCAGCACGCCGTGGGTGGAGCCCGCCCTGGACGAGACCGACCTGCTGCTGCCCATGCCGCTGTCGCGCGAACGCCTGCAGCAGCGCGGCTACAACCAGGCCTTGGTGCTGGCCCGCCAGCTGGCGCCAGCCAAGACCCGGCCCGACCTGCTGTTGCGGCTGCGGGATACGCCGGCTCAAAGCGCGCTGGCGCGCGCCGAGCGGATGCGCAATGTACGCGGCGCCTTCGCGGTCGAGCCGCTACGCCTGGCGGAAGTCCGCGACCGACGCATCGTGCTGCTCGACGACGTGATGACCAGCGGCGCCTCCCTGTACGCTGCGGCGCGCGCGCTGCGCGACGCTGGCGCTGCGCACATCACCGGTCTGGTGTTGGCGCGAACCGAATAGAACAAAACAGAGACACCAAGCAGCCAGCGACAATAGGCGCATGTTCCACATCGTCCTGGTCGAACCCGAGATTCCGCCCAACACGGGCAACGTCATCCGCCTGGCCGCCAACACCGGCTGCACCCTGCACCTGATCGAGCCGCTGGGGTTTTCGATGGACGACAAACACATGCGGCGCGCCGGCCTGGATTACCACGAGTACGCCGAGGTGCGTCGCCATGCCAGCTGGGAGGCCTTCATCGCCGGCGAGCAACCGCAGCCGGAGCGCATGTTTGCACTCACCACGCGCGGCACGCGCTTCGTGCACGACGTGGCTTTCCAGCCCGGCGACTGGCTCGTGTTTGGTGCCGAGACCCGTGGCTTGAGCGATGCGGTGCGCGCATTCTTTGCGCCGCCGCAGCAGCTGAAGCTGCCGATGCGCCCCGGCCAGCGCAGCCTGAATCTGTCGAACGCGGTGGCGGTGACGGTGTTCGAGGCCTGGCGCCAGAACAAGTTTCAGGGGTAACGCCGCGCGATCGACTCGGCCACGCAGACCGGCTTGGCCGCGCCCTCGCGCTCGACCGTGACCTCCCACGTCATCTGCATACCCTGGTGGTCGATGGGCTCACAGGCCAGCAGCTTCAGGCGGGCGCGCAGGCGACTGCCCACCGGCACCGGCGCCATGAAACGCACGCGGTTCAGGCCATAGTTCACACCCATGCGGGACTCCACCACCTCGATGGTGCTCTCGAAGAACCGGGGGATCAGCGAGAGGGTCAGAAAGCCGTGCGCGATCGGGCCGCCAAAGGGGCCGGCCTTGGCCCGCTCCACGTCGACGTGGATCCACTGGTGGTCGCCGGTAGCCTGGGCAAACTGGTTGACCTGCTCCTGCGTGATGGTGAGCCAGTCGCTGACCGCGACCTCCTGGCCCACGAGCGCAGGGAACTCCTGGAGAGACTGAAAGGTTTTCATGCCGACCACTGTAGCGACCCGTCCCGCAGACCGGCTGTCATGCGCGCGACGCGCGTGGGATCAAGCGTCGAGCCAGCGGCAGATGCCCTGCCACTGCTCCAGGTCCTTCTCGACCCGGCTGGGCGCCACATCGAACAGCGTCAGCCCGTGCGCAGCAAGGTGGATGTAGTTCTGGGTATCGCGCAGGTAAGCCAGCACCGGCAGGCCCAGGCTCTCGACGAAGGCGCGCAGCCGGTCGGCCGACAGCGTGCGGCTGTCCACCCGCATGCCAACGATGCCGATCTGCATGCCCGGATGGCCGTGGGCCTTGATCTCGTCCAGGAAGGCGCGGGTGGCGTAGATGTCGAAGATGCTGGGCTGCAAGGGCACGATCACCTTGTCGGCGTGCCGCAGCACTTCCTTCAGGCGCGAGCCCTTGAGACCGGCCGGCGTGTCGAGCACCACATGGGTCGTTCCCTTGGGCAGTTTGGCCAGCTTGTCCTCGCCCACCTCCCAGCCCACGATGGGCCGCGCCCCTGCCGGCCGCAGCCCCAGCCACAGGCGGGAAGACTGCTGGCGATCGGCGTCGCCCAGCATCACGCTGTGTCCCTTGCTGGCAAAGTACCCGGCCACATTGGTGGACAGGGTGGACTTGCCCACGCCTCCCTTGGGATTGGCAACCACGACAACCGGCATCTCGTGCTCCTTGAAGTCTGACCTGGCGCTATGTTAGCTTAGGGCCTGAACCCCTCCTGACAGGCCGTTGCGGCCCGGACTCCATGGAACACACCCCCACCTGGCTTGGCAATACCTTCATCTACCTGGGCGCCGCGGTGGTCGCCGTCCCGCTGAGCAAGTACCTGGGGCTGGGCGCCATCATCGGCTACCTGGCGGCCGGCATCGCCATCGGCCCCTGGGGCCTGGGCCTCGTCAGTGCGGTCGAGGACATCCTGCACTTCGCCGAGTTCGGCGTGGTGCTGATGCTGTTCCTGATCGGGCTGGAGCTCGAGCCGCGCCGCCTCTGGGGTCTGCGCCGGCCGATCTTCGGCGGCGGCAGCGTCCAGGTGCTGGCCTGCACCGGCGCGCTCTTCGCGCTGGTCTACGCGCTGGGACTGGCCTTCCCGGCCACGCTGGGCGGCTGGCAGACGGCGCTGGTGGCGGCACTGGGCTTGGCCCTGTCGTCCACGGCCATCGCGTTGCAGGTGATGGCCGAGCGCAACCTGCTGCCCACCCAGGGCGGGCAGGCCGGCTTTGCCATCCTGCTGTTCCAGGACGTGGCGGCCATCCCCATCCTGGCCCTGCTGCCGCTGCTCGGCAGCGACGCCGGCCTGCTGGCCGACCCGGACGTTTCGGCCCTCGGCCGCCTGTGGACCGCGCTGCGCATCATCGGCGTGATCGTCGGTGTCGTGATCGGCGGCCGGCTGCTGCTGCGCCCACTGCTGCGCTGGATCGCGCGCAGCCGCACGCCCGAGATCTTCACCGCCGCCTCCTTGCTGCTGGTGGTCGGCGTTGCCACGCTGCTGCAGAAGGTCGGCCTGTCGATGGCGCTGGGCGCCTTCCTGGCCGGCGTGCTGCTGGCCGAGAGCGAGTACCGGCGCGAACTGGAAACCGACATCGAGCCGTTCAAGGGGCTGCTGCTCGGCTTGTTCTTCATTGCCGTCGGCATGAGCATCGATTTCGATGTGCTGCGCCAATCACCCGGCCTGATGGCGGCCATCGTGGCGGGCTTTCTCGCTCTCAAGGCGCTGGTGATCTACGCCATGACGGTGCGCCTGCAGGTGCCGGTGCAGGAGCGGCCCGTGCTCACCTTGCTATTGGCGCAGGGCGGCGAGTTCGCCTTCGTCGTGTTCCAGGCCGCTGTCGGTGCCAAGGTGCTGCCGGCGGCCACGGCCTCGCTGCTGATCGGTGCCGTGGCGCTGTCGATGCTGCTGAGCCCGCTGCTGCTGGTGGCGCTGGACCGCCTGCTGCTGCCGCGCTTTGCCCGCGCCAGCGGCGCAACGCTGGCGGAGATTTCCGAGCCGCAGGAGGCGCCGGTGCTGATCGCCGGCTTCGGTCGTTATGGCCAGATCGTGGCGCGCGTCATGCTGGCGCAGGGCATCCCCAGCACGGTGCTCGACCACGACGCCGACATGATCGAGGCGGCGCGCAGCTTCGGCTACCGCGTGCACTATGGCGATGCCACACGCCTGGATCTGATGCGCCTGGCCGGCGCAGCCACCGCCAAGGTGCTGGTGGTGGCGGTGGACGACAAGGAGCAGAGCCTGAAGATCGTCGACCTGGTGCGCGAACATTTCCCCCAGCTGCAGATCGTGGCGCGCGCGCATGACGTCACCCACTGGCATGAACTGCGCGAACGCGGTGTGACGCTGGTGCAGCGCGAGCTGTTCGAGTCCAGCCTGCGAAGCGCCCGCAGCGTGCTGGAATTGCTGGGCGACACCCCCGAGCAGGCCCGCTCCGTGGCCTGGCGCTTCCGGCGTCACAACCTCGAACTGTTCGAGCAGATGCACCCGCACTTCAGGGACCGCAACCAGCTCATCGCCGTGGTCAAGCAGGGCCGGCAGCAACTCGAAGAGCAGATGGCACAGGAACGGGCGCTGCGCCAACAGGCACCGGACGAGCCGCCGCGCTGACTCAGCGCAAGGCGTCCCACACCAGCTTGACGCCGGTCAGGAAGAGGCCGAGGTAGATCAGCTGGTAGAACAGCCGCGGGTCGATGCGCCGTGCCATGCGGATGCCGGCCCAGACGCCGATGGGTGCCAGCGGCAGCAACACCAGCGACGTGGCCAGGTTGCGCCAGTCCAGCAGCCCCAGCCAGGCATATGGCAGCCACTTGGAGAGGTTGATGAAGAAGAAGAAATACGACAGCGTGGCCGCAAACACCACCGGCTTCAGCTTGAGCGGCAGCACATAGGCCGTGATAGGCGGTCCACCGGCATGCGCGACGAAACTGGTGAAACCGGAGGTGGCGGTGAGCACGGCGCCCAGCCAGCGCGGCGGTGCGGCGCTGTCGGCACGTGGCGGAAACAGCAGACGCTGGGCCAGGAACAGCAGCGTGAACACGCCCACGATGCCGGCCACCACCGGCGCCGCCAGCACCTTGAAGAGCAGCGCCCCGATCACGATGCCCAGCAGCCCGAAGGGCAGCAGGAACCCGAGCAGGCGGCGGTCGAACTCCTTGCGCAACGCCGCGATGCCCAGCAGGTCCATCACCAGCAGCACCGGCATCAGGATGGCGGCAGCCTGCGGCACCGTGACCGCCATCGCCATCAAAGGCACGGCCAGCGAGCCGAAGCCGGCGCCGAAACCGCTCTTGCTGATGCCCAGCAACAGCACCGCCGGCACGGACACCAGGTAGAAATAGGGATCGGTGATGAGGGGGAAATCCAAGACAGGTTCGCTTCAGACACAACCCCGGTGCGGGGTGGCTTGCAGTGTAGCGGGCCAGGGCAAAAGCACTACACTGCGCACCAGATTGATTTCACCACCTGCCATGTCCGACACCCGCCCCGCCCTGCCCGACCACCTGTCCATCGACCCGCGCAGCCCGCATTACGTGGCTGCCATCTTCGAGCACGACGTGGGTATCCGCTTCAACGGCAAGGAGCGCGCGGACGTGGAGGAATACTGCATCAGCGAAGGCTGGGTCAAGGTACCTGCCGGCAAGACGCTGGACCGCAAGGGCAACCCGCTGATGCTCAAGCTCAAGGGCAAGGTCGAGGCGTTCTACCGCTGACGGCGGCGCCTCACCCGCCACGCACTTACGGCTGCGGCCGCTCCGGGCCCTGCGTGCCTTCGGCACGCGCTGCCAGATAGGCATAGAGATCCAGGATATGGGCGCTCACGCTCGGCTCGCCCTGCCAGGCCGGCATGGCCAGCGGGGCGTCCTTGCGCTGCATGATCACCTCGACCTGCGCCTCGCGCTCCGCGGCCGTGCGAGCGGCCGACCCGGCCGGCGCCTGGGTCCAGTCGTAGCGCTGCAGCACCAGGCCAACAAAACGTCGTGAGCCCATGTCGCGCACGCGCGGCAGCAGGTCTGGGGCGTTGATGGTGCCGGTCGCCGCCGCGCCGTGGCAGCTCGCGCAGCGGTCCTGGAAGACACGCCAGCCGACATAGACCGAACCCGGCTGCTTGGCGCGTTGCGCCACCTCCTCGGCCGGCTGCTTGTTCTGCCATTCCACGGCACAGCCCGCCAGCAGCAGCGCCGCACTCACCGCGCCACCCCACAGCCAGGCCTGCTTCGACATCTTGCTCATCGTCAACCCCTTCACGTTGCACGCGCCCGCAACACCCGGCTGAACGCCCGGTGCGGCATCGCGAATCTGCGCCCGATTGTGACCGACATTCAGCAGCACCTGCGTGCCACCGGAGCGATCCGGGCCGCCTCGTATTCACACGGGGCCAACAGTGAAGCGCCGGCAAAGGCCGCGTGCAAAGCGCCTCCGTGTAGAGAGAGGGTGTTCAAGCAGGAGGTTCCGCTCCCGGCAGCCGGCCACGATGTCGCACCGCCGCTCCAGGCCGCCACCTGACGTGAACCAGGTTGCAACGGCCTGCGCTGCGCGCGTCAGCCCACGCGGGCCTTGAGCTTCTGCATGGCGGCCAGCAGCTCGCCAATGACCTTGCCCGTGGCTTCGTCCGTCAGCTCACCCTGCTCGTTGAACTTGCCGGCACAGTGGTTGATGAAGACCTCCGGCTTGTTGACCACGAAGGCATTCATGAACACCATGACCTGACGCAGGTGGTACTGCACGCGCGCCGTGCCGACCTGCCCGGGGCTGGCCCCCATGATGCCCACCACCTTGCCGTCAAACGGCGGCTCCGGCGGACGCGACAGCCAGTCCAGCGTGTTCTTCAGCACGCCGGGGATGGAGAAGTTGTACTCGGGCGTCACGATCAGCACCGCGTCGGCGGCGCGCACCTGCGCCTTCAGTGCCGTCACCGCGGCCGGCTCGCCGGCCGCGCGCACGTCGTCGTTGTAGAGCGGAATCTGAGAGATGTCGGCGATGGAGAGCTCCATGCCAGCGGGCGCCAGCTTCTGCGCCGCGCGCAGCGCCAGGTGTTGAAGGAGCCCTTGCGCAGGCTGCCTGAAATGCCGAGAACTTTCATGATTTTCCTCTTTCAATGAATAAACACAACCCGGTGGGCTCTCCGGTCTTGACACCAGAGTGGCGCCCGGGACTTTGGCGGCTCTGCCATTCGGGCATCAGCACGCCATGTATGCGGCCGCTCCTTGGGCAGGGGGCGTCAAGGCACCACATAGTCCACCTGGTGGCGGGCGATGCGCAGGCCGGCCAGCTCGTCTTTCACGCGCAGATGCTCGGGATGCGCACCATAGGCGTCGAGCGCAGCCTGGCTCTCGAACTCGGAATACAGCACCACGTCACAGGCGTAGTCGACGCGGCTGACGTCGACGCCGATCTCCAGTCGCAGCAGGCCGGGGATGCGGCCGCGCAGGCCTTCAAAGCTGCGCTGCAGCTGCGCGATGCCGCGCGCCTTCTCGGCCGGCGTCTCGCCCCGCACGTTCCACATCACGATGTGTCGGATCATGGGCAGTACAGCTCAGGGGGCAGGCGGGAAGCCGGCCTTCTGCGGCCACAGGTTCACGAAGGCGTGCACCGTGGTGCTGGCATACAGGCCGGCCTGGGTGAAAGGCTCGTTCGCCAGCCAGGCGTGCGCCGCGTCACGCGACGGGAAGTCGATCACCAGCAGGCTGCCCAGCATGGTGCTGCCATCGTCATGCGTGAACGGACCGGCAAAGGCCATGCGGTCGGCCACCTGGGCCAGGTACGCCTTGTGCGCGGGGCGCACGCGCTGGCGCAGCGCGCCGTGATCGGGTTTGTCGAGCAGGATGAAGGCAAACAGCATGGTTTCCTCTCAGAGATAGGCCAGCCAGGTGGAGAGGCCGGGGAAGACGATGAGCAGCAACAGCACGGTGGCCATCATCAGCACGAAAGGGAATGCGCCGGCGAAGATGTCGCGGATGGTGATGCGCGCATCGTTCAACGCCGACTTCACGGTGTAGACCGAGACGCCGAAGGGCGGCGTCAGCAGGCCGATCTCCACCGCCACCACGGTGACCACGCCAAACCACACCACGTCCATGCCGAAGCTGCGCGCGATCGGCAGCACGATGGGCAGCATGATCAGCATGATGGACACCGAGTCGATGATGCAGCCCAGCGCCACCACGATCGCCACGTAGGCGCCAATGAAGCCCCACGGTCCCAGTCCCAGGTGGGTGATGCCCTCCGTCACGGCGGCCGGCATGCCGGTCAGCGCCAGCATGCGGCTGTAGAGCATGGCCGAGATGATGAGGAACAGCACCGACACCGAGACGTAGCCGGTCTCCACCAGCACGTTCCACAGCTTGGCCCAGGTGAGGCGTCGGCGCGCCAGCGCGATCACCAGTGCACCGGCCGCGCCCACGGCGCCGGCCTCGGTGGGCGTGAACAGTCCGCCGTACAGGCCACCCAGCACCAGCAGGATCAGGATCAGGATCGGGATGAACTTGATCATGGCGCTGCGCCAGGTTTCCTGCGGCTCGTCCCGCACCGCATCCGACGCCCCGGGCACCAGAATCATGGCCGGGCGCAGGTAGGCCATGCCGACGATCAGCACCGCAAAGCCAAGCGCCAGCACGATGCCCGGGATGACGCCGGCAATGAACATGCGGCCGATCGATTCCTCGGCCAGCACACCGTAGATGATCATCAGCAGCGAAGGCGGAATCAGCATGCCCAGCACCGAGGAGCCCGCCACCACGCCGACGGCAAAACGCGCCGTGTAGCCGTGGCGCATCATCTCCGGCACGGCCACCTTGGTGAACACCGAGGCCGAGGCGATGGAGATGCCGGTGATGGCGGCAAACACCGCGTTGGCCCCCACCGTGGCCAGCCCCAGGCCGCCGCGGATGCGCCGCATCAGCCACTGGAACACATCAAACGTGTCGCGCCCCACCCCCGAGACGCTGACCAGCATGCCCATCAGCACAAAGAGCGGGATGACGCCAAAGAGGTAGTCGCGGATGGCGTCGTTGGCCGAAGCAGCCACGAAACGTGCCGCCACCTCCGGGCTCTTGACCAGCCACACGCTGAGGAAGGAGGTGACGATCAACGCCACGCCGATGTGCATGCCGAAGTAGATGCCGGCCAGCATCAGCACGATGGCCAGCGCTCCGATCTGCAAGTCAGTCATGGTTGGACTCCCGCCAGTCCTGCACCGTCAGCAGCACGTACTGCAGCGCCGCCAGCACCGCTCCCAGCAGCACCACCGCGCGCATCGGCCAGGTCGGGAAGGTGAAGACGCCTTCCACCCCGAAGAACTCGCTGTCGTCCCAGGCGCGCGCCAGCAGCGGCCAGGTGGCGTAGGCAATCACGCCGCAGGCAAAGATGCCGGCCAGCGAAAACAGCGCGCGCAGCCGCTTGCCGGCACGCGGCCGGCGCTGGATGAAGGGGTCGATGAACAGGTCGGCCCGCGACATGCGGCCGTGGCGCAGCGTGGCCGGCAACTGCAGGAAGACGATGACCACGATGCTGGTGGCCACCAGCTCGGCCACGCCGTCCAGCGGGTGGTTGATCAGGTTGCGCAACAGCACGTCGGCACACATCAGCAGCATCACCAGGCCAATCACCACCGAACCGGCGGCATTGAGCCCGTCGACCAGCCGGCCGAACAGGCTGCTCGGCGCCGCCGATGCCGGCGCGGCTTCAAGATCGGTATTCGCTTCGTAAGACATGAATTACTTCAGCTCCCGATCCCAGTCGCGTGCGGGTTTGACGCCGCGCTTGCGCAGCGCATCCATGTAGGTCTTGACGATCTCCTTGGCCGGGCCCTTGCTGGCGTTGGCCTTGGCCCAGTCGGCGGCCAGGTTGGGCATGGTCTGCACCCACTTCTCGCGTTCGCCGCCGCTCAGGTTGGTCAGGCGCACCGCGGGGGTCTGGTTGGCGCCGCGTTCCACCATGGTCTTGAGCGCGCCTTCGTAGCGCTGCATCAGCGTCTCACCCAGCGCCTTGGAATACTCCTTGCCCACGTCCTTGACGATCTTCTGCACCTCGGGCGGCAGCTTGCTGTAGCTGTCCTTGTTCATGGCCATGCCGCCGATGTAGAGCGCGCCGATGTTTACCGTGGTGATGTAGGGCGCCACCTCGTAGATCTTGTTGGGCAGGATGCCGGTCGCGATGGAAATGGTGCCTTCGCTCACACCACTCTGGATGTCGGTGTAGTAGCTGGTGAGCGAGCCGTCCACCGGCACCGCGCCCGAGCCCTTGAGCCACAAGCCGATGGAACCGGGCGCCGAGATCTTGCGGCCCTTCAGATCGGCATAGGTGGCGATCGGGTTCTTGGTGAACAGATGGTAGGTGTCCACGCCGGTGGCGCCGAGGAACACCATGTTGTTCTTGTCCCATTCCTTCTGCAGCGCCGGCACCTTTTCGTTCATCTCGTTGGCCACGTCGAGGATGATGCGCACGTCGTCGGTGGTGAAGGGCGTCACGGTGCCGAACTGCGACAGCGGCATCTTGGCCGCCTCCAGGTTGTGGAACACCCAGCCGATGTCGGTCACGCCCTGCTCCACGCTGGTGAGCGTGGCGTTCATCTTGTAGAGCTGGCCGCCGTAGGCCTCGCGCCACTCGATCTTGTAACCCTTGTTCAGCGCCGCCACCCGCTTATTGACCTCCGGCACGAACAGCGTGCTCATCAGCCCCACCCAGGGCAGCACCACCGGGTGGCTGGAGGCGATGGTCAGCTTGAAAGTCTGCTGCGCCTGCGCCGGCAGCACCGCCGCCGTCGACAGCGCCACGCCCAGTGTGGTGGCCAGGGCAGTTTTCATCATCAGTCGCTTGCTCATGCTTGTCTCCTTGTCTGTTTGTGGAAGCAGTCTCACTGGCAAAAAATCATTTCTCGGGGTTGAGCACGAAGTCGTACTCCAGCAGGTAGGTGCCATCGGGCTGTCTGACCCAGTCCTTCACCAGCGACTGGCGCACACCGAACACGGCATCGGAGTCGAGGTACTGGTCGCCGTCTCGGAACACGTGGGTAATCAGCGTCTCGTAGCCGTCGGCCTTGATCATGAAATGCAGGTGTGCCGGGCGCCAGGGGTGGTTCTTGCTGGCGCGCAACATCTCGCCCACCGGGCCGTCGGTGGGAATGGGGTAGGCCTCGGCGCGGATGCTGCGGAAGTGGAACTTGCCGTCCAACCCGGACTTGAGCACACCGCGCGCCTGCGCATGGGCGAGGTGGGCGTACTGCACGTCGTAGTTGCCATCGGCATCGGCCTGCCAGACCTCCACCGTCGCATGCGGCACCGGCTCGCCGTTCAGGCCGCGCACCGTTCCGCGCACCACGCAGGGCTCGCCCTGCGCGCCGTTGGCCACATCCTCGCCGTGGTCGTAGTGCGGCGCGCCTTCCACGTAGAAGGGGCCGAACACGGTGGATTCGGTGCAGCCGGCCGGCTTCTTGTTGTTCTGCGCCACCACCAGCATGGACAGGCCCAGCGTGTCCGACAGCAGGATGAACTCCTGCCGTGTGTCGGTACACATGTGGCCGGTGCGGGTCAGGAAGTCGATGCCCTTGAACCACTCCTCCTCGGTCAGCTTGGTCTCGCGCGCAAAGGCGTGCAGATGCTGCACCAGGCTGGTCAGGATCTCCTTCAGCCGCGGATCGGGCGTCTTGGAAAAGCGCTCGATCACCGCCTGGGTGATGGTGTCCTCATTCAGGTTGCGCATCGTGTTTGTCTCCTCTACGGGTTCTCGCTAGCGGACAAACTGTAGAAGTCCGCCACAATTTGCGAAAGAGCGCTGCCGTAAATGACTTTTCCGCGCAGCGAAAAAAACAGGAGACTGCGGTGGACCGCTGGACGGAACTGGAACTGTTTGTGCAGGTGGCTGAAACCGGCAGCCTGAGCCGCGCCGCCGAGGCGCTGGACCTCTCCAACGCGGCGGCCAGCCGGCACCTGCAGGCGCTGGAAGACCGGCTAGGCGCACGGCTGGTGGAGCGCAACACCCGCCGCCTGTACCTGACCGACACCGGCCAGGAGTTCTTCAGCCGCGCCAAGACCGTGCTGGCCGACCTGAAGGACGCCGAAGACGCGGTGAACGCCGCCACCCTCAACCCCACCGGCACGCTGCGCATCACTGCCTCGCTGTCGTTTTCCATGCACCACGTGGCGCCGCTGTTGCGCGAGTACACCCAGCGCTACCCGAACGTCAGCGTGCACGTGGAAGCCGCCAACCGCTACCTGGACATCATCGACAACAACATCGACGTCGCCATCCGCACACGCGAGTTCGAGCCGGACTCCAACATCACCGTGCGCCGACTGGCCCAGACGCGCCGCATCCTGGCCGCCGCGCCACGCTACCTGGCCAAGCATGGACGGCCCAAGACGCTGGAAGACCTGGCGCAGCACAAGCTGCTGATCTACACCCACGCCAACAACCCGAACGAGCTGCGCTTCACGCGCGACGGCCAGACCACCACGCTGTCGGTGAAGGGGCTGCTGGAGTCGAACGATGGGCAAATATTGCGCGCCGCCGCGCTGGACGGCATGGGCATCCTGGTGCAGCCCACCTACATCCTGTACGACGACATGGTGGCCGGCCGCCTGGTGCCGGTGCTGGACGACTGGGATCTGCCGCGCCTGACCGTCAACCTGGCCTACCCCAGCCGCAAGCACCTATCAGCCAAGGTGCGCACCTTCATCGACTTCATGGCCGAGCACTTTGTGAAGATGAACTATGAGCAGAAGTGGACGGGGAGGTTTGGGGTGGATTGAAGGTTTGAATCCTGCCTGCAACGGATGCTCGTCATTTTGCAAAGCAACCGCTCAACGGTTAACTTGAGCCACGTAGATTCCTGCGTCCTGGATGAAACCCGCTAAAACGGAGGCTCGTCGCTTGGCGCTGGATTTGTTGCACCGCTTACAACAGACTGCGTTACTAAGAGCGTTGAACTCAGTAATTCGCTGACCTTTCGAAGGCGAGCACTTAATGGCTCCGCCTCCCGCCCATGAAGGCGCTTCATTTTGCTGACACGTCCAATTGCCTGAGCTATCGCACTTCGTAACTCGGGCCCCGACTCGCCGGAAGCTTGCCGGCGCTCTATTTGGTAGACCTGCGCCTGAATATTTGCCCTCTCTTTTTTAGGCAAACTGGGCTGAGATTTGCTATTTGCATTCAACCCCATGATCTTGATAGGGCGACTAGCCGGCAAAGAATCATGTTTAGCCCGCTGCGGCTTAAATCCTGCAGCACCAATCATTCCGTAGACTTGACTGATAAGCCAAGTCTTGTCTTCAGCACTCAGTGCATCAGTCGACGACATGGTTAGATCGTCTACGTAGCGGCTGTAGCGAATCCCTTTTTGGGAAAGCCTCTCAACCAAGGCCGGCTCACGGTCCCAGAAGGCGAGGTTGGCCAAATAAGAACTTGTTGGCGTACCTTGAAAGACCCGCCCCTCGCGGGTGGTCAGATTTGTGAGCAGACTTGCCACCTCGTCTGAAAACCCAAAGAAGTCATGCCAAATTCGGTAGACATGATGTGAAGTGATGTTATCGAAGAACTTCGTGATGTCTTCGGTGAAGGCTTGTTTGGCGCCCTTATGGATAGCGGCGTTGGTAATGAAGTCGTTCCCCGCCAAAGAACCTGTCAGGTACGGAGGGAAATAAACCTGCTTGAAGAAAGTCGTATTGATTTTTTTGAGTAACGGCTTCAGCGGTGCTTTTGTGTCATAGACATACCGAATTCCACCGTTCTTTTTCACTTTTGGCTTGGGACCGATATACAGAGAAGGAGCACGCTTCTCCAGAGAACGAAGCATCGGCTCCGGCACTCCAAGTGCGCAAGCTAGCGAGGAAACGCTTTGTATGGGCGCGTGTGGATATACGGGCCTGTCCATACGCTTCTAAGCGCGCATAACATCCAACACAGCCACGGAAAGAAGGCGGCTGGTCTCTGCATCCAAGCCTTGAAGCTCGTCCTTGCCTGCTGCGAGGAACATGAGAATCGGTGTCGGCACAGCAAGTGCCTTTGCGATTTTTTCGATACTCGATAACGTCGGCTCTCGCTTGCCCGATTCGATCATCGAAATATATGACTGAGAAAGTCCAGAACGATCTGCCACTTCATCCAAGGAGAGTTTCCTTGATGAGCGGCAGACCTTCAGAGCGTGTCCAATTTCCATAACATCCACCAAAAGAGGTAGGGCTTCTTGCCCAGAAAACTCTTCATTTCCAGAGCGTCATCACGTTAGTGATCACACTGAGCAGCGAAGCCAGCACGTCCAGCGCATCTGCGCTGAGTTGTCGTGCCTTTTCAGCATCTGCCTCATCGACGCCCTTTTTGAGTTTGTCGATCTGTACCTGAAATGCTTCCCGGGCGGGGGCATCAAGCGAACCATTTTGCTCATGAAACACTTTTTCAAGGGCATCAACGAGCTTCTTCAAATCGGAAGACATTTTTTTCTCCATAACCGGGCAACATTGCCCAGCCGCCAGAAGCAAGGCCGGTAAGGAGTTGCTGATGCCCCGGAAGCCCACCGCCGTCTACTCAGTAAGGTTCAGCCGCCCTAAGGGAACTGATCCATCTGCTACCTGCTACACGGGAAGAGCATCGGGCTAAGTGCCTTAACTCCAGATCGCGTAACCGGTGAAAGCCGGATGTTGGCTGCATCCAGCGCCAAGTTACTCACCTTGGCAGCTGCAAGCCACTGCTTATCTGTCTAGAGAAATCTTCGATTTAAAGAACATGTGAGCGATAACACTCACCCTGCATTAGTAATGTGCCAGACTTTTCCAGTCTTGTCAACAAATATTACTGTCAGTGATATTTTTAAAGGCGAGCAGTTGCCTTTTGTCTGGGGGTTTGCCAGTTTCGTCAATGCTCTGCCAACAAACTGTCTGCCTCAAACCTCACCCCCGCGGCCGCACCCCCTCAAACGCATCCTGAAACAACTGCCGAATCGCCGCGCGCTCCAGCGGCCGGGGGTTGGGGTACTGGTTCTGCAAGGCGATGTCGCAGGCCTTGTCGAGGTCGGCTTCCTTCATGCCGATGTCTTTCAGCGCCACCGGTGCGCCGTTGTCTTTGGCCAGGTCGTACACCGCTTGTGCCGCACTGGCGCCACCCAGCGCGCGCGCGATGCGTGCCATGGCCTGCGGTGCCGCCGCGGCGTTGTAGGCCAGCGCGTGCGGTAGCACGATGGTGTGTGTCTCGGCATGGGGCAGGTTGAAGCTGCCGCCCAGGGTGTGGCACAGCTTGTGGTGCAGCGCCATGCCGACGTGGCCCAGCACCGTGCCGCAGAGCCAGGCGCCGTAGAGCGCGTCGGACCTGGCCTCCAGGTTATTTGCTTCTTTTTTGATAGCAGGCAGCGCCCGACCGATGGCGCGAATGCCCTCTTCGGCCATCAAGTCCATGATGGGGTTGCTGTCCACCGCGTACAGACCTTCGGCGGCATGGGCAATGGCGTTGATGCCGCTGGTGACGCTCAAACCCACCGGCAAACTCAAGGTGAGTTCGGGGTCGTAGATCACGGTGCGCGGCAGCACGCGCAGGTCGCGCCCGGTTTTCTTCAGCCCGGCTTCGGTGATGCCGTAGATCGGCGTCATCTCCGAGCCGGCATAGGTGGTGGGGATGGCGAGGATGGGCAGGCCGGAGTCGAGCGCAATGGCCTTGCCCAGGCCGGTGGTGGAGCCGCCGCCGATGGCCACCGCACAGTCGGCCCCCAGTTTCTTTGCCAGCTCGCGCGCCTCGCGTGCGGTCTCGATGGGCACGTGCATGACGGCGCGGTCGAACACGCCCGCCGCGCGCGGGCCCAGCAGCGTGGCCACCATCTCGGCCGAGGCGCGCTGCTCGGGGGTGGAAAGCACCAGCGCTTTTTTCGCCCCCAGGGCATCGATTTCCTTCCCCAGTTGCGAGAGCGAACCGGCGCCGAAGACGACGCGGGCCGGTTGGGCGGTGTAGACAAACGGTTTCACGAAAGACTCCCGTGCGAAACAAACATCGGCAACACCACTGAGCTGGCACAGAGGGTCTTATGCAGGAAACGCGGTGGAACCGGCTTTGCCGGGCCACTGGCGTTGCCCCCTTGAGGGGGGTGGCGCAGCGAACGCAGTGAGTGCAGCCTGGGGGTGTTCATGATATTCCCGCGCCGCGCTCCACCACCTTGATGATGGCGGCGTAGTCCTCCAGCGCATCGCCTTGCGCCACCGCGGCGCACATGAGCTGGTGCGTCATGGCGGTCTGGGTCAGCGGCACATCACAGGCCTCGCCCGCGTTGAGGATGAGGTCGAGGTCCTTGATCATCTGCTCGACGGTGAAGGTGGGCGCGAAGTCGCGCTCAGCGAGCTGCACCGCCTTGGCCTTGACGATGGGCGAGGCCACCGCGCTGGCCGTGAGCACCTGCCACATGTCACGCCAGTCCAGCCCGCCCTTGCGCCCGAGCGTCAGCGCCTCGGCCAGCATGGCGCTGGTCTGCGCGATCATGAGGTTGACCACCAGCTTCATCAGGCGCGCCTGCTCGCCTTCGCCCAGGTAGAACTGGCTGGGGCCGAAGGCGCGAAGCAAGGGCAGCACGGTGGTGTACGCGGCCCGCGGGCCGGAGGCCATGACGGTCAGTTGCGCGGCCTCGGCCATCTTGTTGTTGCCGGAGACGGTGCAACGCAGGTAGAGCACGCCCTTGGCCGCCAGCGCCTGCGCCGCTTCGGCCGAGGCCTGCAGCGACACGGTGCTGGTGTCCACATAGATGGCGCCAACGTGGGCATGGGCTGCCACCTGCACCGCCACGGCCAGCAGGGCGGCGTCATTCGGCAACGATGACAGCACCACCTCGGCCGCGGCCAGGGCAGCAGCCGGGCTGGTGCTGACGGCCAGCCCCTGGGCGCCCGCCAGCTGGCAACGCGCCGTACTGGGGTCGCTCACCGACACGCTGTGGCCGGCGGCGGCCAGGTGGCGCGCCATGGGCAGGCCCATCTTGCCGACGCCAACGAAGTGCAGTTTCATCGTTACTGCGCCTTCAGATTGGCGGCCTTGACGATGCGCGCGGCCACGTCCATCTCGCTCTTGATGTAGGCGTTGAAGGCGTCCGGGCTCATGGTGAAGGCTTCGGCGCCGAGCTTGGCCATGCGCTCCTTGAGTTCGGTCGTGGCCAGCGCCTTGAGCGCCTCCTCGTGCAGCTTCTTAACCACCGCAGCCGGGGTGGCACTGGGCACGATCATGCCGACCCACAGCGTGTAGTCGGAATCGGGCAGGCCGGCTTCGATGCTGGTCGGTACCTGCGGCAGCGTGGAGGCACGGCTCTTGGTGCTGACCGACAGCGCCTGCAGCCGGCCCTCGCGGATGAGCGGCAGGGCCGAGGCCAGCGGGGCGAAGAACCAGTCGTTGGCGCCGCCGATGACGTTGGTCATGGCGTCGGGCGTGCCCTTGTACGGCACATGCAGCGCGTCGATGCCGGACTGCAGGCGGAAAATCTCGGCGTTGAGGTGGGTGCCGCTGCCGATGCCGGCCGAGGCGTAGTTGAACTTGCCCGGCGCGGCCTTGGCAGCGCTTATCAGCTCGGCCTGGGTCTTCCAGCCCTTGGCCGGGTTGACCACCAGCACGTTGGGAATGGCCGCCAGCGTGGTGACGCCGGTCAGGTCTTTCAGCGTGTCGTAGCCCAGGTTGGGGTAGAGCGCGGGGTTGAGGGCATGGCCGGAGGAATGGATGAGCACGGTGTAGCCGTCGGGCTCGCTCTTGGCCACCTGCGCGGCGGCGATGGTCCCCCCGGCACCGAGCCTGTTTTCAACCACGACGGTCTGGCCCATGCTCTTGCCCATGACCTCGCCCACGGTGCGGGCCACGATGTCGGTGGCGCTGCCGGCACTGAAGGGTACGACGAACTTGACGGGCTTGGCCGGGTAGCCCTGGGCCAGCACGGTGCCGGCCAGCAGCAGCGCAGCGGCTGCGATGGATAAACGCTTCATGCTTGTCTCCTCGTATTTTTAGAACAAAAACACCGTGCAGCCCTTTTGCAATATGCGCAGGCTGCTATTGTTTTGAGAGTCCCAACGCGGTCGTGATCTTGTGGCCCGAGGCCTGCAGGGCGGCCAGCTTCGGTGCCAACGCGACATCGAGCAGCCGGCCGTGGCGCTTTTTCCAGCGCCCGGCCACCATCACGCTGTCGATGTTGGCCAGCGTGGTCTGCATCACCACCGTGCTCACCGGGTCGTGCACCGGCTGCATGTTCAGGTCGTCGGCGCGGATCAGCACCAGGTCGGCCTGCTTGCCCGGTACCAGCGTGCCAATGCGGTCGAGCTGGCCCAGCATGCGCGCGCCTTCCACCGTGACCCACTGCAGCGCCTCGCGCGTGGTGATGGTGGAAGTGGGCGGGATGGTGCCGTGCGCCTCGCGGTAGGCCGCGTTGTCCAGGCTGCGCTGCATGCCTAAAGCGACGCGCGCCTGCGTGAGCATGTCGCCGCTGAGCACGCTCTCCAGGTCCACGCCCAGCGAGGGGGCCTTGCCGAATGCGCGCAGGCGGCCGGTGATGGGGTGACCGTGGCCTTGCGTCATTTCGTTTTCCGCCGCGGCGGAGAAGCTCATGCCGAGGGCGCAGAACCGCCTGAGCTGCGCATCGCTCAGCGCATGGCCATGCACGATGTTGATCTGCGGCCCCAGCAGGCCGGCGGCCTCCAGCTGCTCCCAGCCGTCGGGCGTGCGCGCCGGCCCGCCACCCTGGTGCAGCGAGCCCACGACGCCCAGCTCCTGGACCATGCGGAAGTCGTGCAGCGCCACGTCGAGCGTCGAGTAATGCGGGCCGAGCACGGCGGCGTGCACGCTTAAGGTTGGATTGCCCTGGTGGGCTTTCAGCAGGCGCTCGACCTCGGCACGCGGGTGCGGCACTTCCCAGAACGGGCGCTCGCCGGGCTTGGGGTCGGGCTTGGGGGTGCCATGGAAGAAGGCGGCGCGAATGCCCGATTCGAGCAGGCCTTGAATGGCGGCGTCGTTGTGTTGCGGCGTCTTGTTGTTGTGGCACCAGTCCGCCAGCGTGGTGGTACCGCAGTTGAGCTGGTTGAGCGCGCCGACCAGGGTGGCGATGTAGAGGTCGTCGGGCTCGAACACGGTGGCCAGGCCCGCGTGCATCTTCTGGAAGTACTCCAGCAGCGTCCAGTTGGCCGCCAGCCCGCGCAGCGCGGTCTGCCAGGTGTGCATGTGCGCGTTGACCAGGCCGGGGATGACGATGCAGCCGGTGGCGTCCACCACCTGGGCGTCGTCCACGTGCAGGGCGGGCGCGATCTCGGTGATGGTGTCGCCCGTCACCAGCACGTCACCACGCGGCAGGTCGCCCTGCGCGTCCAGGGTGATGACGGTGGCGCCGCGGATCAGGGTGCGCACATTCGACTCCCTGAATTCAGGACGTGAGTCCGTCAGGGATCTGCAGGTTCAGCGGCTGGATCTGCAGCCCGGCGTCGTGCGCTGTTTCCTGCAGCAGGATGGCGAAGTCCACGTTGTCCAGGCCGTGGCCCACCATGCGGGCGATCGATTCGCGCGTGGCCGCGGCCGCCGGCATGGGGACGCCATGCGCCTTGGCCGCGCCCATGCCGAGGTCCATGTCTTTCAGCAGCAGCTTGGGCGTGAAGGTGACCTGCTCCCAGTTGAGGTTGCACAGCACCGGCGTCTTGTAGCGCGTGTACATGGAACCCAGCACCGAGTCGTTGATGCTCTCCAGGAACACGTTGCGCGGGATGCCGGCCTTCTCGGCCAGCACGGTGATCTCGCACAGGTTCTGGATGATGACGCCGAACATGGTGTTGTGCGCGATCTTCCAGATGCGGGCCAGCTCGCCCTCGCCCACCCACATGGTCTTGCGCGACATGGCCTGCAGGTAGGGCTCGGCCATGTCGTACAGCTGCTTCGGGCCCGAGGCGACCACCAGCAGCTTGCCGGCCTTGGCCACCTTGGCATTGCCGGAGACCGGCGCGCAGAGGTAGGCCACGCCCATGCCTTCGAGCTGGGCGCGGATCTCGGCCGAGCCTTCCTGCGAGATGGAGGAGCTGTCCACCACCACCTGCGGTTTCTTCGCGCCGGTCACCAGGCCGCCGGGGCCGAACAGCACTTCCTTCAGGTCATCGGTGGTGGAGACCATGGTGAAGACCACGTCGCAGCCGGCCAGGTCGATCTTGTTGGCTTCGATCTTCGCGCCGTACTCGGCCAGGTGCGCCGCCTTGGACGCGGTGCGGTTCCACACATGGACGGTGTGGCCTGCCTTCAGCAGCTTGGTCACCATGGCTTCGCCCATCCGGCCCAGGCCGATCCAGCCGATCTTCTTGCTCATCGCGTGTGTCTCCTCGTTCTTGAACTTGTCATGATTCGCAGCGCAGTGTTGGGCAAAGCGCGGACAGGAACAAGCGGGCCACGGAAAATCAGTTTTCCGATGACTGAAAAAGAGCCACTGGCCGCGCCGGGCGGCACAATCCGGGCATGGAAACGATCAGCACCTGGGGCACTTGGCTGCGCCACCTCCTTGAAGTGGCCGCCACCATGGCCTTTACCCTCTCCGGCGTCATGGTCGCCGCGCGCAGCCGGCTCGACGCGGTAGGTGTCTACGCCGTGGCCTTTCTGGCCGCGTTCGGCGGCGGCACGTTACGCGACCTGCTGCTGGACCAGCGCCCGTTCTTCTGGGTGCGCCATGTGGAATACCTCTGGGGCGTGCTGGCACTGGCCACGGCCGCCATGCTGTTCATGCGTCAGCGGCACTTCGAGCCGACGGAACGCATCATCCAGCTGCCCGATGCCTTGGGCCTGGGACTGTTTGCCGCCGTGGGGGTGGACCTGGCCAGCAACGCCGGCATGCCGGCCCTGGTGGCCGTGTTGATGGGCGTGGTGACGCCGGTGTTCGGCGGTGTGCTGCGCGACATCGTCTGCAACGAGATTCCCACCGCCTTCCGCGACCACCGGCCCTACGCGCTGTGCGCCTTCATCGGCGGCTGGGTCTATCTGGGCCTGGCGGCCCTGGCGACACCCGAGTGGCTGGCGCTGAGCGCCACGGTGACCATCACCGCCGGTCTGCGCATCCTGGCCCTGTGGCGCGACTGGCAGCTGCCCTTGTGGCGGGTGCACTGAGCCAGGCCCCGGCCTGTACCGGGCCTGCCCAGTGGGGGCACGTCAGTCGAGGCTGGCGCCCGATTCACGCACCACCTTGCCCCACTTCACCGATTCTTTCTGGATGAAGGCGGCAAACTGCTCGGGCTTTTCGCTGTAGACCTCGGCGCCCTGCTCGCTGATCTTCTTCTTCACATCCGGCTGGGCCAATACCTTGACGATAGCTGTGTTCAGACGGGTGATGACGGCCGGCGGTGTGCCAGCCGGCGCGAACAGGCCGAACCACGAAGTGGCCTCATAACCGGGCACACCGGCTTCGGCGATGGTCGGCACGTTGGGCAGCTCGGGCGAGCGCTTGGCCGTGGTGACGGCCAGCGGGCGCAGCTTGCCGGAGCGCACATGCTGGATGGCAGACGGCATGTTGTCGAACATGATGCCGATCTGGTTGCCCAGCAGGTCCGTCACCGCCGGTGCGCTGCCCTTGTAAGGCACGTGCACCATGTCCACCTTGGCCATGGAGTTGAACAGCTCACCCGACAGGTGGATGGAGCTGCCGCTGCCCGACGAACCGAAGTTGACCTTGCCCGGATTGGCCTTGGCGTAGGCGATCAACTCCGCCACGTTCTTGTAGGGCTGGGCCGGGTTGGCCACCAGCAGATTCGGCACGTTGGCGACGCGCGTCAGCGGTGCGAAGTCCTTGATCGGGTCGAAGGGCATCTTCTTGTACAGGCTGGCGTTGATGGCGTGCGTGCCCACCGTGCCCATGAACAGGGTGTGGCCGTCGGCCGGCGCCCTGGCAGCGGCCTGGCCGCCGATGTTGCCGCCCGCACCGGCACGGTTGTCGATTACCACCGCTTGGCCGAGTTCGGTGCTCAGAGCCTGGCCGACGATGCGCGCCAGGATGTCGGTGGTGCCACCGGCCGAGAACGGGACGACGATGGTGATGTTCTTGCTAGGGAAGGCCGTCTGCGCGCGAGCAGGTGCAGCGGCCAGCAGGCCGGCGCCGAGCGCGGCAACAGCCAGGGTGCCCAGGCCAAAACGGCGACGTGAGGGAGAGGAGAAACGGTTGGCGATAGACATGAGGTCATCCTTCAGGATGGGGAAGTGAATACCCGTGTGCCGGTTGAGCGCTGCCTTGTGAGCCGTCGGCCAGCACCCGGGCGAGGAATGCCCCGAAGGGCTGGTGAATCAGACCGGGGCCACCCCCAGCGTGGTGCCGCCACAGACGTAGAGCACCTGCCCGGTAACAAAACCGTTGTCGGGCGAGAGAAAGAACAGCGCAGCGCGCGCCACGTCCTGCGGCGTGCCGATGCGCTTGACGACGATGCTGTCGATGATGCGTTGCGTCTGCGGCGCGCCTTCCGGGTTGCTGTTGCGAAACAGCTCGGTGGCAATCGGCCCCGGGCCGATGGCGTTGACGGTGATGCCGTCACCGCCCAGCTCCATGGCGAGCGTGCGGGTCATGCCGATCAAACCAGCCTTGGTGGCCGAATAGACCACACGCTCCGGCTTGCCCAATGCCGCACGCGAGGACATGTTGACGATACGCCCCTGCCCGCTGGCACGCAGCGTGGGCAGGAAGGCCTGCACCAGCAGCATGGGCGCACGCAGGTGCAGGCCCACCACGTCGTCGAGCTGCGCGGTGCCGGCGATGTCGATGGTGCCGGGGCGCGTGGCGCCGGCGTTGTTCACCAGTGCCGTCACGTTGTGCTTGGCGGCCACTTCGGCAGCACGCTCACGCGTGACGGCCTCGTTGGTCAGGTCGGCCTGGTAGGAGGTGAGAAAGGGGTGTTGCCAGCTGGGCAGCACGTGGTCGAGGTTGACCACGGCGCGACCCTGGGTCAGCAGGGCTTCGGCAATCGCGCGGCCGATGCCGTTGCTGGCGCCGGTGACCACGGTGACTTCGGTCGATGCCATGCCCATGCTCACACGCGCTCCAGAATCACGGCAATGCCCTGGCCGACACCGATGCACATGGTGCACAGCGCATAACGGCCACCGGTGGCATGCAGGCGGTTCACCGCCGTGGTGGCCAGGCGGGCACCGCTGGCGCCCAGCGGGTGGCCCAGCGCGATGGCGCCGCCCCAGGCGTTCACACGGGCGTCATCGTCCTTCAGGCCCAGGGCGCGCAGCACGGCCAGGCCTTGCGCGGCAAAGGCTTCGTTGAGTTCGATCACGTCAAGCTGGTCGAGCGTGATGCCGGTCTGAGCCAGCACCTTGAGCGTGGCCGGCGTGGGGCCAAAGCCCATGATGCGCGGCGCCACACCCGCGGTGGCCATGCCCACCACACGGGCACGCGGCGTGAGGCCGTATTTGGCGGCATTGGCCTCGTTGGCCAGCAGCAGCGCACAGGCGCCATCGTTCACGCCCGAGGCATTGCCGGCCGTCACGGTGCCATCAGGCCGTACCACGCCCTTGAGCTTGGCCAATGCTTCGAGGCTGGTAGCGCGCGGATGCTCGTCGGTGTCGACGACGATGGCGTCACCCTTCTTCTGGGGAATGGTGACGGGCGTGATCTCGCGCGCCAGGTGTCCGGCCTTCTGCGCCGCCACGGCATTGAGCTGGCTGGCCAGGGCCATGCGGTCCTGCGCCTCGCGCTCGATCTTGAAGTCGGTGGCCACGTTCTCGGCCGTCTCCGGCATGGAGTCGACACCGTACATTTCTTTCATCAGCTTGTTGACGAAGCGCCAGCCGATGGTGGTGTCGTACACCGCGTTGTTGCGGCTGAAGGCGGTCTCGGCCTTGGGCATCACAAAAGGGGCGCGGCTCATGCTCTCCACACCGCCGGCAATCATCAGCCCGGCTTCGCCCGACTTGATGGCGCGTGCGGCCGTGCCCACGGCATCCAGCCCCGAACCGCACAGGCGGTTGATGGTGGCGCCAGGCACTTCCACCGGCAGGCCGGCCAGCAGGCTGGCCATGTGGGCCACGTTGCGGTTGTCTTCACCGGCCTGGTTGGCGCATCCGTAGAGCACATCGGTCAGGGCCGCCCAGTCCACCTTCGGGTTGCGTGCCATCAGGGCCTTGAGGGGAATGGCGCCGAGGTCGTCGGTGCGCACGCTGCTCAAGGCACCGCCGTAACGACCGATGGGGGTGCGGATGGCGTCGCAGATGAAGGCTTGTGTCAATGTCTGGCTCATGGGGTGTCCTTGTCTCTATGAAGGGGATGGTTCAGTGCTGGATTGGCAAGCCGAGCAGCTTTTCCAGTTCGGCGTGTGTCAGGCCGTCGACCAGGTCGATCAGCTTGAGGCCCTGCGGCGTGCATTCGAGGGTGCAAAGGTCGGCATAGATGCGCTTGACGCAGGCGATGCCGGTCAGCGGGTAGGTGCAATCCTTCACCACCTTGCTCTCGCCCTGCTTGGTCAACAAATCCATCATGACCCAGGTCTGCTTGGCGCCGACCGCCAGGTCCATGGCGCCGCCCACCGCGGGGATGGCGTCCTTCTCGCCGGTGTGCCAGTTGGCCAGGTCCCCGGTGGCCGAGACCTGGAAGGCGCCCAGCACGCAGATGTCCAGGTGGCCGCCGCGCATCATGGCGAAGCTGTCGGTGTGGTGGAAGTACGAGCCGCCGGGCAGCAGCGTCACCGGCTGTTTGCCGGCGTTGATGAGGTCGTAGTCTTCCTGCCCCGGTGCCGGTGCCGGGCCCATGCCGAGCAGGCCGTTCTCGCTGTGCAGCAGCACTTCGCGCTCTTTGGGAATGTGGTTGGCCACCAGCGTCGGCTGGCCGATGCCGAGGTTCACCACCGCGCCTTCAGGAATGTCCTGCGCCACACGGGCCGCCAGCTGGTCTTTGGTGCGTTTGGTATAGCTCATGATCACGCGGCTTTCTTGAAACCGCCGGCCTGCGTGGCCTGGCGTTCGATCTTGACGATCTTGCTGACGAAGATGGCGGGCGTCACGACGGCCTCCGGGTCGAGCCCGCCCAGTTCCACGATGTCGTGCACGCTGGCAATCGTCTGCTTGCAAGCCATGGCCATGGAGGGGCCGAAGTTGCGTGCCGTTTTGCGGTAGGTCAGGTTGCCCCAGCGGTCGCCGCGCTCGGCCTTGATCAGCGCCACGTCGCCGTGGATCGGGTACTCAAGCACGTAGTGCTTGCCATTGATCTCGCTTGTCTCCTTGCCCTTGGCCAGCTCCGTGCCATAGCCTGTGGGCGTGAAGAAGGCACCGATGCCGGCACCGGCGGCGCGGATGCGTTCAGACAGGTTGCCCTGCGGCACCAGCTCCAGTTCCAGCTTGCCGCTGCGGTACAGGCCGTCGAAGACGAAGCTGTCGGCCTGGCGCGGGAAGCTGCAGATGATCTTGCGCACGCGGCCGGTGGCCAGCAGCGCGGCCAGGCCGGTGTCGCCGTTGCCGGCGTTGTTGTTGACGACCGTGAGGTCTTTCGCGCCCTGCGCGATCAGCCCATCGATCAGTTCCATGGGGATGCCGGCGGTGCCGAAGCCGCCGATCATGACGGTGGCGCCGTCCTTGATGCCGGCCAGCGCCTCGGCCACCGAGGCCGCAATTTTGTTGATCATCCTGAATCTCCGCGAGGGTGATGCCAAGCAAGGGGAAAGACGCCTTGACGGGCATCTCGATTTGTTCGCATATCGAACATTTGTTCGTATAATGAATTCTAGAGCAATTCCCAAACTCCCAAAAATGTCCTCTGCCACCCAAGCGACAGCCCCCCAGCCCGGCGACAGCTATGTGCAGTCCTTCGCCCGCGGGCTGGAGGTGATCCGCTCCTTCAGCGCACAGACACCGCAGCAGACCCTGAGCGAAGTGGCCGAGCGCACCGGCCTGACGCGCGCCGGGGCGCGGCGCATCCTGCTCACGCTGCAGACGCTGGGTTATGTGGAGAGCGACGGCCGGCTCTTTCGCCTGACCCCACGCATCCTCGACCTCGGCTTTGCCTACCTGTCGTCCATGCCGATCTGGAACCTGGCCGAGCCGGTGATGGAGTCGCTGGTGGACGAAGTAAAGGAATCCTGCTCGGCCGCCGTGCTGGACGGCACCGACATCGTCTACGTGCTGCGTGTGCCCACGCACAAGATCATGCGCAACACCCTGGGCGTGGGCTCGCGGCTGCCGGCCTACTGCACCAGCATGGGCCGCGTGCTGCTGGCCGATCTGCCGGACGAGGTCCTGCTCAGGCAGCTCAAGGCCTCGCGTCCCAAGGCCTTGACCAAGCACACCATCACCGATCTGGACACCCTGCTAGCGCGCATCCAGCAGGTGCGGCGCCAGGGCTGGTGCATCGTCAACCAGGAACTGGAGGAGGGCCTGATTTCCCTGGCCGCCCCCATCACCAACCGGGCCGGCCGCGTCATCGCGGCACTGAACATCAGCGGCCAGGCCAACCGCACCAGCGCCAAGGTGGCGCAGGAGAAGCTGCTGCCACCGCTGCTCGCCGCGGCCCGGACCATCTCCGCGCGGCTGGGCTGACCTGGGCCCGCCGCATAATCGACCCATGATGTTTCAACCCTCACAGGCCGATGTACGGCGTTTCTTCTGCGGCGTGCGCGCCAAGGCCCGCGCCGGCCAGCCGATGGAGGCGATCGAGCTGCTTGCCAGCCAGTGGATTGCGGAGCACCCGGAGTTCCATGCCGAGCTGGACGACCTGGACGGCGCCCTGGCCCGCATGCACGAGGTGGAGCACGGCCGCACCAACCCTTTCCTGCACCTGTCCATGCACCTCTCCATCAGCGAGCAGTGCAGCATCGATCAGCCGCGCGGCATCCGGCAGGCGGTGGAACTGCTGACGGCGAAGCGCAACTCGCTGCATGACGCCCACCACGAGGTGATGGACTGCCTGGGCCGCATGGTGTGGGAGAGCCAGCGCGCCGGCCGCCCGCCCGATGGCGCCGCCTACATCGATTGCGTACAGCAGCGGGCCACGAAAGACTGACCCCCCAGACAAGCCGTTCGCGGCTTGCGTCGCAGGCTGACTTTGCGCGGCAAAGTTAAGCGCAGCGGCCGAAGACAAAGCAAAAAAGCCGCTCAATGAGCGGCTTTTCTGTCGGCACCAAGATGGCTCAGCGGAAGCGGCTTTGCGGCACCGTCTTGAGCTCGCCCGGCAGGCTGCTGATGTACTTGGCCATTTCCTTCAGTTCGGCATTGGTGAACTGCTTGGCAACACCACCCATGATGGCGTTGGAACGGCCCCAGGTCGCCTGGCCTTCGGTCTTGTACGACTTGAGTGCCACGAACAGGTAGTCGGCATGCTGGCCGGCCACCTTGGGGTAGCTCGGGTCGATCGGCTTGTTGAAGTCGGCGCCGTGGCAGGCCACGCAACCGCCCTTGTTCAGCAGCTCGGCCACCTTGGCGGACGGCGCGGGAGCCGCCTTGGGCGCGGCGCCTTCAACCTTGCCGTGCGCTTCGTAGTAAGCCGCCACATCGGCGATGTCCTGGTCGCTCAGGGTATCGGCGATGCCACGCATGGACGGGTGCTTGCGCTCGCCCTTCTTGTAGGCGTTGAGCGCGGAGACGATGAATTTGGCGTTCTGGCCCGAGATCATCGGCACCTTGTGCACTTCAGGGAAGCTGGCCTGGTAGCCAGGGATGCCGTGGCAGCCGATGCACATGGCGATTTTTTTCTCGCCGGCTTTGGCGTCACCCTGGGCGTCCTGGGCATGGGCGGAGAGGGCCGTCACAGAAGCGACAAGCACGGAAGAAAGCGTCAGCAACAGTTTGTTCATTTTGCGAGGACAATCAGCCTGTGATTGAGAAAAATAGCCAGTGATTGATATAAATCAGTTCGGCATTATATCGACCGCCATCTCCGTGTTTTCCCCAGCCCTTGCCTGACACGTCCAGACCATGAAATTCCAAGGAACCTCCAACTACGTCGCCACCCAGGACCTGATGCTGTCGGTCAATGCGGCCATCACGCTCAAGCGGCCACTGCTGGTCAAGGGCGAGCCCGGCACCGGTAAGACCATGCTGGCCGAGGAAGTGTCGACCGCGCTGGGCCTGCCGCTGCTGCAGTGGCACATCAAGTCCACCACCAAGGCGCAGCAGGGCCTGTATGAATACGACGCGGTCAGCCGGCTGCGCGACAGCCAGCTGGGGGACGAGAAGGTCAAGGACATCCACAACTACATCGTCAAGGGCGTGCTGTGGCAGGCCTTCACCGCCGACCAGCCGGTGGCGCTGCTGATCGACGAGATCGACAAGGCCGATATCGAGTTTCCCAACGACCTGCTGCGTGAACTCGACCGCATGGAGTTCTACTGCTATGAGACGCGCGAGCTGGTCAAGGCCAAGCACCGCCCGCTGGTGTTCATCACCTCCAACAACGAGAAGGAACTACCGGACGCCTTCCTACGCCGCTGCTTCTTCCACTACATCAAGTTCCCCGACGCCGAGACGATGAAGAAGATCGTCGAGGTGCATTTCCCCGGCCTGAAGCAGGAACTGCTGAGTGCTGCCATGAAGACCTTCTTCGATGTGCGCAACCTGCCGGGGCTGAAGAAGAAGCCCTCGACCAGCGAGTTGCTGGACTGGCTCAAGCTGCTGCTGGCCGAGGACATCCCGCTCGACGCCCTGCAGAGCAAGGACGACAAGGTGGCCGTACCGCCGCTGGTCGGTGCGCTGCTCAAGAACGAGCAGGATGTCAGCCTGTTCGAAAAGCTGGTGTTCATGAACCAGCGCAACCGCTGAGACAGGACAGGACGCACCATGAACAAGCTGCTGCTTGAAGGCCTGTCCGACGCCATCGGTTTCATTGGCGGGGCACTGGCCGGTTACTGGCTAGGCATTCTGTTGGGCTGGGATCTGTTCTCGGAAGGTTACGACGGCGCCAGCATTGGCGCCATCGCCCTGGTGGGCCTGGGTGGCGGGCTGGGCCTGCAGCTGGCACGCTACTGGCGTGCCCGACAGGCCCAGGGCCGCAGGGACTCGGGGGCCTGAAATGGCCTGGGTCGAGCCGGTCACCCTGGCGCTGCGCGGCGTGCGGCTGGTGCCGCTCGGCCCCGAGCACGAGGACGGCCTGCGCACGGCCGCGGCCGATGGCGAGCTCTGGACCCTGCGTGTGACCAGCGTACCGGCCCCACACGAGACACGTAACTACATTGAGACGGCGCTGAAGATGCGTGCTGAGGACAGCCGCCTTGCCTTTGCCGTGACCGAAGAAACCAGCGGCCGCGTGCTGGGCAGCACCAGCTACCACGACATCCTGCCGGCCGTCAAAAGGCTGGAGATCGGCTACACCTGGTACGCGAAAAGCGTGCAACGCACGCACGTCAACACCACCTGCAAGCTCATGCTGCTGACACATGCCTTCGAAACCCTGGGCTGCCACGTGGTGGGCTGGCGCACCGACAATTTCAACTTCGCCTCCCAGGCCGCCATCGAACGCCTGGGGGCCAGGAAAGACGGCGTGATCCGTGGCCAGGCCCTGCGGCGTGACGGCACCATCCGCGACACCGTGATGTACAGCCTGACGCGAGGTGAATGGCCGGAAGTCAAGGCGCAGCTGCGCTACCTGCTGGACCGACCGCGTTCGCAGCCGACCGCACAGGAGGCGACATGCTGATCGATTTCTTCTACACGCTGCGCGCGGCCAGGCTGCCGGTGTCGGTGAAGGAGTTCCTGACGCTGCTCGAAGCCCTGAAGGAAGGTGTGGTTGGCCCCAAGGCGGCGCCGGCGGGCGAAGGCGGCAGCTCGGGCTACTCGGTCGACGACTTCTACTACCTGAGCCGCACCACGCTGGTGAAGGACGAAAAGCACTACGACAAGTTCGACCGCGCCTTTGCCGCCTACTTCAAGGGCGTGGAGATGCTGACCGACTTCACCAAGGACATCCCGCTGGAGTGGCTGCGCAAGAACCTGGAGCTCAACCTCAGCCCGGAGGAGAAGGCCGCCATCGAGAAGATGGGCTGGGACGAGCTGATGGAAACGCTCAAGAAACGCTTCGAGGAGCAGAAGGAGCGCCACGAGGGCGGCAGCAAGTGGATCGGCACCGGTGGCACCAGCCCCTTCGGTGCCAATGGCTACAACCCGCAGGGCATCCGCATCGGCCAGGACAAGGGCCGCAACAAGAGTGCGGTGAAGGTGTGGGACCAGCGCGCCTACAAGGACTACGACGACACCCAGGAGCTGGGCACGCGCAACATCAAGGTGGCGCTGCGCCGGCTGCGCCGCTTTGCACGCGAAGGGCATGAACTGGAACTGGATCTGGACGACACCATCCGCTCCACCGCGGCCAACGCCGGCTACCTGGACATCAAGATGGTGCCCGAGCGGCACAACAACGTGAAGGTGCTGCTGCTGATGGACGTGGGCGGCACCATGGACGAGCACATTGCCCGGGTGGAAGAACTCTTCAGCGCCACCAAGACCGAGTTCAAGCACCTGGAGTTCTATTACTTCCACAACTGCGTCTACGACTTCATGTGGAAAAACAACCGCCGGCGCTACAGCGAGAAGTTCCCGACCTGGGACATCATCCGCAAGTACAACAAGGACTACAAGCTGATCTTCGTCGGCGACGCCACCATGAGCCCCTACGAGATCCTGCAACCGGGCGGCAGCGTGGAATACAACAACGAGGAAGCAGGTGCCGAATGGCTGCAACGCCTCACCCACGCCTTCCCCAAGTTCGTCTGGATCAATCCCGAGCCGCAGGGTGTTTGGCAGTACCGCCAGAGCATCGCCATCATGCAGCAGCTCATGAACCAGCGCATGTACCCGTTGACCATCAAGGGCATTGAGGAAGCGATGCGACTGCTGACGAAGTAGCTTGCGTCCCCGCGTCAGTCCCTGCCCACGCGAGCCGCTGGGCTGGTGTCACGCATCGTGACCGGCATCCGAGTAGATTTGCACGGCATTTCGTCCGGCCTGTTTCGCCGCGTACATCGCACTGTCGGCACAGTGACTCAGCTCGTCAAAGGAACGGCCGTGCTGTGGGTAGAGGGCAATGCCGGTACTGCAAGAGATCGCAACCGAGACGCCGTCATACTGCATGGGCTCCTCCAGCTTGCGTCTCAACTTGTCGGCCACGTGGCGTGCTGCCTCAATGCCGTCCACGCTGGTGAGCAGGATCATGAACTCATCGCCACCAATGCGTCCGATGCTGTCTGATTTTCTCAGACAGGCCTGCATGCGGGCCGCGGCTTCCTTCAGCACGCGATCACCCATCCGGTGACCATACGTGTCATTGACTGGCTTGAACTTGTCCAGGTCGAGATACAGCAAGGCCACGCATTCCTGGCTGCGGCTGGCAATTGCAATGGACATTTCGGCCAGTTCGAGGAAATGCGCCCGGTTCGGCAATGCGGTCAACGGGTCATGCCGCGCCAGATGTCTGATCTGGAGCTCCGCCTGCTTGCGCCGTGTCACGTCGCGCGACAGCAGAATGAAGGTCTGTTCGGCGGCCTGCGCCCGGCCCGCGCGGGCCACCGAGAGTTCAAACCAGTGC
>Ga0114986_1000045_pt1 | contig 33451 bp, 29 predicted proteins | sample Shrwel1BS1Day17_FD_96988 | JGI IMG/M metagenome (GOLD analysis project Ga0114986, IMG submission 96988) | Subsurface microbial communities from deep shales in Ohio, USA - Utica-3 well 1 S-1-Day17 | ecosystem: Environmental > Aquatic > Deep subsurface > Shale gas/oil reservoir > Produced... | reverse complement strand
TTCCAGACCCCGGTTAGACCCCCTCTACACCCCCGCTAGCGCGGGTCAGCAGCGGCCTTGCCTCAGGCCCCGCCTGTAGGAGCCCCGATCACGGCCAGCGCCTCGGCTTCGGAGATGACCTCGGCATATTTGGCCTGAAGGTCGAACAGGTTCGCCTCGTGTGGCGCCGGATGGCGGTCGGCACAGGCCTCGCGCACCACCAGCGGGACGAAGCCGTATTGCATCGCATCGAGCGCCGAAGCGCGCACGCAGCCCGATGTCGAATAGCCGGTGATCAGCAGGGTATCGATGCCCTCGGCATGAAGCGCCTCGGCAAGGCCGGTGCCGAAGAAGGCGGAGGGGTATTGCTTGGTAAACACCCGTTCGCCCGGCAGGGGGGTGAGTTCAGGCGGGAAGGCGCCGAGGGGGGAGCCTTCGATGAACGCCTTCAGCACCGGCGCCTTGCGGTAGAACACGCCGCCGTCCGAGCCATCGGCCTTGTAGGCCACGTTGGTGAACACCACCGGCACGCCCGACGCCCGCGCCGCCGCGGCGAGCCGCGCGTTGCAATCGCGCGCGGCGGCGGCGGTCTCCATGAACAGCGCCGAGCCTTGCGTGAGATAGGCCGCCACGACATCGACGATCAGCAGGGCAGGGCGGCTGCCAGGTTGGAGCCGCCCCTCGTAGACCCCTGCATAATTGTCGGATGCCGAGGGGCCGGCCATCAGATAATTCCCGCCGCCGCCAGCCGCTCCAGCTCGGCGCTATCGAGGCCCAGCCGTTCGGCGAAGACCTCGGCATTGTCCTGCCCGGGCGCGGCCGGCGCGGGGCGGCGGATCGTGCTGGGGGTCTTGGAAAGCTTGGGAAAGGCGTTCTGCATCTTGATCTTGCCCCGGTTCTGGGTCTCGACCTCGATGATCGCCTGCCGCGCCTGAAAGTGCGGATCGGCGAGCATTTCTGGCGCGCGGTAGACCCGGCCTGCGGGGATCGAATATTCGATCATCAGCGCGTCCACCTCGTCCACGGTCAGCGTGCCGGCCCAGTCGTTGATCAGCGCGTCCAACTCGTCCTGATGGATGCCGCGGGCGATGTGGGTGGAGTAGCGTTCGTCGCTCGCCAGTTCGGGCCGCCCCATCGCCTGGCACAGCCGTGCGAAGATCGCATCGCCATTGCCGCCGATCATATAGCTGCCGTCCTTGCAGGTGTAGACGTTGGAGGGCGCGATGCCTTTCAGCACCGAGCCCGAGCGTTCGCGGATCACGCCGTTGCGGTCATATTCGGGGACGAGGCCCTCCATCACCTGCAACACCGCCTCGTAGAGCGCGGAGTCGACCACCTGCCCCTCACCGGTCTTTTCGCGGTGGTGCAGCGCGGCGAGCACGCCCATCGCGCCATAGGTAGCGCACAGGGTATCGCCGATCGAGATGCCCATGCGGCTGGGCGGCCGGTCAGGCTCGCCGACGATGTAGCGCCAGCCGCCCATCGCCTCGCCGATCCCGCCGAAGCCCGCGCGGTCCGAATAGGGCCCGTCCTGCCCGTAGCCCGACATGCGGGCGATGATGAGGCCGGGGTTCACCGCGTGCAATTCCGCAGGCGAGAGGCCCCAGCGTTCCAGCGTGCCGGGCTTGAAGTTCTCGATCAGCACGTCGGCCTCGGCGATCAGGCGTTTCGCCAGCGCCTGACCCTCGGGCACGCGCAGGTTGCAGGTGACCGAGCGCTTGTTGCGGGCGATTACCTCCCACTGCACCTTCTCGTCGCCTTGGCCCCAGTTGCGCATCGGATCGCCCGCGCCCGGCGGCTCGATCTTGACAACGTCGGCGCCCATGTCGCCGAGCAGCTGGCCGCAGAAGGGGCCGGCGAGCAGTTGGCCCATTTCGACGACCTTGATCCCCTGGAGGGCGCCGCTCATTCCGCAGCCTCCCGCAAGGTGGTCCAGACCGGTTGGACGGGGGCGGGGAGGCCGGTCTCCGGCTCGCAATTGGCGCGCAAGGCGTCGATCCCCGGCCCGTAGTCGAAAAGCGGGAGTTCTCCGCGGCTGGCGGACATTTCCGCCCGCAGCGCCTCGGTTGCGGCGGCGTCCACCACGCCTTCGGTGTCGACGACAACACCATAGGCGCGCGCGCCTTCGGGGGTGACGAGGCCCTGCCGGATTTCGAGGCCGACCAGCTCCGGATCGCGCGCCAGCGGGTCGCCCCAGCCGCCGCCGCCCCAGGTGATGAAGTGCAGGAGATCGCCCGCCTTGACCGCCACGCTTTCCACCTTGTTGCCGACGATGGTCTGTGTCCCGTCAGCGCGTTCGAGCACCTTGCGCGCCCGCGCGCCCGGATGCCCGCCATTGACGCCCCAGGGCGGGACGAACCAGCGGTCGTCGTGGATCGCGATTTCGCCATCGGCGAGGAAGCGATAGGTCATGTGGATGCCGTTGCCGCCGCGATGCAGACCCGCCCCGCCGCTGTCGGGCGCGGTCGAATAACGCTCGATCCGCAGCGGAAAGTAGCGCTCGAGGAATTCGTTCGGCACGTTGGTGAAGCCCGGCCACAGCGAGTGCCCGTCCGGCCCGTCGCCCAGCGGGCGGCCAGGAATGCCGCCAAAGCCGATCTGGAACAGCTGGAACCAGTCGCGCGTGCCATCCTCGCGCGCGTCCCATCCGGAATAGAACAGGTGGGGGCTGGAGGAGAAGCCGGCGGCGTTGAGGAACTCGGGCGTTTTCTGCCCGAGCAGCCCGCCGAGGATATCGAAGATGCGGCCCAGCGCATGGGTGCGACCCGAGAGCGCGGCGGGGAAGTGCGGCTTGAGCAGCGAGCCTGCCGGAATGCGCACCTCGATCAGATCATAGAACCCGTCATTGAACAGGATCTGCGGATCGAAGACCATGATCATGTAGATGCCGAAGAACATCTTGAACATGTTTTCGTTGAGGAAGAAGTTGATCGAGGCCGCCGATTGCGGATCGGTGCCCTCGAAATCGAGGATCACCTTGTCCCCGTCGCGCCACATGGTGCAGCGGATCTTGTAGGGGCCATAGCCCTTGCCATCGTCGCAGATGTAATCCTCGAAGCTCACCGGCTCCTCGGCCACCGCCATCGCCAGCAGCGCCTTCATCGCGCGGTGGTTGCGGGCGAGCAGCTCCTGCGTGGCCGAGACGTAAACGTCATCGCCGAAGCGGTCGGCCATCTCGATCACGCGCCTTGCCGCGACGCGGCACGAGGCGATCAGCGCGTTGAGGTCGGCCTGGCACCAGTCTGGCTTGCGGGTCTGGTGCATCACCAGCTTCATCAGGTCTTCGTTGTATTCGCCCTTTTTCCAGATCTTCACGGGCGGAATGCGCACGCCTTCCTCGAAGATCGAGGATGCGCCGATCGGCATCGAACCGGGGACCGAACCGCCGATGTCGCTCTGGTGGCCGAACATCGCGGTATAGGCGAGCAGGCGGCCGTCCTTGAACACCGGCAGCAGCACCAGCCAGTCATTGGAGTGGCTGACAGCCCCGCCGCAGGAATAGGGGTCGGACAGGAAGATCATGTCCCCGTCCTCGATGGTGCCGTCATACTGCTTGAGGAAGCCGTCGATGAAACTGCCGAACTGGCCGACGATCATCTTGCCGGCGGGGTCGGAGATCAGCGGGAAGGCGTCGCCCTGTTCGCGGATGCCGGGGCTCATGGCGGTGCGCACCAGGGTTGCGTCCATCTCGATGCGCGCGTTGCGCAGCGCGTTCTCGATGATGTCGAGCGTCACCGGGTCGATCGCGACTTTCGCGAACGGGGTGGTGTTGGGTTCGATGATCTTGGCGGGCATCGTCTTATCCCTTCGCCTTGAGAGTGATGAGAATGTTGCCGACGGCGTCCACGGAGGCGCGGCAATCGTGTTCGACCAGCGTGGTCGAATCCATCTCGGTTATGATCGCGGGGCCTTCGATGATGTCGCCCTGCTTGAGCTTCGCGCGGTCGTAGATCACCGCGGGGCGCTCCTCGCCGCCGATCCACATCACGTGGTCGCGGATCTTGGCGGCGGCGGGGTTGCCGTCGCCGTTGGGCAGCTCGGTGGCGGGCAGGGCAGGGGCCTGCCCCTGTGCCACGGCGCGCAGGTTCACGATCTCGTGGGGGGTGTCCATGTTGAAGGTGAAGAGGCGCAGATGCTCCTCGTCGAAGCGGGCGAGGATGCCTTCGATCCCGTCCTTCTCGAGAATGTCCTGCGTGATGGTGAGCGGCACTTCGAAGGCCTGTCCGGCATAGCGAACGTCGATTTCGAACAGCGAGGTGATCTGGTCTTCGGGGATGCCGTCGGCCAGCAATTCGCCGCGGGTTTGCGCGGCCATCTCGTCGAGCACAGCGACGAGATCGGCGATGGTCGTGTCCTTGGCGAGACGCGAGAAGCTGCGCGCGGTTTCGGTCCGCATCCGGGTGGTGGCGTCGCCCAGCGCACAGAGCACGCCGGGGGAGACGGGCGAGATCGCGGGCCACGAACCCATCAGCCGGGCAACCGCGTTGACGTGGAGCGGCCCCGCTCCGCCAAAGCCCATCAGCGCGAATTCGCGCGGGTCATAGCCCTGCTGGACCGAGATCATGCGCAAGGCGCCGAACATGTTCTCGTTGACGATATCGATGATCCCGCGCGCGGCCTCCATCAGGGTGACGCCGAGCGCATCGGCGATGGTCTGCACCGCCGCCTTGGCACCCTCGCGGTCGAGCTTGAAGCTGCCGCCGAGGAGGTCTTCGGGCAGGTAGCCGAGCACCACATTGGCGTCAGTCACGGTGGGGAGCGTGCCGCCCTTGTTGTAGGCGACGGGGCCGGGGACAGCGCCCGCGCTCTCCGGCCCCACACGCAGCGCGCCGGTCAGCTGCGGCACGTGGGCGATCGAGCCACCGCCCGCGCCCACGGTCTTCACGTCGAGCGCCGAGGCGCGGACCGAGAGGTGGCCGACTTCGGTGGTGCGCTGGCGGCGCGGTTCGAGGCCCTGAATCAGCGCCACATCGGTCGAAGTGCCGCCGACATCCAGTGTCAGGATATTTTCGAAGCCCGCATTCTTCGCCACCCACAGCGCGCCGGTGACACCGCCAGCGGGGCCGGACATGAGGATGTTGACGGGATGTTCTTCGGCCTTCTGGCTGGACATCAGCCCGCCATCGGAACGCAGCAGCGAGAGGCGGCCTGCAAAGCCCTCATCGGCCAGCTTGGTGCGCAGGTTGGAGACATACTTGCTCACCACCGGACGCACCGCCGCGTTGGCGACGGTCGAAAGGGTGCGCTCGTATTCCTGCATTTCGGGCAGGACTTCGTGGGAGAGGGATACAGGGATGCCGGGCAGTTCCTCGGCCGCAATCTCCCCGATCCGGGCCTCGTGCGCGCCGTTCAAATAGGCGTTCATCAGCGAGACGGTCAGCGCCTCGATCCCGTCACCCTTGAGCTTGCGCAGGGCGACCCGAACCGCCGCTTCGTCCAGCGGGGCGACCTCGCGCCCTTGCGCATCCATGCGGCCCGGCACTTCGACCGTATGTTCGAGGCGTGCGAGCGGCTGGGGCTTGGGCCACACGATCCACGCGGCAAGGCCGCCGGGCACGAAGCTGCGCGCAATCTGCATGATGTCGCGGTAGCCTTGGGTCGTCACCAGACCGACCTTCGCGCCCTTGCCCTCGAGCACGGCGTTGGTCGCCACGGTCGTGCCGTGGAGGAAGTAGGTGATGTCGGCGGCGATGATCCCGGCCTTCTCGGTGATCGCCTTCACCCCGTTGAGGATGCCCTCGGAGGAGTCATGCGGCGTGGACGGCGTCTTGTGCCGCCAGAACGCGCCGCTCGCCTCGTCGAACAGCAGCAGGTCGGTGAAAGTCCCGCCCACATCCACACCCAACCTGTACGTCATGCCGTTTCCTCTAGCTTATGCTGCACGCGCGACCGCCGAGGGGAGTTCCCGCCCCAGCACCTGCGCAAACCACTTGTTGGCGGCGATCGCCGCGTCGAGATCGATGCCGCTCGCCACGCCCGAACGCTGCATCATGTAGATCAGGTCCTCGGTGGCGATGTTGCCTGTCGCGCGCGGGGCGAAGGGGCAGCCGCCCAATCCGCCGAGCGAGGCGTCGAACACCCGCACGCCCGCCTTCCAGGCCTCCCACGCATTGGCGATGCCGGTGCCGCGGGTGTTATGGAAGTGCGCGCGCATCGGGATTGTGTCGCCGAGCAGCGCGCCCAGCTTGCCGAACAATTCGCCCGCTTCCCACGGCGTGCCGACGCCGATGGTGTCGGCCAGCGCGATTTCCTCAGGGGATTCGGCGGCTATCGCTTCGGCAATCCTCAGCACGGTTTCGTGCTTCACTACGCCCTCGAACGGGCAACCGAAAGCGGCGCTGATGGTGACCTGCGCGCGCATGCCTTCGGCGCGGGCGAAGCGCAGCATCTCGCGGGTTTCGGCGATGCCTTCTTCGATGGTCTGGCCCTGGTTCTTCTGGCCGAAGGTGTCACTGGCGACCACCACGCAGCCGACCTGATCGACGCCCCTTTTGCCGCCCTCCCGGGTGGCCAGCGCGCGCAGCACGCCCCGCTTGTTGAGGACGAGACCGACATAGGTGCAGTCGCTGCGGTCCGGCAGACCGGCGATGACCGCTTCCGCATCGGCCATCTGCGGGACGCGCGCGGGGTGGACGAAGCTGGCCACCTCCAGCCGCCGCGCACCGTAGCCGATCATCCGGGCGATCAGTTCAAGCTTCGTTTCGGTCGCGACGATATCCGGCTCGTTCTGCAAACCGTCACGCGGGCCGACCTCCACCAGTTCGATCGCGCCTTGGCAATGTGGGGCTGACATCGTGAATCGCCTGTTGTCGCTGGAAGGGGGCTCGCGACGTGAATTACCGAGTTTGTATACAATTGCAATGATGCTTGGCGTTTCGTGATGCGCCGGAACCGTTGCTGCGGACCAGCGTTGTTATGCGTCTTTTGCATCAATCTCCTGTGCCGGGCCGGACCCTGCCGGGCCGACCGCGCGGGCAAAGGTATGGAAGGCGCGGCGCAGGTGGCTGCCCATCACCGCCCGCGCCCAATCGGGATCGCGTGCGGCGAAAGCGGCGACCAGTTCGTCATGGTCGCGGGCCGACTGGCGCAGATCTTCCTGCGAGTAAGTGCGCGCGGTGCGCAGCACCACCGGCGCTTCGACAAGGCGGCCGAGCAACTGCCCGAGCCGCGGCGAATCCGCGGCCTCGATGATCACTTCGTGAAAGACGCGATTGGCATCAAGGAAGCGTGCCACATCGGGGGCGGGCAGTTCGACCGCTGCCTTCAACTCGCGGTTGATCTGCTCCAGCGCGGCGATCTGTTCCCGCGACAGTCGCTCTGCCGCCCGTTCCGCCGCATGGCATTCGAGCATCTGGCGGAGCGTGAACATCTCCTCGATATCGTCGCGGCTCCAGTCGGCGACGAACAGCCGTTTGGTGTCCGACCGGACCAGGAGCAATTCGTCCTCCAGCCGGCGAACGGCCTCGCGCACCGGTGTGCGGCTGACGCCGGTGATCTGGGCGAGCTGGTCTTCGGTGAGCTGTTCGCCGGCCTTCACGGCCCCGCTCAGCAGGTGCGCCCGGATCGCTCCATAGGCACGGTCTGATGCGCGGCTCATGGGTGGAGGCCGGGGCAGACGGGGAAGAAACGGGGCACTCTCATGGGCTTCCTTGTGTGCCTTCCGGGGCCGGGCTGCAAGCGGGGTGAGGTGACAAAAACACACCCGAGCAGCCCTTGGTGTCGCTTTTGTGTAAAGTGCTTGACGGGAGCGTTTTGTATACAATAACCACGCGGGCCGAGGCAACAGGGGAGTGCCCGTGAAGCGCGTCAAGGTTATCGTGCCGATTGCGATGGATGAAGCCGGGGTCGCCAACCGCGCCCAGCAGCTTCCCGCCGATTTCGTGCGTCCCGGCTTCGCGCCCACTTTCGAGGCGGTGCGCTGGGGCGCGGCACTGGGTGACTCCTACCATGATACGCTGCTGATGGACTGGACCGTGTTCCAGGCCGGGGTGACGGCCGAAGAAGAAGGCTTTGCCGGCGTGCTGATCGACACTGTCAGTGATTCCGGGCTGTGGCCGCTGCGTTCGGTGCTGAACATCCCCGTCGTCGGCCCGGGCGAGGCGAGCTTTGCCGCCGCGATGATGCTCGGCAAGAAGTTCAGCGTCATCACCATGTGGCCGCAGTGGTTCCCGCTCTACGAGAAGGTTCTGAACCAGCACGGCTGGGAGCATCGCTGCGCTTCGGTGCGCTCGATCGACACGCGGCCCGATGTGACCGAACTGCTCGAAGGCAAGGAAGAGGTGGTCTTCGCCAAGCTCAGGGCCGAGGCGATGAAAGCGATCGAGGAAGACGGGGCGGACGTGATCGTACTCGGTTCGACCACCATGCACCAGTCCGCCGCCTATCTCGCCAGCGAACTGCCGGTGCCGGTGCTGAACCCCGGGCAGGTCGCCTACAAGCAATTGGAAACCCTGATCGAACTGGGGATGACCCACTCGAAGAAGGCTTTCCCCGCACCCGAAGTGCCCAAGCACGCCGATATCCGAAAGGGCTGGTACTGATGAGTGAATGGCAAGAGGGCGGGCCGGGTCAGGCTCCGCTGCCCTATCCCTTCTACGTCGATATCGTCACCAAGCGGTATTTCGACGGGGTGGACAACAAGTGCCTCGATCGGGTCCTCGATTGCTTTACGCCCGATGCGGTGCTGACCGAGGTGACCAGCAACACCGTCCATAACGGGCGCGAGGCGATCCGGGCGATGTTCGTCAAGCTGTTCGCCGATTTCGAAAGCATCTGGCACGGCAATTTCGTCCACACCGCCGATCCGGAGACGAACGCGATCTGCTCGCAGTTCACGGTGCTGATCACCCCCAATGGGGGCGAGGAACTGCGGTACGAGAACTGTAACCGCTTCTACCTGCAGGACCGGCTGTTCCACCGCGTCTATGTCTACATGTCGGGTGACAACCTGCTGAAGGAAGGGGACGCCTGATGCAGTACGAACCCACCCTGTCGCGCGCCGATCTGATCGATTTCGCGCTGAACAAGTATTTCGCGCGGGTCGATGCCAAGGATCTCGAAGGCGCGCTGTCGTGCTTCCACGATACGGCGCTGTTCTGCGTGCAGACCGCCTTCACCCGCCACGCGGGCAAGGGCGAAATCCGCCGCATGTTCGAGGATTTCTTCGCCGCCTACGCGACGATTATCCACCGCGATTTCACCTGCACCGTCGATGAAGCCAACGGGCGGATCACGGCCTGCTTCACGGCCGAGCTGCACGATCACGAGGGCAACGTCACGCTGCTCTACAACACCAATTTCTGGCGCCTGCGTCCCGGCGAGGGCGGCGCGAAGTTCCAGGAAGTCTACGTCTACATGAGCGGCGCCAACCCGCTCGTCTGATCCAACCCACTCTTCCCTCTCGATCCCACTTCAGGAGAGACCTCCCATGAATTTCCGTCTCGTTCTTGCCTCCGGCGCGGCGCTTGGCGCCATTGCCCTGTCCGCGCCCGCGATTGCGCAGGATGCCCCCGATACGGCGCAGGCCGAAGAGGAAGGGGGCATCATCGTCACCGCCCGCCGCCAGTCGGAAACGCTGGCCGAAGTGCCCGCGTCGGTCACGGTCTTCACCGCCGAAAGCCTCGCCAAGAGCGGCGTGCAGCGCGCGGACGACTTCATCCAGCTGACCCCGGGCGTGACCATCGTCACCGGCACCGCCGAGGCGGGTGACACCCAGATCAACATTCGCGGCATCAACGGCGCGCGCGACGCGGAAAGCTCGGTCGCGCTGGTGGTTGACGGCATCCTCAAGACCAACACCGCGCAGCTGAACCAGAACCAGGGCACGCTGCGGCAGGTCGAAATCCTCAAGGGTCCGCAGGGTGCGCTTTATGGCCGCAACGCTGCCGCGGGCGCGATTGTGCTCCAGACGCTGAAGCCCGGCGATGCGCTGGAAGGCGGAATGCTGGTCCGCGCCGCGCAGGACAACACCTATACCGCCAACGGCTACATCTCGACCCCGGTGGGCGAGACCGCAGGCCTTGTGTTCGGGGCCAACTACTACCGCACGGACGGTTTCTTCCGGAACAGCTTCCTCGGCAATTCCAAGACGATCGACGATCAGGAAATCTTCGGGGTCGACGCGCGCTTTGTCACCGAGCTGGGGCCGAACACCGAACTCGACGTGAAGGCCCGCTATTCGGACCTCAAGGGCGCCTCGATCAACTTCAACGCCAGCTTCCACCTGCCGAACTTCGCGGCGGTGAATCCGGCCTTCTTCGAGGATGTGAACGAGCACCCGTTCGGCTTCTATTCGAACGTCCGCCCCACCAACGATCAGACCACCTTCGAAACCTCGGCCAAGATCGAGCACGAGTTCGAAAGCACGGTGCTGACCGCGTGGCTGCTGTACAGCGATGTCGACCAGTCGCTGGTTGCCGACAGCACCTCGGCGGACTTCGCGCGCTTCACCTTCCCGGGCGCGACCCCGGCTTCGGTCGCGGCCTCCAACGCCTGCTTCGCCAGCACCGCCGCGCTGACCGGCTTCCCGCTCAACCAGCCGACCTTCATCGGCAACAATCCGGTGCCGTTCATTTTCGACCCCGTCAACGGATCGACCTTCGGTCCGTATAGCCCGACCACCTGCGACGGCACGCAGTTCCAGATCCGCAACCAGGAAGACATCAGCGGCGAAATCCGCCTCGCTTCCAACGGTGACGGGGCCGTGAACTGGCAGGTTGGTGCCTATTACCTGCACATCAACCGCGAAGTCGGCGTCAGCCTTGGTGCTGACCTCGGGCAGGGGGTGATCCGCCAGCTCTACAACGCGCCGGGCACCAGCAACCCGACCACGCAGCTGTATCACGATGCCTTCAAGACCGATGTCTACGCGCTGTTCGCTTCGGTCGATGCCGACGTTTCGGACCGCTTCAATGTCAGCGTCGCCGGCCGTTACGACATCGAGGACCGGCAGGTGCGCAGCCTCGTTCCGGCGGTGCGCGATCCGATCACCGGCGGGCCGATCAACCCCGGCCAGACGGTGGTGGGCGGCAATGTCCAGCCGATCGGGCCGCAGTCGGAAAGCTTCAAGCAGTTCCAGCCCAAGATCTCGCTGCGTTACGAGCTGACAGATGACGTCAACCTCTATGGCAACTGGGGCATCGGCTTCAAATCGGGCGGGTTCAACAACCAGGGCTCGGCGGCGATCGTCGATCAGGCGTTCAACCAGTTTATCGGCACCAACGTCCAGATTGACGACCAGTATCGCAAGGAAGTCTCCAGCGCCTTCGAAGCCGGGGTCAAGGGCACGCTGCTCGATGGCTCGGTGACCTTCGATCTGGCCGGTTACTACACCAAGATCGACGACATGCAGTTCTTCGAGTTCTTCGTCGGCGGCTTCGGCCTGCTGCGCGTGGTCTCGAACATCGACGAGGTGGAGGTCTACGGCGCCGAGATCAACCTCAGCGTCGAGCCGGTCAAGGGCTGGACCCTGTTCGGTTCGGCCAACGTCACCGAAAGCGAGATTCTGGCCAATGCCTCGCGTCCGGTGACGGTTGGCAACAAATCGCCGCACACTGCCGACTACACGATCAACCTCGGCACACAGGTCGATCTGCCGATTTCCGACAGCATCGATTTCGTCACCCGCGCCGATTACCGCATCACCGGGCCGACGTGGTTCCACACGCTGCAGGACGATCCCAATCCGACGCTGTTCAGCGGCTTGCTGCCGATCTCGGCGCTGGCGCTGCCGAGCTTCGTGGGCGATGCCGATTATTCGGTGTCGCGCCGCGATACCTTCGGCGTGATGGACCTGCGCATCGGCATCGAAAGCCAGAGCTGGTCGATCACCGCCTATGCGGAAAACCTGTTCAACGAGAAGTATCTGAACGAGGTCATCACCGCGGTAGAATTCGGCGGTTCGTTCATCTCGCCGGGCGGCCGCCAGCGGTTCGGGGTGGAGCTGGGCTACAAGTTCTGATTTCCGGGCCCTTCGGGTCAACGACACGGAAACAGATGACGGAAAAGCGCGCGGGGTCTTGCGACCCGCCCCGCGCGCTTTTTTGTGCCCGCTATTTGGCCGCGGGCGCGCTCCACCACGACAACGTCTGGTTGTCGTGGGCCGACGTCCACACGCCCTCGGGCGTCCAGCGCAGCGCGCCGCTGCCGACCGCAGCCCCCAGGCGGGCGCGGATTTTCAGGCTGGCAGCATCGATCACCACCATCGTCTGATCATCGGTGGTGCGCAGCCACACCGCGCCGTCACCGGTATCGATATCGCCCCACTTGAGATTGTCGCCGACCTGCGTGCGTCCCGCGACCTTGAGCGATACGGGATCGACTTTCGCCACCGAACCATCGCCCTGTTCCTGCACCCACACCGCGCCTTCGCCTGCGGCAAGGAAGCCGGGCGTGTCGCCCAGCGCGGTGGTGCCGGTGACCCTGGCCGTTGCCGGGTCGATCTTCTGGAGCAGCTTGCCCTCGCTCGATACCGCCCACAGCGCATCGAAGCCCCAGGCGAGATACCATGTCTCGGGAACCACGCTGACGGTGGCGGTGACGGCGTTGGTAGCTGGATCGATCCGCGCGACCTTGCCCGCAGGGTCCGAAGGCACCCACACCGCGCCTGCGCCGGCGACCACGTTGGTCTCCCCCTTGGGGTTGGCGAGACCGGTGGCGATCTTCGCCTCGACCTGCGCGGTGGCAAGGTTGATCCGCCACACCTCGCCGCCCTTGCAATTGGCGACCCACAGCGATCCCGCCGCAATCGCCATAGTCCCGCAGGGGCGCGGCACATCGGCCTTGGCCTGCAATCCGGCGGGGCTCCACTTCTCGACCCGCCCGTCATTGGTGACCCAAACGGCATCACCATCGACCACAAGGAAATCGGCAAAACCGGGCACCTTCATGGCGTTTTCGGCGAGGTTCGGCACGGGCCCCACGGCATCGCCGGGCGGCGGGCTGTCCTGCGCGCAGGCTGATGTGGCGAGCGCAGCGGCAAGAGCGGTCACAAGCGGGCGGACGGCGTCTTTGGTCATGGGTCTTCGATCTCCATGCGGCGGCAGGGGGAGAGGAGAGGGCGCACCTTAAGGGGCGCAGTCCCTGCCAGCGTGGAACAATCTCACCCATATTACGTTTGCAATCAATCGTAATAATTCTTGGTGGACAAACGCCCCGACAACGCGGATGTTCGCAGGCGCAACATAGGGGACGAATCATGCTCCACCACCTCTCCCGGGCAGCCCGCTTCCTCCTCCTCGGCCTCGCCGCGCTGCTGGTGACAGCGTGCTCTGGCGGGGAAGAAGAGGCCGCCGCGCCCAAGACCGAATTCGCCATCGGTTGGTCGATCTATGCCGGGTGGATGCCCTGGCCCTACGCCGAGCAGGCCGGGATCGTGAAGAAGTGGGGCGACAAGTACGGCATCACCATCAAGTTCGTGCAAGTGAACGACTATATCGAGAGCGTGAACCAGTACACCGCGGGCAAGCTGGACGGGGTGACGGTCGCCAACATGGATGCGCTGACCATCCCGGCAGCGGGGGGCAAGGATACCAGCGCGATCATCCTCGGGGACTATTCCAACGGTAACGACGCGGTTCTCCTGAAGGGCGCGGACAATGTCGCCGGGATCAAGGGCCGCCAGGTCTACCTCGCCGAGCTGTCCGTCTCGCACTACCTGCTCGCCCGCGCGCTCGAAACGAATGGCATGAAGCTGACCGACGTGAAGACGGTCAACACCTCCGATGCCGACATCGCGGCGGCCTTCGCCTCCCCCGATGTCACGGCAGCCGTGGCGTGGAACCCGCAGGTGACGACCATGAAGGGCGTGGCGGGCACGAAGGCGGTGTTCACCTCGGCCGATATTCCGGGCGAGATCCTCGACCTGATGGTGGTCGATACGGCGGTGCTGAAGGCCAATCCTAATCTCGGCAAGGCGCTGGCGGGCATCTGGTTCGAGACGATGGCGCTGATGGCGCGGCAGGATGCCGAAGGGCAGGCGGCCCGTGCGGCGATGGCCAAGCTGGCAGGCACGAGCCCGGAGGAATTCGAAGGTCAGCTTTCCACGACCTACCTCTACACCGATCCCAAGGCGGCGGTCGCGGCGATGCAATCGGGCGACCTGCTCACCACCATGACCCGCGTTCGCGACTTTTCCTTCGCGCAAGGCCTGTTCGGCCAGGGCGCGCGCTCTGCCGACGCGGTGGGGATGAGCTTTCCGGGCGGCAAGACGCTGGGCGATGCCAATACGGTAACGCTGCGCTTCGATCCGACCTACATGCAACTCGCTGCCGACGGGAAGCTCTGAGCCGATGCGCTGGGTGACCGCAGCGCCGAACCGCCGGGGCGCTCTGCTGCTCGGCGCGCTCCCGCTGCTGGTGCTGGCGTTGGCCTATGTGATCGCCGCTGCCGCGCGCCACGCCGATAACCCCGCCGACAAGATCCTGCCGCTTCCCGGTGCGATGGCGGCGGCGATGGCCGGGCTGCTGTTCGAAGCCGATCCTCTGTCTGGCCAATACCTGTTCTGGGCCGATACCATCGCCAGCCTGTGGCGGCTGGGGTTGGGCTTGGGCATCGCCACAACATCGGCCTTGTTGGTTGGTCTCGCTTTGGGGGCCTTGCCCCCGGTTAGAGCCACCTTTGGCCCCCTTGTGACCGCCGTAGCCGTCATCCCGCCCATCGCTTTGCTGCCCATCCTGTTCATCGTGTTTGGATTGGGCGAGACGGCCAAAGTGGCGCTGATCGTGGTCGGGGTGGCGCCGTTCATGATCCGCGATGTGGCCGGGCACATCGGCGCCCTGCCGCGAGAGCAGGTCATCAAGGCCCTGACTTTGGGGGCGAATTCATGGGGCGTCGTGCTGCGCGTCGCCCTGCCGCAAGCTCTGCCGCGCTTGTTCGAGGCCCTGCGTCTGTCGCTTGGCCCGGCGTGGGTGTTCCTGATCTCGGCCGAAGCGATCGCGGCGGATGTAGGACTGGGTTACCGCATCTTTCTGGTGCGCCGCTACCTCGCGATGGACGTGATCCTGCCCTATGTGGCGTGGATCGCGCTGCTGGCGGTGGTCATGGACCTCGCGCTTTCCCGCGGCAGCCGGAGGCTGTTCGGCTGGGCCCATCCGGGAGGGCACTGAAAGCCATGCTGAGCCTCAGGAACCTCTGGGTCGAATATGGCGACAAGGTCGTTCTCGAACGGATTTCCCTTGATATTGCAGAGGGTTCCTTCGTCTCGATCATCGGACCTTCGGGGGCGGGGAAGAGCAGCCTGCTGCGCACGATCCTCGGTCAGGAGCGCCCGACGCGCGGGACGATCACGCTCGACGGCGCGGCTCTGCCCGCGGAATGCGGGCCGGATCGCGGGGTGGTGTTCCAGCGATATTCGGTGTTTCCGCATTTAACTGTCCTGGGCAATACACTGATCGGATTGGAATTTTCCAAGGCTCCCTTTGTGGCCCGCCTGTTCGGCAGCGCAAGACGTGCCGCGATTGCCGAGGCCGAGGCGATGCTGGAGCAGGTGGGGCTGGCGGATAGCCGCCACCTTTACCCGGCGCAGATGTCGGGGGGGATGCAGCAGCGGCTCGCCATCGCGCAGGCCCTGATCAAGCGCCCGCGCATCCTGCTGCTTGATGAGCCCTTCGGCGCGCTGGATCCCGGTATCCGGGGCGACATGCATGGTCTCATTACCCGGCTGTGGCGCGAGCATGGGCTGACCATCATCATGGTAACCCACGATATCAAAGAGGCTTTTTCGCTCGGCACACGGGTGCTGACGCTCGACAAGCGTCGCCACGATCCCCACGCCCCGCAACGCTACGGGGCAGGGGTGGTCTACGACCTCGAACTGACCCGCAAGCAGGCTGTAGCCGAGGTGGCCGAAGTGGCGGGTAATGTGCTGAGTATTACGATTGACACGAAAGTTAATACCTGAAATGGTCCCGACATGAGCTCCCCTGAACCCTCCCGACTCGCGCGCCTCAGCATGAGCCTTCCGGCCGAGCTGTTCCGCCAGCTTGACATGATGGTGGAAGAACGCGGGCTGCCCTCGCGCTCGCAGCTGATCGCCGAACTGATCCGCCACGCTCTCGCCGAGCACGAGGCGCTGACCCGCCCGGACGAGACACTCGCCGGAACGGTGACGATCGTCTACGCTGGAGGCGGTGGCAGGGTCCGCCAGCAACTCGCTGAAACGCAGGTGGATTACCTCAAGGAGGTGATCTCGTCACAGCACGTGTTCCTCGAACAGGACCAGTCGCTCGAGGTGTTGCTGGTGCAAGGTCCGGCAGTACGGCTCAAGCAGCTGTGCGATGCGCTGCGGGCGATCCGCGGCGTGCAACAATTGCAGCTGGTCACCACCACCGCGCTGCTCCCGCCGCTCCACGAACAGGACGGCCCCCCCGTGAAGGAGGCCGCCGAATGAGCGGGACCGCCGATCCCAAATCCGCCCGCGAACACGCCCGGGCGCAAGGCGGCACGCGCATCGAGACCATGCCGGTCCTGCCCCCCGTGGCGGACGATCTGCCCGAGGGCGTCTCCGCCGATGACCTCGTCTGGGAGGAGACTGTCGCGCCCGGCGGCTATACCTCCCGGCGGCTTGTGCGCGGCACAAGATTGCGGCTGATCGACAAGGCGGGCGATGCCTGTGCCTCGCTCAACATCTTCAACGCCGAAATGCCGACCGAGCGGCTGAATGTCGCCGACACGGTCAAGGTCCAGTGGAATGCCTATCTGGGCGAAGGCAAGCTGCTGCTGTCGGATATGGGGCGGGTGCTGGCGAGCATCATTGTCGACGGTGCGGGGACGCATGACACATTCTGCGGTGTCTCAAATGCCGCTGGTAACCTTCGGAAATATGGGGAAGGCCGTAATTCAGGCGCCTATCCGAACGGGCGCGACCGGTTGATCCTCGGCGCGGCCAAGCACGGGCTCACCCGCCGCGATGTCCACCCTTGCGTCAACCTGTTCAAGGGCACGAAGATCGAGGCCGATGGCGCTATCACGCCGCTTGTCGGGCCGTTCGAGGCCGGGCGCGAGGTGATCCTGCGCGCGGAGATGGACGTGATCGTGGTGATCGCCAACTGCCCCCATGTCCTTGACCCGCGCCCCCAATACCACTCGACCCCGCTGCGCCTCACGGCATGGCGCGGGGCTGTCACCCCTGAACAGGACCCGGTGCGCAATGCCTCGCCAGAAGGCATCCGCGCCTACCTCAACACCGAGGACTACTACCGCCGCTAACCCTCTCAATCGAAAGCGTAAAATGACAAGCGATCCGGCCCTCTCCGGCCTCACCGGCTCCATCATCCACGACGAAATCGTGCCCGCGCGCGCGCCGTGGTTGCACATTGTGCGCAAGGGGGAGGTGCTGCGGATCGTCGATGTCGAGGGCAATCAGGCGGTCGATTTCCTGATCTATGCCGCCGCCGACGATGCCGAGCGATACAGCGCGCAGGATACGGTCGCGATGCAGGGCAACCTCTTCCTGCGCACAGGCACGGTGCTGCTCTCGAACGAGGGCAATGTCTTGATGACGATCGTTGCTTCCGCGGTCGAGTATCACGACACCATTGGCGGCGCTTGCTCGTCCGAAAGCAACACCTTGCGCTACGGACATCACACAAGGCATCAACACGCCTGCGTCGATAACTTCCTTGAGGCGAACCTTACCGAGGGGCGGGGCAAGCGCGATATCGTCTCCAACATCAACTTCTTCATGAACGTGCCGGTGGAGGAAGACGGGACACTCGGCATCGTCGACGGCATCTCCGCGCCCGGCCTCACGGTTGACCTCAGGGCGGAGATGGATGTCATCGTCGTCGTCTCCAACTGCCCGCAGATCAACAACCCCTGCAACGGCTTCAATCCCACACCGGTGCGGATGATCGTGGCGGCATGAGCTTCGACACCGTCCTCGTCGCCAACCGGGGCGCGATCGCGACGCGGATCATCCGCACGGCGAAGCGCATGGGGCTGCGGGCGGTCTCGGTCTATTCGGACGCGGACGCGGGTTCGCTTCATGTGAGCGCGGCGGACGAGGCGGTGTGCATCGGGGCTGGGCCGGCGGCGCAGTCTTACCTGAAGGTAGATGCGATCCTCGCTGCGGCGAAGGCTACAGGGGCAGGGGCAATCCACCCCGGTTACGGCTTCCTCTCCGAGAATGCCGATTTCGCCGAAGCTTGCGCGGCGGCGGGAATCGCCTTCATCGGGCCGACGCCAGAGAACATCCGAACTTTCGGCCTCAAACACTCAGCACGCGCGTTGGCAGAGGCGCACGGGCTGCCGCTCGCGCCCGGCACCGGGTTGCTCACCGGCGCTGACGAGGCGGCAGAAGCTGCCGCGCGGATCGGCTATCCGGTGATGCTCAAGGCGACCGCAGGCGGCGGGGGCATCGGCATGCGCGTGTGCGAGACCGAGACCGCGGTGCGCGAAGGCTTCGCCGCCGTTGTCCGCCAGGGCGAGGCAAGCTTCGGCGATGCGGGAGTGTTCCTCGAACGATACGTGCCCCGGGCGCGGCATCTCGAAGTGCAGATCTTCGGCGATGGCAAGGGCCGGGTGATGGCGCTGGGAGAGCGCGACTGCTCGCTCCAGCGCCGCAACCAGAAGGTGGTGGAAGAGGCCCCGGCGCCGTGCCTGTCGCCCGAAAAGCGCAGCCAGCTGATCGCTGCCGCCGTGCGCCTGGGGGAGGCGGCCGACTACCTGTCGGCTGGCACGGTCGAGTTCCTCTACGATGCCGCACGTGAGGACTTCTTCTTCCTCGAGATGAATACCCGCCTTCAGGTTGAGCACGGGGTCACCGAGGAAGTGACCGGGATCGATCTGGTGGAATGGATGATCCGGGGTGCCGCGGGCGATTTCGCGATGCTCGATGCACCCGCACCGGAGACACGGGGGCACTCCCTGCAGGTGCGGCTCTACGCCGAGGATCCGGCGATGGACTACCGCCCGACCACGGGCACTCTCACCAACGTCGCTTTCCCGGACAACATCCGCGCCGAGACCTGGGTCATGGCGGGCAGCGAAGTCAGCGCCTTCTACGATCCGATGCTGGCCAAGCTGATCACCAAGGGCGCCACACGAGAGCAAGCCATCTCAGCGATGCAGATCGCGCTGGACGCGTCGCGTGTCGACGGCATTGAAACCAACCTGCGCTGGCTGCGCGAGGTGGTGCGGAACGAGGGGTTCACCAGTGGCGAGGTTTCGACCCGGCTGCTCGACAGCATCGCCTACCAGCGCCGCGCGGTGCGGGTGATTGCGGGCGGCACGGCCACATCGGTGCAGGATTGGCCCGGGCGGCTCGGCCTGTGGGACGTGGGCGTTCCGCCCTCGGGCCCGATGGATGACCTGAGCTTCCGCACCGGCAACCGCATCCTCGGCAATCCGGAAGGCACGGCGGGACTGGAAGTGACGGCCAGCGGTCCGACACTGCTGTTCGAGGCCGCGGCGACGATCTGCCTGACCGGCGCGGAATTCGGCGCGACCATTGAGGGCATCCCCGCTCCGCGCGGGCAGGCGCTGCGCGTGGAGGCCGGGCAGACCCTCGCCATGGGGCGCGCCTCGGGCGGCGGGGTGCGGGGATACATCCTGTTCGCCGGAGGGCTGGATGTGGTCCCCTATCTCGGCTCGGCGGCGACCTTCACGCTCGGCCAGTTCGGCGGCGCGGCAGCGCGTGGGCTGGTGGCCGGGGATGTGCTCCATCTTGGCGATACCCCCACCGGCAGGTCCGTGGCGGCACCGCTCCCCCCGCTGGGGCGCGAGTGGCAGCTGCGCGTCCTCTACGGCCCGCACGGTGCGCCCGATTTCTTTACCCCTGCCGATATCGCCCGCTTCCTCGAAGCTGAATGGCAGGTGCATTACAACTCCAACCGCACCGGGGTGCGCCTTGTCGGCCCCAAGCCCGAATGGGCGCGGCGTGACGGGGGCGAGGCGGGGCTTCACCCGTCCAACATCCACGACAATCCCTATGCCATCGGCGCGGTGGACTTCACCGGGGACATGCCGATCATCCTCGGGCCTGACGGGCCCTCGCTCGGAGGCTTCGTCTGCCCGTTCACCGTAATCGCGGCGGACCGGTGGAAGATCGGCCAGCTGAGCCCGGATGATCGGGTCCGCTTCGTGCCGGTCAGCATTGCGGACACCGCCACACCCCGCGCAATTGCCGACTTCTCGCCCATCCTCGCCGAATTTCCCGCCACAGACACGCGCCCCCGCACCACCTATCGCCAGCAAGGGGATCGCAACATCCTCGTCGAGTATGGCGATATCGTGCTCGATATCGAGCTGCGCATCCGTGTTCATGCGCTGATGCAGGCGCTCGAAGCGATGCAACTGCCCGGCGTGATCGACATCACCCCCGGCATCCGCTCGCTGCAATTGCACTTCGATGGCACCACGCTCGATCAGCCTCGCGCCCTCGCGGCACTGATGCAGGCCGAGGAGGTGATGGGTGACCTCGCCGATTTCGAGGCTCCCTCGCGCATTGTCCATCTGCCGCTGAGCTGGCGCGACCCCGCGATTGTCGAGACGATCGAGAAATACATCGGCACGGTGCGCGACGATGCGCCGTGGTGCCCTGACAATATCGAGTTCATCCGCCGCATCAACGGCCTGCCCGATGCGCAGGCGGTCGAGGATCTGATCTTCGATGCCAGCTACCTCGTCCTTGGCCTTGGAGATGTCTACCTTGGCGCACCGGTCGCAACGCCGGTCGATCCGCGCCACCGGCTTGTCACCACCAAGTACAACCCCGCGCGCACCTGGACACCGCCCAACGTGGTGGGCATCGGCGGCGCCTATATGTGCATCTACGGGATGGAGGGGCCGGGCGGTTACCAGCTATTCGGGCGCACCATTCAGGTGTGGAACACGCATCGCCAGACTGACGCCTTTAGCGAAGGCAAGCCGTGGCTGCTGCGGTTCTTCGACCAGATCCGCTTCTTCCCCGTCTCGGCTCAGGAGCTGGCCGAATGGCGGCGTGACTTCCCGCATGGGCGGCGCGCGATCCGGATCGAGGATACCACCTTCCGTCTTGCCGATTATCGCGCCTTCCTTGCCGAAAACGCCGCCAGCATCGCCGCTTTCGAAGCGACCCGTCAGGCCGCCTTCGATGCCGAGCGCGCGGCGTGGCAGGCCTCGGGCGAATTCGACCGGGTCAGCGATCTCCTCGCCGCGGAAAGCGGGGCGGGCGAGGCCGCGGCGGTCGAGGTGCCCGAAGGCTCGGCTCTTGTCGAAGCGCCGTTCGGCGGCAGCGTCTGGAAGCTTCTCGTCGCACCCGGCGATGTGGTGGCCGAGGGTGATGTCATTGCGGTGATCGAGGCGATGAAGATGGAATGCCCCTTCGAGGCCCCCGCGAGCGGCACGGTGGCGGCTGTCTACATCGCGCAAGGCCAGGCCCTGCAACCGGGTGCGCCGATGCTGGCGCTCAGGAGCGCGGCATGAGCGCTTTCGTCCGCCTCAGCCCCACTCAGATCGCCGGGGCCGTCAACAGCGGCCAGACCACGGCACTGGCGGTGATCGAGAACACCATCGCGCGCCTCGCCGCCTATGACTCGCATCAGCCGCAGGCATGGATCAGCCGCGCCGATCCCGCCGCCTTGCGCGCCGCTGCCCGCGCCGTCGATGCGCGCATCGCCTCTGGCGAGCATCTGCCGCTTGCGGGCGTGCCCTATGCGGTCAAGGACAATATCGACGTGGCAGGCATGGAAACCACCGCCGCCTGCCCCGCCTTCGCCTATCGCCCGGAGCGTTCGGCGACAGTGATCGAGAAGCTTGAGGCGGCAGGCGCGATCTGTGTCGGCAAGACCAATCTCGATCAGTTCGCCACCGGGCTTGTCGGCACGCGCAGCCCCTATGGCATCCCGCGCAACGTCTATAATCGCGACTATGTTAGCGGGGGTTCGAGTTCCGGCTCGGCGGTGGCGACGGCGGCGGGGCTGGTCGGTTTCGCGCTGGGGACCGACACGGCCGGATCGGGGCGAGTGCCGGCAGCGTTCAATCACCTCGTCGGGCTGAAGCCGAGCAAGGGCCGCTGGAGCACCCGCGGGCTGGTGCCGGCTTGCCGGACGCTCGATTGCATCACGGTGTTCGCCGATCGCCTTGAGGATGCCGCGCTGGTAGACAGCGTACTTGCGGGTTTCGATGCAGAGGATGCGTTCTCTCGCCCGCTGGCCGATGTGCCCATCAGGGGCCGCCGCATCGGGGTGCCGGCCCGCGCCCAGCGGCAGTTTTTCGGAGATGTCGAGGCGGAGTGTCTCTACGACCGCGCGCTGGCCGCGCTGGCGCGAGGCTGCGAGCTTGTCGAGATCGACATCGACCCGCTGCTCGAAGCCGCTCAGCTGCTTTACGGCGGGCCATGGGTGGCAGAGCGCACTGCTGCCGTGGCTGCTCTGCTGGAGAGCAATCCGCTGGCGATCGATCCGGTGGTGCGCGAGGTGATCGCGCCAGGCGGGACGATGCTGGCGACCGAGTTGTGGAACGGGATTTACCGGTTGGCGGATCTGGCGCGCGGTGCCGAGGCGATGTGGGGCGAGGTCGATGCGCTGGCCTTTCCGACCACCGGGACCACCTACCGCGTAGCTGAGTTGCTGGAGGCCCCCGTCGCGCTCAACAGCAATCTCGGGCGCTTCACCAATTTCGTGAACCTGCTGGACATGGCAGCCGTTGCCGTTCCTGCCGGTGCGCGGGGCAACGGGACGGGCTTCGGCATCACGCTGATCGGTCCGGCCCACAGCGACAAAGGCCTGATTGCGCTTGCGGGGGACTATCTGGCCTCGGCCGGCCTGCCGCCTCTTCCACCGCTTGATCTCGGAGACCGCATGGACACCGTAAAACTCGCCGTCGTCGGCGCCCATCTCGAAGGCATGCCGCTGCACTGGCAGCTGACCAGCCGCGGGGCGACCTTCGTGGGGGCGTTCACCACCGCGCCCAATTACCGGCTCTATGCGATGGCCGATAGCGTGCCGCCCAAGCCCGCGCTGGTGCATAGCGAAACGGGCGCTGCCATCGCTCTGGAAGTCTACGAGCTCGACATGGCGAGCTTCGGCAGCTTCGTCACCGAGGTGCCGCCGCCGCTGGCGATCGGCACGGTGCAGCTTGCCGATGGATCGAGCGTCAAAGGCTTCGTTGCCGAGCCGCGCGCGCTGACGGGCGCGGAAGACATCACCCATCTGGGCGGCTGGCGCGCCTACATCGCTTCGCGGTGAACCGATGGCGGGGCGGCCTCCCGGCTGGCTGAAGGGCGAGAGGGCGCAAGACGCGCTCTCGGACGCCGACGCGCTTGCCCGCCTGGCCGCCGCGAAGGATGCTGCCGAGGCCGCCAACGAGGCCAAGACCCGCTTCCTTGCCAGTGTCGCCCACGAAATCCGCTCCCCGCTCAACGCGATTTATGGCTATGCTCAACTGATCGAGCGCGGCGAGGGGGGCGATGCGACAGGCGCGGCGCGGGTGATCCGCCGCAGCGCCGAACACCTCGCGCATCTGGTCGAAGGCCTGCTCGACATGTCGCTGGTCGAAGGCGGTGCCTTGCGGCTGACCCGCGAGGCGATCCGCTTTCCCGAGTTTCTCGACCAGCTGATCGCGATGCTCGAGCTTCAAGCACGGGCCAAGGGATTGGCGCTGGTGCTGGAGCGGCCCGGGCGGCTCCCCGAATTCGTTCACGCCGATCCGCGACGGCTGCGTCAGGTGCTGATCAATCTCGTGGCCAACGCGATCAAGTTCACCGACAGCGGAACGGTGACCCTGAAGGTGGAGTATCGCAACGAGCTGGCGACCTTCACGGTGATCGACACCGGCATCGGCATTGCGCCCGAGGATGCGCAGCGAATCTTCGCTCCCTTCGAACGGGTCGGCGGGCCAGCAGGCGAGCGCCCCGGCGTGGGGCTGGGTCTCGCGATCACGCAGGCGCTGGTGCATATCATGGGCGGTGATATCCGGGTGGAAAGCGCACCCGGCGAGGGGGCACGCTTCATCGTCCGGCTGATGCTTTCGCAGCCACTTGCCCCGCCTGCCGAACCCGCGCCCGAGGCCGGGACGGTGACCGGCTACCTCGGACGGGAACGCCAGATCTTGCTGGTGGATGACGACGCGGCCCATCTGGCGATGGTGCGCGGTCTGCTGGAGCCGCTCGGCTTCCGGGTGCTCACCGCGAACGATGGGGTGACCGCACTTGCGCTGGCGGCGCAGGTGCAGCCCGATCTGGTGCTGTGCGACGTGATGCTGGGCGCCGAGAACGGCTGGGACCTTGCCGCGCAGCTGCGCGCCCGCCACGGCGCGGCGATGCGGATCGTGATGCTGTCCGGCGAGGCGCCGCAGTCTGCCGGAACGCCCTCCGCCGAGGGACCGGCCAACGACACCTTCGTGATGAAACCTTTCGAATTCACCGTGCTGCTCGATGTTATTGCCGATCAGCTGGGTGTAGAATGGGTGCGCGTCGCCGGTACCACCGTGCCTGCTCCGGCCACTGCCTCTGCAACGCCATGGAAGCTGCCCTACACCATCGCGCCGGCACTCGCCGCGCATTGCGCCGAGATCGAGCGGCTGGTGCGGATCGGCCACGTCCGTGCCATCGAGACGCAGATCGATGCGATTGCTGCGCTTGCCCCCGAGGCCGCCGCGCTCGCTGACCAGCTGCGCGGGGCGCTCGACAGCTTCGACTTGAAGGCCTTGGCAAACCTCGCCAAAACGGTGCGCGCCGATGCCGCATAAGGACACAATCCTCGTTGTTGACGACAATCCGGACTCGCTCCGGTTTCTGGTCGATACCCTCGATGCCGCCGGCATGACCGTGCTGATTGCGCGCAGCGGCGAGGCGACACTGGCGCTGCTGCAAGAGGTGCAGCCCGATCTGATCCTGATGGACGCAGTCATGCCGGGGATGAGCGGGATCGAGACCACGCAGGCGATCAAGCGCACCCCCACGACCGCGCATATCCCGGTGATCTTCATCACCGGTCTCGGGGATCCCGACCATGTGGTCGCCGCACTCGGCACGGGCGGGGTCGATTATGTGCGCAAGCCGATCATCGTCGAAGAACTGCTGGCACGCATACGCGTTCACCTCGCCAATGCGCGCGGAGCCTATCGTTCGCGGCTGGCGCTGGGATTGGCGGGCCGCAGTCTGGCGGCACTTGGCGATGGCGGTGCGCTGGTCTGGTGCACGCCCCAGGCCGAGGCGTTGTTTCTTGCCATCGACCCTGCGTGGAATGCCGATGCCGGCATGCTCCCCGATGCGCTCGCCGAGGCGGCCCGGACGTTCGTCGGCAGCGAATCCGTGGCACCCGGCACCGTTGTGCGGGCCAGCGTGCGCGGGATCGATATCGACCTTGCCCTGGTCGAAAGCGACCGCCCGGACGAACGGCTGCTGCGCCTCACCGAAGTGCGCGAGGACGGCAAGATCGCCGCGCTCCAGAAGCAGGGCAGCCTCACCCGCCGCGAGGCCGAGGTGCTGCTGTGGGTCAGCTATGGCAAAACCAACAAGACGGTCAGCGAGATTCTTGGTATAAGCCCACGCACGGTCAACAAGCACCTTGAACAGGTGTTCCGCAAACTCGGGGTTGAAACCCGCGCAGCGGCCACCGCGATTGCTGTCAGGCTGATGACCGAGTGACAGCCTTGGTAACGGAATAACAGGCACTTACACTCGGGTTGCGCAAGTCTACGTCATTTGGCCACTTCCTCGCGCGCGCGGGGACGCCAAGGCTTGTGCCGCGGGATTTCCAATCTGAGGAGTGGAGCGCGTTATGGCCGGAGTTCAGGTGGGCAAGCGGATCATCGGGGCGGATGCGCCCGTGACCGTGGGCTGGGAGAATATCGGCCGGGTCGAAGGCGGGCCGATCAAGCAATTCGTGTTCACCTATTTCCAGCCCGCCATGCTGCTGTTGGCGATCGGCTTCTGGTATTACGCGCCCAACTGGCTCGCCGTTGCCTCGACTGCAATTGCGATCCGGCTCGGATGGACCGTGCTGCTGCTGGTGCTCGAATGGGTCAACCCGCGTTACAGCAGCTGGCAGCTGACCTGGAAGGAATTCGCCACCGACGCATTCTACGTGGCGCTGGGCATGACCTTCCTGCGCATGGTCGACAGCTATGTCGGCGACGGAGCGATCATCGCGGCGGTGCAGGATGCCTTCGACTGGGACAAGTTCAGCTGGTTCACCGGATTGCCGCTGCTGGTGCAGGCGGTGCTGATCTCGATGATCTTCGATTTCGGCCAGTACTGGATGCACCGCGCGATGCACAACTGGTATCCGCTGTGGCTGACCCATGCGCCGCATCACTACATAACCCAGCTCAACATCAACAAAGGCGCGGTCGGCAATCCGGTCGAGCTGTTCCTGATCGGGCTGGGGATCGGCGGGTTCTTCGATTTCCTTCCGCGCGCCTTCCTGCTGGCGGGGGCGATCGGGATGACGGTGGGCATCTACCAGCACATCAACGTGCGCTTCAACACGCCGCGCTGGTGGCGCTATATCTTCAACACAACCGAGCATCACTCGGTCCACCATTCGCAGGATTACGAGGCGACCCGCAGCAATTACTCGGGCACGTGGATCATCTGGGACCGCATTTTTGGCACCTGCGTGGATGGCGAGGCGGAGCTGCTTGGCATGGAGGGCGGCCGGCGCATGGATATCGGGGAGACGATGGTATTCCCCTTCCGTGAAGGCTGGCGCTCTACCAAGGCTGCGCTTTCGCGGCGCCTGGGCGGCGGGGCGGCGGTCCAGCCGCAGCTGGAACCGGCAGAGTGAGCGGGGCGAGCGGCACTCTGTCCGCCCCGCGCACCGCCATGGTGGGCCTTTCCCTGCCCCTGATCGACCATATCTGGCGGGTGCGCGGCGCCGTGCCGATCGACCCCGCGCTATCGCCGGAGGAAGCCTTTGCTCGGCTCGATCCGCTGCTGCGCACGCCCGGTACGGTGCTTTCGACGGATGGCGAGGCGCTTGCTTATGACAAGCCGAACCCGTCGGCTCAGGACAAGCTGGCGACTTTCACCCGCGGACGGTTGTGGATCGAGCGGGCGGGATCGGGCGCCGTTCTCAGGTTCGACCTGTTCAGCCAGGCGCTGCTCATGTGCTTTCTCGCGCCGCTGCTGTTCCTCGGTTTCGCGCAGGCCGCCATCGCGATCAACGCGTGGGAGGCAGCCAGCCCCGAGGCCGCCGAAAAGGCCGCGAAGAAGGATGCCGACAAGGCCAAGCCGGTCAGAAAGCTGAACCCGGTGGACGAATTCCTCGGGGCGCCCGTGCCCGAAGATCCGAGCAAGAAGAAGGACGAGAAAAAGGACAAGGGCCGCCACTCGCCAGATGAGGGCTATTTCCTCGCGGGCTTCTTTGCGCTGGTCTATCTGGCGGGGCGTTGGCTGGAGCCGTTCCTGGTGCGGCGGCGCTTGCGTGCGGCGCTGGCAGGGCCGCCTGCGACCTAGCGAACCGGCGCGGCTGTCGTGCAACTGCGGCAGGCTGCAACTCTTTCGGCCTCAAACCGTATATCCCGTGCAGCCATTGCAATTGATCGCTGCTGCCATGGGATTACGTCCTGACCATGTTCGAAAACCTCGACGCCCTGCTCCTCGCCCGGGTCCAGTTCGCCTTCACGGTGAGCTTCCATTTCTTTTTCCCGGCCTTCTCGATCGGGCTCGCCAGCTACCTCGCGGTGCTTGAGGGACTGTGGCTGAAGACCGGCAAGAGCGTCTATCTCGACCTCTTCAAGTACTGGCTGAAGATCTTCGCCATCGCCTTTGCGATGGGCGTCGTCTCGGGCATCGTCATGTCCTACCAGTTCGGCACCAACTGGTCGGTGTTCTCCGACAAGGCGGGGCCGGTGATCGGGCCGCTGATGGCCTATGAAGTGCTGACCGCCTTCTTCCTTGAGGCGGGGTTTCTCGGCGTGATGCTTTTCGGGATGAACAAGGTCGGCAAGAAGCTGCACTTTGCTGCGACACTGATGGTGGCGCTGGGCACCTTCGTTTCGGCTTTCTGGATACTCAGCGTCAACAGCTGGATGCAGACGCCCACCGGTTACGAGATCGGCGCGAACGGGCAGTTTCTGCCGGGACCGAGCTGGTGGGACATCGTCTTCAACCCGAGCTTCCCCTACCGCCTCGTCCATACCGTGATGGCGGCCTACCTCACCACCGCCTTCGTGGTCGGCGCGGTTGGGGCGTGGCACCTGCTCAAGGACCGCGCCAATCCGCACGCGCGCAAAATGTTCTCGATGGCGATGTGGATGGCCGCGATCGTCACCCCGGCGCAGATTTTCGCCGGCGACATGCACGGGCTCAACACGCTCGAACACCAGCCCGCCAAGGTCATGGCGATGGAGGGGCACTTCCAGAGCCACCCCGAAGGCGCGCCGCTAATCCTGTTCGGCATCCCTGACAGCGAGGCGAAGACGGTGCGCTATGCCATCGAAATCCCCAAGGCTTCGTCGCTCATTCTGAAGCATGATCTGAACGCCCCGCTGGCCGGGCTCGATACCATCCCCGATGACGAGGAGCCGCCGGTCGGTGTGGTATTCTGGAGCTTCCGCATCATGGTCGGCATCGGTTTCGCCATGCTCGGCATCGGTTTGTGGAGCCTGTGGGGCCGACTGCGGGGCACGCTTTACGACATGCCGTGGCTCCACCGCGCTGCCTTGCTGATGGGACCCAGCGGGTTTGCCGCAGTGCTTGCCGGATGGATCACCACCGAAGTCGGGCGCCAGCCTTTCGTGATCTATGGCGTGCTCAGGACAGCCGATGCGGCCAGCCCGCTTGATGCGCCTGCGGTCGCGGCATCCCTGCTGGCCTTCATCCTCGTCTACTTCACCGTCTTCGGCATCGGCGTGTGGTACATCCTCAAGCTGATGGGCAAGGCCCCGCATCCGGGCGAATATGGCGTGAAGCGCGGCGATGTCGGGCCGATCCGCACCGCCGGCATCACCCCGGGCCCAACGCAGAACCCGGGCGGGGAAGACACCCTGCCGACCCACGCCTCTGACGAGAAGGAGCCGGTGTGATGGACCTCACCGTCGTCTGGGCCTTCATCATCGCCTTTGCCGTCTTCGCCTATGTGGTGATGGACGGGTTCGACCTTGGCATCGGTATCCTCTTCCCGACCTTCAAGGCCGGGCGGGAGCGTGACCGGGCGATGAACTCGATCGCGCCGGTGTGGGATGGCAACGAGACCTGGCTGGTGCTTGGCGGGGGAGGGCTCTTCGCCGCCTTCCCGCTCGCCTATGCGGTGATCCTGCCGGCGACCTATCCGCTGATCATCGCCATGCTGCTGGGATTGGTATTCCGCGGTGTCGCCTTCGAGTACCGCTGGCGCGATCCGGCGCATCAGGCGTTCTGGGACAGGGCCTTCACCGGCGGCAGCCTTGTAGCCGCGCTGGCACAGGGCATGACGCTGGGCGCACTGCTGCAAGGGATTGAGGTCGAAGGCCGCGCCTATGCCGGGAGCTGGTGGGATTGGCTGACGCCCTACACCCTGCTCACCGGCCTCGGCACGGTGGCGGGCTATGCCTTGCTGGGGAGCACCTGGCTGATCTGGAAGCTTGATGGCGAAGAACAGGCCCACGCCCGCAAGCTCGCCATCCGTTGGGGTGCGGCGACAATCGTGCTGATGGGCGCCGTCAGCCTCTACAACATCACGCTCAACGCCGATTACGCCGCCCGCTGGCTTTCCGCACCGGAAGTCTACTGGGTCGCCCCCGTGCCCATCCTGACCGCGATTGTCGCGCTGTCGATGCTGCGCGCCATCCTGAAGGACCGCAATTCCAAGCCCTTCTGGCTCGGCATCGCGCTGTTCTTTCTCGGCATGAGCGGGCTGGGGGTGACGATCTGGCCCTATGCCGTGCCCGAAAGCGTCACCATCTGGGAAGCGGCCGCGCCGTACCGCTCGCAGGCCTTCATGCTGGTGGGCGTCGCGCTGACCCTGCCGCTGATCATCGCCTATACGGCGTGGGCCTATTGGGTGTTCCGCGGCAAGGTTGCTGACGAAGGCTACCATTGATGCTTGCGCCGCCTGAGCAGCCGCCTGAAGCGCCGTTATGGCAGCGCCTCCTCTGGATGGCGGGCATCTGGGCTGCGAGTGTCGCAACGCTCGGCGCGGTCGCCTACATCATCCGCCTGTGGATCGCGCCATGAGCGAGGTGAAGGTCTGGTATGACGGGGCCTGTCCGCTGTGCCTGCGCGAGATTGCGCTGATGCGGCGGCTCGACCGGCGGGGAGCTATCACATTCGTCGATGTTGCGGCGGGCAGCGATCCGTCCTGCCCTATCGACCGTGCACAGCTACTCGCCCGCTTCCATGCCGAAGAGGGCGGGGTGGTGCACTCCGGCGCTGCCGCCTTTGCGGCGATGTGGCGCGCCATTCCCTTGCTCCGCCCGTTCGGCCTGGCGGCGCGCAGCGGGCTTGTGCTGCGTTTGCTTGAGGCGGCCTATGTCCGCTTTCTCAGGGTGCGTCCCCGTCTGCAACGCTTCTTCGCCTAGAAAACCACTTGCCCTGACGCCCGCCATCGGCTGATCTGCCCGATAAACAGATACGGGAGAGAACCGCGGCCATGAGCAATTTCGGCGCGATGCAGAACGAGATCTACAACGCCGGTTTGAGGGGCATCCTGCCCACTTTCCCGGTCGATTTCGCTACCCTCGAAAAGCGCGCGCACGAGGCGCTGGGGCCGAGCCTCACCAACTATGTCGCGGGCGGCTGCGGGGACGAGCACACGCAGGACCGGAACGCCGCAGCCTTCCACCACTGGGGCATGGTGCCGCGGATGATGGTCGATTGCAGCACGCGCGACCTGTCCATCGAACTGTTCGGCCACCGCTACCCGACCCCGCTGTTCATGGCCCCGATCGGCCTCAATGGCGAAGCCTCGCAGGACCGCCACGGCGACATGGCCGCCGCGCGCGCCTCGGCGCTGACGGGGGTGCCGTTTTGCGCTTCGACGCTCGCCAATGATCCGCTGGAAGATGTGAAGGCGGCCTGCGGTGATACGCCCGCATGGTTCCAGCTCTACACGCCGAAGAACAAGGAACTGGCGACCAGCCTGATCCGCCGCGCCGAGGATGCTGGTTACAAAGCGCTGGTGGTGACGCTCGACACGTGGGTCACAGGCTGGCGTCCGCGCGATCTGAATGCCTCGAACTTCCCGCAGCTGCGCGGCAAGGTGCTGCAGAACTACTTCACCGACCCCGTGTTCCGCTCTCTGCTCGCCAAGCCCCCTGAAGAGGACCCGGCAGCGGCGATCTTCACCTGGGCGGCGACCTTCGGACAGGTGCTGACGTGGGAGGACATGGCGTGGTTCAAGTCGGTGACCAAGTTGCCGATCGTGCTCAAGGGCATCTGCCACCCTGACGATGCGCGCCGCGCTGTCGATACCGGGGCGGACGCGATCTATTGCTCGAACCACGGCGGGCGGCAGGCCAATGGCGGGATTGCGACCATCGATCTGCTGGCGGATGTGGTTGCCGCGGCGGGTGGCGTGCCGGTGCTGTTCGACAGCGGCGTGCGGTCCGGCACGGACGCGGTGAAAGCCTTGGCGCTCGGCGCGCGGGCGGTGGGGGTGGGGCGGCCCTATACCTATGGCCTCGCGCTCGGCGGGGCAGAGGGTGCGGCGTGGGTGTTAAGATCGATCCTCGCCGAGGCTGATCTGCTGATGGCGGTTAACGGTTATCCGACCCTTGCCGATGTCCGTGCTGCGGGGGCGCGTCGCACTGATCGCTGATTTTCGGGATGCAAGTGGGTTAACCATATTCGGTCTGTGTTTTCCACAGTCTTGCTGGTAAAACGATTGCATAACAACCAGCGAATCGGGGACGCGATCGATGGCAAGACCGACCATCTGGTCCAGTGGGCCGGATCCCATGCGCCGTACCGTGTGTATCCAGGACGAACATTCGCGCCGCGCGCGCTATGGGCGGATTCAGCCCATGCAATCGCGACAGTCGATCCTCGCCCGGATTGCTGCGCTGATCGTCTGAGCGCGGGCTACCCGCCCGCCTTGGCGAGCATCACCAGCTTGGTGTCGGTAAAGGCGAGGTAGCCTTCCTCGCCCCCTTCCGATCCGAACCCGCTGTCGCCCACCCCGCCGAAGGGGGTTTCGGGCGATGACACGATCAACTGGTTGATCCCGACCATCCCCGCCCGCAGCGCCCGGCCAAGGTAATGCGCCTCGTCCAGATCGGCGGAAAAGGCATAGGCGGCAAGGCCATAGCGCAGGCCGTTGGCGATGCCGACGGCGTCCTCGATCGTCTCGAAAGGGACGATCCCGGCAATCGGGCCGAAGGGTTCCTCGGTCATGAAGCGGCTGTCGGGTGCCGGGTTGGCGATGACGGTGGGCGGGAAGAAGAACCCCCTGCCTTCCAGCGCCTTGCCCCCGGTAACGATCTCGCCGCGGTTGCCGCCGGTGTCGGCAACCACCTGTTCCATCGCGGAAATCCGGCGGGCATGGGCGAGGGGGCCCATCTCGACGGACTCGTCCACTCCCGCATCGCCCACCTTGATCCGACTGGCCCGCGCGGCGAATTCGGCGACGAATTCGTCATAGACTTCCCGCGCCACCAGAAAGCGCGTCGGCGAGACGCAGACCTGCCCGGCGTTGCGGAACTTCGTGCCTGCGCACATCGCTACCGCGCGGGCGAGATCGGCGTGTTTGCTCACGATAACAGGGGCATGGCCGCCAAGCTCGGGCGCGAAGCGTTTCATGTGGGTGGCGGCGAGCGCGCCCAGCTGCTTGCCGATCGCGGTCGATCCGGTGAAGCTGACCTTGCGGGTGACGGACGAGGCGATGAGATGTTCGGCAATCGGGCCGGGGTCGCCGTGGACGAGGTTCAGCACGCCTTCCGGCACCCCCGCATCGACGAAGCATTCGACCAGCAATTGCGCGGAAGCGGGTGTGTTTTCAGCGGGTTTGAAGATCGCGGTGCAGCCCGCCGCCAGCGCGCCGCCGATCTTCTTGGCGGGCAGGTTGACCGGGAAATTCCACGGCGTCAGCAGCACCGCAGGGCCGATGGGTTCATGCGTCACCATCTGCGCGATCAGCTGGTTGCCACGGGTCGGGATCAGCCGGCCCCCACGGCGCTTGGCTTCTTCGCCAAGAAAATCAATTACATCGGCAGCGGATGTGATCTCTCCCACGGCCTGCGCATGGGGCTTGCCCATTTCGGCGGTGATGATGCGGGCCATGTCCGCAGCCCGCTCGCGCATCAGGTCCGCCGCCCGGCGCAGGATCGCATGACGTTCTGCCCCCGAGGTCGCGCTCCACTTCGGGAAGGCATCGCCGGCCGCCTTCAGCGCGGCATCGAGCTGGGCTGTCCCGGCCTTGGGGCACTGGCCGATCACATCGCCCGTGGCGGGGTTCACCACATCCATCGTCCCGGCCTCGCCATCGGCGATCCACTGGCCGCCGATGAACAGCTTGAGGGTCGGATAGGCGGTCATGGGCAGGTCCTTCGATTGGCAGTGCGGCGGGAATGTTTCACGCGAAACACCCGCGCCGGGAGGGGTCTGGAGGGGGTCTAGATGGGGTCTAAGGGG
>Ga0114986_1000044_pt1 | contig 33467 bp, 28 predicted proteins | sample Shrwel1BS1Day17_FD_96988 | JGI IMG/M metagenome (GOLD analysis project Ga0114986, IMG submission 96988) | Subsurface microbial communities from deep shales in Ohio, USA - Utica-3 well 1 S-1-Day17 | ecosystem: Environmental > Aquatic > Deep subsurface > Shale gas/oil reservoir > Produced... | reverse complement strand
GTTGCCATCGAGGTCGAAAGGGTTGAAGGCCAGACCGGCGCCCCAGGTGTTGTCCAGTGCCGTCAGAACGCCGGCGCCACCGTTGGCACGGTGGCAGATACGCACCAGCTCACGCAGGTCGGGAAACTCCAGCGTCACCGAGCCGGCAGCCTCCAGCCAGACCAGCCGCGTCCGGGGTCCGATGCGGCGCGCCAGGTCCTGCGGGTCCATCGGGTCGTAGAGTTGATGCGTAATGCCCCAGGCCTTGAGTTCGCCCTCGGCCAACGCCTTGTTGGGGCCGTAGGCGTTGTCGGGGATCAGCACCTCGTCGCCGCTGCCGAGCAGCGACAGGCCGACATTGGCAATGGCCGCCAGGCCGCTCGGCACCAGAATGCACTGCGCCCCACCCTCCAGCGCGCACAGGCGCTCCTCCAGCAGGTACGTGGTGGGGGTGCCGTGCAAGCCGTAGGTATAACCCGTCTTGTCCTTCCACTCACGGCTGCGCAGCGCCGCGACACTGGGAAAGAACACCGTCGAAGCCTTGTGGACCGCAGGCTGCGGCGCCGCAAAGCCCTCAGGCGGCACGTAGGGATGGTGAATAAGGCCAGTGGTCTTGTCGCTCATGGAGTGCCTTGGAAGCAAGGACGCCGAGCTTAACGCGAACGGCGATGTGCGAAACGGTATTCAACCGTGGGCACCCGCGGAACCGGCTCTGCCGGGCCGCTGGGTGCGCCCCCTGCGAGGGGGGCTGAGGACTGCGGCTCCAAGCCTGCCTGCGCAGGCTTGGACAGACCAAAGAGCCTTGGCCTCTGGCCGAGGCTCCACGGCGATGAGCGACACGAAGTGCGCGCAGCCTAGGGGAGAGCCTACTTCAAACTTTCCATTTTTCCAGCACATCCTCGATGCGCATGCGGTCGTAGACCTCGAAGGGCTGGTGGATCCAGGGGTTGGTGGGGAGGAATTCGACCGAGTAGTCAGGCTGGAAGGCCGAGACGCCCTTGGTCCAGATCACGGCAGTGCGCAGCTCGGTGATGGGCGCGTAGCGCTCGCGCAGCATCTTCACCACGGCCTGCAGGGTATGGCCCGAGTCGGCCAGGTCGTCGACCAACAGCACACGGCCGGCGATCTCGCCCTGGGGCGTGGTGATGTACTTGGCAATATCCAGGTGCCCCTGCACCGTACCGGCCTCGGCGCGGTAGGAGCTGGTGGACATGATGGCCAACGGCTTGTCGAAGATGCGCGAGAGGATGTCGCCCGGACGCATGCCACCGCGCGCCAAGCACAGGATGGTGTCGAACGCCCAGCCGGACTGATGGATCTTGATGGCCAGCTTCTCGACCAGGTTGTGGTACTCGCCGTAGCTCACGTACAAATGCTTGCCGTCTTCGGTCAACATCCATCTGCTCCTGTTTTGATAGCTGTTAGCGCTTGATTCACAAGCCTGACAGCCAGTTTTCGCTCAATGCTTCTCAGTCGGCGACGTACGGATGCCGCATCATGATGGTGTGGTCGCGGTCCGGGCTGGTGGAGATCAGGTGGATCGGCACGCCGGTGACCTGCTCGATGCGCTGCAGGTACAGGCGGGCGTTGATCGGCAGCTTGTCGTACTGCGTCACGCCCACGGTGCTTTCGCTCCAGCCGGGCAGAGTCTCGTAGATCGGCTTGCAGCGCGCGATCTCGTCCGCGCCCATGGGCAGGATGTCGATGGTCTCGCCGTCGAGCTCGTAGCCGGTGCACAGCTGCAGCTCCTTCAGACCGTCGAGCACGTCGAGCTTGGTCAGGCACAGGCCGGTCAGGCCGTTGACCTGGGCACTGCGCTTGAGCAGCGCGGCATCAAACCAGCCGCAGCGGCGCGAACGGCCGGTGGTCACGCCCTTCTCGGCGCCCACGGTGCTCATGTGGTAGCCCGGCGTGCCGGGGGTTTCCCAGTCCAGTTCGGTCGGGAACGGGCCACCACCCACGCGGGTGCAGTAAGCCTTGGTGATCCCCAGGATGTAGTGCAGCAGGCCCGGGCCGACGCCGGAGCCGGCGGCGGCATTGCCGGCCACGCAGTTGCTGGACGTCACATACGGGTAGGTACCGTGGTCGACGTCGAGCAGCGTGCCTTGCGCGCCCTCAAACAGCAGGTTGGCGCCATTGCGGTTGGCTTCGTTGAGCTCACGCGAGACGTCGGCCATCATCGGCGTCAGCAGTTCGGCATGGCGCATGGCCTCGGCATAGACCGGCTCGAACTGCACCTCGCCGTCCTTGAGGTAAGGCTTGAGCGCGTCAGGGAAGGCGAAGGTCTTCGAACCCAGGAAAGTCGTCAGCACATGGTTGTGCAGCGTCAGCAGTTCCTTCAGCTTGGCAGCGAAACGCTCCGGGTACTTGAGGTCCTGCACACGCAGGGCGCGGCGGGCGATCTTGTCTTCGTAGGCCGGGCCGATGCCACGGCCGGTGGTGCCGATCTTCTCGGTGCCGCCCTGTTCGCGCGCGGCTTCGCGGGCCACGTCCAGTGCGGCGTGGAACGGCAGGATCAGCGGGCAGGCCTCGGAGATGCGCAGGCGTGAGCGCACTTCGACGCCGGCCTTCTCCAGCCCTTCGATCTCCTCGAACAGCTTGGCTGCCGACAGCACCACGCCGTTGCCGATGTAGCACTTGACGCCCGGGCGCATGATGCCGCTGGGAATGAGGTGCAGCGCGGTCTTCACGCCGTTGATGACCAGCGTGTGGCCGGCGTTATGGCCGCCCTGGAAGCGCACCACACCCTGGGCGAACTCGGTCAGCCAGTCGACCAGTTTGCCCTTGCCCTCGTCGCCCCACTGGGTACCCACGACAACGACGTTACGTCCTTTGGTTGCATTCATTTCGGTTTTCTCTATTCGCTTAAATGGCGCTCACGACCCACTGCCCGGCAACTTCCGTCAGCTCCCGGTCGCACTGGAACTCGTCAATCTCACTCTCGTGGCCCGGCAGCACGCAGACCACGGTTTCGCCCTGCCCGCGCAGGCGGGCGATCGCCTGGCGCAGCGCAGGCGACTCGCCCCACGGGGCCCGGATGGCAGCACGCAGCGGCCGTGCCGCCACGGCACCGACCAGGGTCTTGAGGTCCAGGCTGAAGCCCACGGCCGGACGCTTACGGCCAAACACGGCCCCCACCTCGTCGTAGCGGCCGCCGCGCAGCAGCGCGTCGCTGACACCTTCGGCATAGACTGCAAAACGCACGCCGCTGTAGTAGGCATAGCCACGCAGGTCAGCCAGATCGAAGCTCAGCGGCGTGCCGTCCAGCTGGCTGGCCAGCCACTTCAAATTGGATAGCGACTCACGCACGGCCGGCAAGCGCGGAAGCACTTTTTCGGCCTTGTCCAGCACGGACACGTCGCCATACAGGTCCAGCAGTGCCAGCAGGCCTTGGCGCGAGGCGGTTGGGAAATCGCGGGTGAGCTGGGTCAGCGTGGTGACGTCCTTGGCGGCCAGGGCGGCATGCACCTGGGTCCGCGTCTCGGCATCCAGGCTGACGTCGGCCAGCAACGCGCTGACAATCCGGACATCGGCCATGTCGACGGTGAACGACGGCAGGCGCGCCGCCTTCAGGCAGTCCAGCGCCAGTTGCAGCGCCTCCAGGTCGGCCTCGAGTCCGGCATGGCCGTAGATCTCGGCACCGAACTGCAGCGGCTCGCGCGTGGCGTGCGGGCTGGCCGGGCGGGTGTGGACCACCGGGCCGCAGTAGCACAGGCGCGCCACGCCGCGGCGGTTCAGCAGGTGGGCGTCGATGCGGGCCACCTGCGGCGTGGTATCAGCGCGCAGGCCCATGGAGCGGCCGGAGAGCTGATCGACCAGTTTGAAGGTCTGCAGGTTGAGCGCCTGGCCAGTGCCCGTCAGCAGAGACGCCAGGTGCTCCAGCAGCGGAGGCATGACCAGCTCGTAGCCATAGCAGCGCGCCATGTCCAGCAAATCGCGGCGTAGTTCTTCGATGTGGCGCGCCTCGGAAGGCAAGACATCGGCAATGTGATCCGGCAGGACCCAGGCAGACATGGATTTGGGGGGTGCTGTTAAAAACGTGATTTTACCGGGCTCGGCGCCCGGTTCCTGCAGCAGGCGGTCAGCCGGGAGGCTGACCGCGGCTCAGCTCAAGGCAGCTGCCACCAAAGCCAAGCCAGCCCGGCAAGGATGCTGCACAGGCCGAAGAAGCGGATCTGGCCGTCCGTCAACTGCAGGATCTGCGCAAACATGCGGCGCCAGCCACCCGGCGAGACGAAGGGGAACAGCCCTTCGATCACCAGCACCATGGCCAGCGCCAGCCAGAAGACGTCGCTGTCCACGCCTTACTTCTTGGCGCCAGCCGCGCCCTGGCCTCGGAAGACCTTGAAGAAGTCGGAGTTGCTCGGGTCCACCACCATCACGTCCCCCTTCTTCGCGAAGCTTGCCTTGTAGGCCTCCAGACTGCGGTAGAACTGGGCGAAAGCGGGATCGCGGCCGAAAGCGTCGGCGTAGATGCGTGCCGCCTCGGCATCGCCCTCGCCCTTGATCTTCTGCGCATCGCGGTAGGCGTTGGCAATCGTGATTTCGCGCTGGCGGTCGGCATCGGCGCGGATCTTCTCGCCCTCGGCGCCGCCCGTGGAGCGCAGCTCGTTGGCCACGCGCTTGCGCTCGGCCTCCATGCGGCGGTAGACCGACTCGGTAATGGCATCCACATAGTCGGCCCGCGTGATGCGTACGTCAACCACGTCGATACCCCAGGGCTTGCCACCCCGCACCTTCTCCAGCACCTCGGCCTTGACGTCGGCCATCAGCGCCTCGCGCTTGAGCGAGAGCAGCTCCTTCACCGTGCGCTTGTTGATCTCTTCCTGGAAGGCATTGCGCACCACGCGGTTGAGCTGGCTGGCGCCGGCGGCCTCGTTCAGGCCCACGTTGCGGATGTACTCGGTGGGATCGGTGATGCGCCAGCGCACGTACCAGTCGATCACCACGCGCTGCTTCTCGGCGGTGAGCATCGGCTCGGTATCGGTGCTGTCGAGCGTCAGCAGACGCTTGTCGATATAGGTCACGTTCTGGAACGGCGGGGGCAGCTTGATGTTGAGCCCTGGCTCAGTGATGACTTCCTTGATCTGACCCAAGGCGTACACCACGCCGAACTGCCGCTGGTCGACCACGAACAGCATGGAACTGGCCAGTGCCAGCAGCACCAGCAATGAGGAAATGATGAATCCAACCCGGTTCATACAGGGCTCCTATCGGGTTTCACGGTCGCGCGAACGGGCGCCGTCACGGGTACGAGCATCGACCGACGACGTCGGCGCGGGGGCCGGCAGGGTCGAGGCGGCCGGCGCCGGGGGAGTTGGCTGGGCTGCTGCTTCGCTGGCGCTGAGCTGCATGATCTTGTCCAGCGGCAGGTACAGCAGGTTGGAGCCCTGGCGGGACTCGACCAGCACCTTGGTCACGTTACCGTAAATCTGCTGCATGGTTTCCAAGTAGAGACGGTCGCGCGTGACCTGCGGCGCCTTCTGGTACTCGGCCAGGATGGCGCGGAAACGCTGCGCATCACCCTGTGCCTGGGCCACGATACGCGCCTTGTAGGCTTCGGCCTCCTCCTTCAGTCGGGAAGCGGTACCCAGGGCCCGTGGCACCACGTCGTTGGCGTAGGCCTCGGCCTCATTCTTGGCGCGCTCGCGCTCCTGACCTGCCTTGAGGACATCGTCAAAGGCGGCCTGCACCTGTTCGGGCGGACGCACACCGCCCTGTTGCAAGTTGATGCCTACGACTTCAATGCCGACCTTGTAGCGGTCCAGGATGGTCTGCATCAGCGTGCGCACCCGCGGCGCGATCTGGTCACGCTCCTCGGACAGGGCGGAGTCCATCTTCATCTTGCCGACCACCTCGCGCACCGCGGTCTCGGCAGCCTGCACCACGGCGTCGCCCGGGCTCTTGCTTTCGAACAGGAAGGCACGGGCATCGTTCAGGCGGTACTGCACGGCGAACTTGATCTCGACGATGTTCTCGTCTTCGGTCAGCATGGCCGACTCGCGCAGGCCGGTGGCCTTGATCACCGTGTCGCGGCCGACATCGACCGAGCGGATCTGGGTCACGAACACCAGCTCGTGGCGCTGGATGGGGTAAGGCAGGCGCCAGTTGAAACCGGCGCCGACTGTGGATTTGTACTTGCCGAACTGGGTGATGACAGCCTGCTGGCCTTCCTGCACGATGAAGAAACCGGTACCAAGCCAGATCAGCAGCACCACGGCCGCAATCAGACCGGCACCGATGCCGGCACTCTTCATGTCGGGCTGGAAGCCACCGCCATTGCCGGTCCCACGACCGCCACGACCGCCACGGCCAGCCCCGCCACCGCCAAACAGCCCACCGAGCTTGCGGTTGAAGTCGCGCCACAGCTCATCCAGGTCCGGCGGTCCCTGATTCGGCCCTCGCCCCTGGCCCTGGGGCGGCGGGGGCACTTCAGGTTCGGGACGCGAAGGCTCAGGCTTGCCCGCATCGGCTGGCTTGTCGTCGCCACGGCCCCAGCGGGGATCGTTCAGGTTGAACATGCCCCGGAGGCGGCTCGGCCAGGATGACCAGCGTATGGCGCTTGCGTGTCGTTTCATTGTGTCGTCTCTTTTAGCTCACAGGCCGGATTGTGCCCAATCAGGAGGGGCTGGAAGGATTGTCGCTGCAAAGCGCCCCCGACATTTCGGGTAATTCCTGAGCCGCTGCGCTGGCCCGGCGCGCCAGCAGCTGCCGCAGGGCCGGCAGCCCTTCGCCGCGGCGAGCACTGACAAAAACGCGCGGTGTCGGCATGCCATCTAGCTCGTAGCTGTCTTCCAGTTGCAACGGCCGGCGGGCCTCGTCGAGGGCATCGAGCTTGTTGAACACCAGCACCTGGGGAATCGTATCGGCACCGATCTCGGCCAACACCCGCTGCACCTCGGCGATCTGCTCCGGAAAGTTCGGGTTCGAGGCGTCGACCACATGCAGCAGCAAGTCGGCATCCACCGCCTCCTGCAAGGTGGCCTGGAAGGCATCGATCAGGCCGTGCGGCAGGTCACGGATGAACCCCACCGTGTCCGACAGAGAAACCGAGCGCCCCGCCTCGCCCAGGTACAGCTGGCGCGTCGTGGTGTCCAGGGTGGCAAACAGCTGGTCGGCCGCATAGGCACGCGCCTTGACCAGCGCATTGAACAGCGTCGACTTGCCTGCATTGGTGTAGCCAACGAGGGAAATGTTGAAGGCGTCGCGCCGTTCGCGCTGGCGGCGCTGGGTCTGGCGCTGGCGCTTGACCTTGACCAGGCGCTCCTTGGTGCGCTTGATGGCCTCGTTGATCATGCGGCGGTCCAGCTCGATCTGCTTCTCACCCGGGCCGCCGCGCACACCGGCACCACCGGTCTGGCGCTCCAGGTGCGACCAGCGTCGCACCAGCCGCGTGCTGAGGTACTGCAGGCGCGCCAGCTCCACCTGCAGCTTGCCTTCGTGGCTGCGGGCACGCTGGGCAAAGATTTCCAGGATCAGCAAGGTGCGATCGTTGACCGGCAACTCCAGATGCCGCTCCAAGTTCCGTTGCTGCGCCGGACTCAAGGCCTGGTCGAACAACACCTCGGTGGCGCCAAGCTGCTGCGCCAGCAACTTGATTTCGTCGGCCTTACCACTGCCGACGAACAGGGCCGCATCCGGCGCCTTGCGCTTGCAGGTGATGCGGGCGACCGGCTTCAGGCCGGCGGTCTCGGCCAGCAGCCCCAGCTCCTCGAGCGCGGCATCGAAATGGGGCAGGCCAAAATCCACCCCCACCAGGACGGTGGGGGCGGGAGTCGTGTCAGGCAGATCAGTCAATGGGAACGCAGCCTGCGAAAAGGCTCAGAAAAACCGAGGGCCAGGCGCCTACGCCCCGCAAGGTCGGCGTTTTCAGGCGGTGCCGCCCGACTCGGCGTCACCGGTCGAGAAGTTCACAGCCCGCCCCGGCACGATGGTCGAAATGGCGTGCTTGTAGACCATCTGGGTCACCGTGTTGCGCAGCAGCACGACGTATTGGTCAAAGGATTCGATCTGGCCTTGCAGCTTGATACCGTTCACCAGGTAGATCGACACCGGAACGTGTTCACGTCGCAGGGTGTTCAGAAAGGGGTCTTGCAAGAGCTGACCTTTGTTATTGCTCACGATATTCTCCGTGTTCAAAAGTTATGTAGAGGATGCCACCTTACCACAGCACGCAGGCATCCGCTTGAAACTGATAAAAACCCAAGACATTGGCGGGACTAGCCGCCATCCTTGTCAGCATAAGGGTTGTGGGAGGTCTTCATTTCGATGCGCAAGGGCGTGCCCACCAGGTTGAATTCCTTGCGGAATCGCCCTTCCAGGTAGCGCTTGTAGGCGTCGGTGACGTGCTCGAGCGAGTTGCCGTGCACCACGATGACCGGCGGGTTCATGCCGCCCTGATGCGCGTAACGCAGCTTGGGACGGAACATGCCCGTCTTCTTGGGCGTCTGGTACTGCACCGCCTCCTGCAGCAGCTTGGTCAGTACCGGCGTCGGCATCTTGCAGTTGGCCGCCTTATGCGCCTGGATGATCGAGGTCCACAGCGGCCCCAGACCGAGGCGCTTCTTCGCCGAGATGTAATGCAGGTTGGCAAACTTCAGGAAGGCCAATCGGCTCTCGATCGAACGCTGCAGCAGTTCGCGCTGGTACTCGTCCACCGCATCCCATTTGTTGACCGCCAACACCACCGCACGGCCACTCTCGAGAATGTAGCCAGCAATGTGGGCGTCCTGGTCGGTCACCCCCTGGGTGGCGTCGAGCAGCAGCAGCACCACGTTGGCCGACTCGATCGCCTGCAGCGTCTTGACGACGGAAAACTTCTCGATGGCTTCGAAGACCTTGCCCTTGCGGCGCAGACCGGCCGTATCGATCAGCTCGAAGCGCTGGCCGTTGCGCTCGAACGGCACGCTGATGGCATCACGCGTGGTGCCCGGCATGTCGAACGCCACCAGACGCTCTTCGCCCAACCAAGTGTTGATCAGCGTCGACTTGCCGACGTTGGGACGGCCGGCCACGGCAAGCTTGATCAAACCGGGATCGCGCTCGGCCTCGACCTCCTCCTCATCCGGCAGGTTCAGCGGCGCCAACGCCAGCTCCACCAGCGAACGGATGCCCTGGCCATGCGCCGCGGAGACCGGATGCACTTCGCCCAGCCCCAGTTCATAGAACTCGGCCAGCTGCGCCCCTTCCTTCATGCCTTCGGCCTTGTTGGCCACCAGCACGCAGGGCTTGCCCAGCCGGCGCAGGTAGTTGGCGATGTCGTGGTCCTGCGCGGAGAGTCCGGCACGCACATCAACCACGAAGATGACCACGTCAGCCTCGGCCACCGCCTGGCGGGTCTGCGAGGCCATCTCCTTGTAGATGCCGGCTTCTGCCGTTGGCTCGAAGCCACCGGTGTCGATGACGATGAACTCGTGCTTGCCCAGCTTGCCGTTACCGTAATGGCGGTCGCGGGTCAGGCCAGCGAAATCGGCCACGATGGCGTCACGCGACTTGGTCAACCGATTGAACAGGGTCGACTTGCCGACGTTGGGACGCCCCACCAGGGCCAGAACAGGTTTCATGAAAGGCGATCCAGTTTCACTCGGGGCGGAAGCCGTACACGCTGCCGCCGGTCGTCACCACGACCAGGGTGTTGCCGGCCAGCACAGGTGTGACCGTGATCGGCTTGCCGTCGGTCGCCACGCGCGCCAGCAGGCTGCCATCGTCACGCGACAGGAAATGCAGCCAACCTTGGGCGTCCCCCACAACCACCGAACGCCCGGCCACCAGCGGCGCGCTCAACTCACGGTAGCGCAGCTTGTCCTGCGCCCAGGCGCGTTCACCATCGCTTCGACGCCAAGCCTGAACCGTTGAGTCGGACTCGACACCAATGACAAACTCACGGTCGCCGTGCACACCGGTGCCGCTGACGGCCGGCTTGGTCCAGAGCAGCTCGCCGCGGCCAGCCTGCACGCAACCGACCGCTGCCTGGAAGGCGCGCACGCACACGACATCCCCCTGGCGGCTCACGCCGGTCACCAAATCCACGAGGCGCTCGATGTCGTTGATACCGCGTGGCGATGCGATGGAGACCTCCCAGCGGGTGCTGCCGTTAAGGGGATTCAAGCCAACCAGCTTGCCCGACAGGCCCACCACCAGCGTGTCACCCACGGCCAACATGACACCCGCCTGGCGCAGCACCAAAGCTTCACCCGTACGTTGCTGCTGCCAAAGCCGGCGGCCACTCTGACCATCAAAGGCTGTGACCGTGCGATCGGCCGTGAGTACGAAAACCCGCGCGCCGGCCACCAACGGCGCGGTCTGGCTGCTGGCATTGAGGCGTTGGCGCCAGAGTTCACGGCCGCCATCCAGCACCACCACCTCGTTACCGCGGGTCACCACCGCAACCCGCTGGCCGTCATAGCCGACACCGGCGGCCAGCGCCGCACCCACCGAGGTACGCCAGAGATCGGCACCGTTCTGCGCATCCAGCACGGCCACCGAGCCGTCCGACGAGGCCAGTGCCACCTGCTGCCCGACCACCCGCACCTCAAGCGGCATCGCCACCTCGCCCACCTTGGACAACCAGGCCTGGCGGACGCTGATCAAATTTGCGCTCGGGCCCAGTTCAACCGGCCGAGGTTTTTGCGGACCGCTGGAACAGGCTGCCAGAACGGCCGCCAAGGCCAGCGCCAGCAACAGGCGCATCAAACGGAAACCACGCATGAGGAAGCTCACTTTTTCGCCCCCGTCGTAGCGTCGACCTGGGCACTGGCGCCGAGTGCGGCCAGCTTCACATCGACCAGGCGTCGGTAGTCGCTACCGGCATCCAGCGCCTGGTAGGCCTTGAGGTACTCCGACACGGCCTCGGCCTTCTTGCCCTGCGCCTGGTAGATATCCCCGCGACGGTCGGCGGCCAGCGCCGCCAACTCAGCAGGAAACTCACCGGCGAGTTGCTTGAGGCCCTCGTCATAGGCCTTGGCGTCCAGCAGCACGCCCGCGAGGCGCAGACGGGCCACGGCCTGATAGCCCTTGTCCGAGGACTGGTCAGCCACCCACTGCAGGGCCGCCTTTGCGGCGTCGGTTCGGCCGGCATCGGCATTCACCTTGGCCGCGAGCAGACCGGCCTGCTGCGCATAGGTGGTGGCGCCAAACTTTTCTTTCATGTCGGTCCAGGCCCGGTCGAGTTTGGCCGGATCGCCCGCACGTGCCACGCGCTCGACTTCGTCGTACATGGCAGCCGCCTGCGCGGCCTGGTTGCGCTGCCAGTACTGGTACAGATTCCAGCCGGCAAAGCCCGCCAGCACGACGATCAGCACCCAGGTGATGCTGTTGCCGTACTGACGCCAGAAATGCTTGATCTGGTCCAGCTGTTCTTGTTCTTCAAGGTCGAGATGTGCCATGGAATAGAAAGGTGTTAAGCCTTCGATTGTAGGTGGGCCGCCCAATCGGCCACTTGCGCCAGCGGGCGACTGACCTGTGCGCCGCTGCCGTCGCGCAGCGCCTTGACCGTGACCTCGCCGCGGGCCAGCTCGTCCGCGCCGAAGATCAGTGCGTAGCGGGCGCCACTGGCGTCGGCCTTTTTGAATTGCGATTTCATGCTGCCCATACCCTCCGCCGTGCCGGCATGCATCTGCACACTCACACCGGCGGCGCGCACCGCCTGCAAGACAGCCAGCACCTGCGGCAAGGTTGCGGCATCGGGCACGATGGCATAGGCGTCGGGCTGCGGCAGCGGGTGCTCGGTGCCCTGCTCCTTCAGCAGCTCCAGCACACGCTCCACGCCCAGGGCCCAGCCCACGGCCGGCGCCGGCTTGCCGCCGATCTGCTCGATCAGGTAGTCATAACGACCACCGCCACAGATGGTGCCCTGCGAACCCAGCCGCGTGGTGATGAACTCGAACACCGTCAGGTTGTAGTAGTCCATGCCACGCACCAGGCGGGGGTTGATGGTGTAGGCCACGCCGGCCGCATCGAGGATGGCGCGCACCTGATTGAAGTGCGCCAGCGAGGCCTCGCCCAGGTAGTCGATCAGCTTGGGGGCGGCTTCCACCAGCGCCTGCATGGCCGGGTTCTTGGTGTCCAGGATGCGCAGCGGGTTGCTGTGCAGACGGCGCCTAGCATCCTCATCAAGCTGATCAGCGTGCTGTTCGAAATAGGCGATCAGTGCGCCACGGTGCTGCTTGCGCTCATCCGGCTGGCCCAGGCTGTTGAGCTCCAGGCGCACGTCGGTCAGGCCCAGCACCTTCCAGAGCGCATCGGCCAGCAGGATCATCTCGGCGTCGATCTCGGCGCCAGCAAAGCCCAGCGCTTCGGCGCCAATCTGGTGGAACTGGCGGTAGCGGCCGCGTTGCGGGCGCTCGTGGCGGAACATCGGTCCCATGTAGTACAGGCGCTTGCCGCCGTCATACAGCAGGTTGTGCTCGATCACCGCGCGCACCACACCGGCGGTGCACTCGGGCCGCAGCGTCAGTTGTTCGCCGTTGAGCCGGTCTTCGAAGGAGTACATCTCCTTCTCGACAATGTCGGTCACCTCACCCAGGCCGCGAATGAACAGCGGCGTCGGTTCGACGATGGGCGTGCGGATGTTGCGGTAGGCAAAGCGCGCCATCAAGGCGCGCACCTCCTGCTCGAACCACTCCCAACGCGCCGATTCGGGCGGCAGGAGGTCGTTCATGCCTTTCACGGCCGTCAGCTTCTCGGCCTTTGCGGCCTGTTTCTTCTCGCTCATGGATTGTTTCAGGCAGCTTCGGACGCGTTCGCCGAACCGAAGCGGTTTTCGATATAGGTTTCAACCACGCGCTGGAAATCGCGCGCAATGGCATCGCCGCGCAGCGTCATGCGCTTTTCGCCATCAATGAACACCGGCGCGGCAGGCGCCTCGCCGGTACCGGGCAGGCTGATGCCGATATCGGCATGCTTGCTCTCACCCGGGCCATTGACAATGCAGCCCATCACAGCCACCTTCAGGTTCTCGACCCCGGGGTAGCGATTGCGCCAGACTGGCATCTGCGTGCGCAGGAAGTCGTCGATCTGCTTGGCGAGCTCCTGGAAGGTGGTGCTGGTGGTACGGCCACAGCCTGGGCAGGCCGTGACGCTCGGCACGAACACTCGCAACCCCAAGGCCTGCAGGATCTCGGAGGCAATCACCACCTCCTGCGTGCGCGATTCACCCGGCTGCGGCGTCAACGAAACACGGATGGTGTCGCCGATGCCTTCCTGCAGTAGGATGGACAACGCTGCCGCCGAGGCCACGGTGCCCTTGGTCCCCATGCCAGCCTCGGTCAGGCCCAGGTGTAGCGCATAGTCGCAGCGCCGGGCCAGCTCGCGGTAGACCGAAATCAGGTCCTGCACACCGCTGACCTTGCACGACAGGATGATCTGATTGCAATCCATGCCCATGCTCTCGGCCAGACGGGCTGAATCGATCGCCGATGTGATCAAGGCCTCGTACATCACTGCCTTGGCATCCCAGGGCTGGGGCCGACGACTGTTCTCGTCCATCAGGCCGGCGAGCAACTCCTGATCCAGGCTGCCCCAGTTGACGCCGATGCGCACCGGCTTGTCCCAACGCATGGCGGCTTCAATCATCTGGCCAAACTGGCGATCGCGCTTGTCGCCCTTGCCGACGTTACCCGGGTTGATCCGGTACTTGGACAGGGCTTCGGCGCAGGCCGGGTACTGCGTCAGCAAGGTATGGCCGTTGTAGTGGAAGTCGCCCACCAGCGGCACATCAACGCCCATGCGGTCGAGCTGCTCACGGATATGCGGCACCGCCTGGGCTGCTTCGGGCGTATTCACCGTGATGCGCACCACTTCGGAACCCGCCAGGGCCAACTCCTTGACCTGGATCGCGGTTCCGATGGCATCGACCGTGTCGGTGTTGGTCATCGACTGCACGCGCACTGGCGCATCGCCACCGACCGTCACGACGCGGGAACCCCAGACCACCCGGGCCTGGCGGGAACGGCGCGGCTTGGGTGCCGCCTGCTCGATCGGAACTCCAGCTTGCACTTATTTCACCTCGAACCGGGCCACGTTCTCGCGCGCCACCGTATCAAGACTGAAGGGCTTGCCACGAACCAGGACGTCCGTGACGTCCGCACGCCCCACCACCACCGACAACGGCAAGGCACCGGAGACGCCTACCGTCTCGCCAGTCACCAGCGTACGGCGCAGCTGCACCACGCCTTGCGCATCCGTCACCTCGACCCACGACGGGCCGCGGGCCTTGAAGGCGAGCACACCGCTGCCGCTGGCCGTGACGGGTTGAACCGCGGCCGCCGCGGGCGCGACCGGTACCACCGGCGGAGTCACCTGCGCTGACGGCAATGCCAACGGCGCGGCGACTGGTGCAGGCGCTGCCGCAACCGGTTGCGGCACCGGGGTCTTCACCTCGACCGGTTTCTCCATTGGAGTCTCGGCAGGCTTCGCCGCCGCATCCGGCTGCGGCGCCACGGTCGCCGGCGTTGGCAACGCCACCACCACTTCAGAGGCCGAGCCACCGGCGCCTTCCTCGCGCTCCATCGAAGGGAAAAGGATCAGCACCAGAGCAGCGACCAGCAGGGCCAGGGCAGCCAGCACGCCCGGACGCGAGAGCTGACTCCACATGGAAGCCGTTGCCACATCGCCGGGCGCGCGGAACGGCGCATTGATGCCCCATTCGTCCGGCTTGAGTTGCGGTGCGGTCGTCTGGGGCAACAGCGCCAGGACTGGCGTGGGATCCATCTTGAGGGTACGGCAGACGCTGGACGCCAGCGCCCGTACAAACACGGCGTCCGGCAGGAGGTCGAGTCGATCCGACTCCAGCGCCTCCAGCTTCTTCACCGGCACTTTCATCGACACTGCCAGCGCGGCCACGTGCAGACCTGCCGCCTCCCGCGCCTGACGGAGCAACTCACCCGCCGTCGGCTGCTTCTCCGCCGGTGCCTCCTGGCTTGCCGGCTCCGACATCACTTCGGCTTGCACTTCTTCACTCATTGAATGCCCCTCGCTCATAGGCTCCCGCTTCACGCGATTGTGGATAGCGCCTCTTGAGTTGGGTCGCCAACTGCTCCACGGCATCCCTGTTCCCTTGGCGCTGTTCAATCTTGATCCCCAGCCAGAGCGACTCTGCATTCGCCAGTTCGCTGTTGTTCAGGCGCCGGATGTAGAACTGGGCACGCCCCAGTTCACCGCGCTGGTACAGCAAGGAGGCCAGGTTGTAACCGGTGACGGGATTGCCTGCATCGAGTTCATAGGATTTGCTCAGGCTGTGCTCTGCCTCGGCCTGCAGGCCGGCCCGCAATTGACACAGGCCCTGCGTCATCCAGGTCTTGGCACGTCCGCCATAGGTCGGATTGGCCAGCGCCTGGCCGAAGGCCTGATAGGACTCGGCGTAGCGCGCCTGCTGGCAGAGCAGCCAGCCGTAGTTGTGCGTCACGTTGGCATCCCGCGGGTTGAGTGCCATGGCGCGGCGAAAACTGTCTTCCGCCAATCGCAGGTCATTGAGCCGCATGTAGATCAGGCCGCGCAGGTTGAAGGCGTCGGCATAGGAGGGATCAACCGCCAGCGCCTGCTTGATCTCGTCCAGGGCAATCGCGGTCTGCCCCTGCTCGAAATACCCCACCGCCAACTGGAGCCGAATGCGCGCGCGCTTGCGCACCTCTGGCTCGTCGGATTCGGTAACGATGTCCGCGTGGCTGTCAGCCCGGCCCGCGCCGCCCGTGGTGGCACAACCGGCGAGCCCCACCACCGCCACCAGTGCCCAACAGCCTGCCCACAGGCACATCGCCCAGCGCCGCATCCCTGTCCCGCTTGATCTCATGCCCTATCACTCCTCCGACTTGCCCTGCCCCGCAGCCACCGGCGTGAGCATCACGGTACGACGCTGCGCCATGCGCTCGGTCACCCGGGTGCGATCCTTGACGTCGCCGGCCAACTGGCCGCACGCCGCGTCGATATCGTCACCCCGGGTCTTGCGTATGGTCGTGACGATACCAGCATCCGCGAGGATTTTGGCGAAGGACACCACCCGGCTCTGCGGCGACCGGTGCAAGCCGGACGCCGGAAAGGGGTTGAAAGGAATCAGGTTGAACTTGCACCAGACGCCACCGGTCGCGTGCTGGCGCACCAACTCGACCAACTGCCGGGCATGCTCAGGCTGGTCGTTGACGCCATCCAGCATGCAGTACTCGAAGGTGATGAAGTCGCGCGGCGCATGCTGCAGGTAGCGATTGCAGGCCGCCATCAGCTCGGCAATCGGGTACTTCCGGTTCAGCGGCACCAGGTTGTCGCGCAAGGCATCGTTGGGCGCGTGCAGCGATACCGCCAGCGCCACCGGGCAATCCTGCGCCAGACGGTCCATCATTGGTACCACGCCCGAGGTGGAGACCGTCAGGCGGCGGCGCGACAGGCCGTAGCCGTGGTCATCCAGCATGATGCGCAGCGCCGGGATCAGTGCCGTGTAGTTCTGCAGCGGCTCCCCCATACCCATCATCACCACGTTGGTGATGACTCGATCTTGGCGCCCCAGGTGCTTGCGCAGGAAATGCTCGGCGAACCAGAGCTGGGCGACGATTTCGCCGGTCGTCAGGTTGCGGCTGAAGCCTTGGTGCCCGGTAGAGCAAAACCGGCAACCGACCGCGCACCCGGCCTGCGACGACACGCACAGCGTGCCACGGTCATCTTCAGGAATGAAAACGGACTCGACGGCATTGCCGTCGCCGACATCGAACAGCCACTTGATGGTACCGTCGGCGGAAATCTGCTGGGAGATGACGTCCAACCCCTTGATGTGGGCCGAGGTCGCGAGTTTTTCTCGCAGGGACTTGGCCAAGTCGGTCATCTCGCCGAAGCTGGCCGCCCCCTTCTGGTGTATCCAGCGAAACAGCTGGGTGGCACGAAAACGCTTCTCCCCCAGCCGCTCGCAGAAAAGGGCCAAGCCCTCGAGATCAAAATCGAGAAGATTGGCCGTCATCGCATGTTTCAGCGGGAATAGATGTTCATGCCGGGGAAGAAGAAGGCCACTTCCACAGCCGCCGTCTCGGGCGCGTCGGAACCGTGCACGGCGTTGGCGTCGATGCTGTCGGCGAAATCGGCGCGGATGGTGCCCGGAGCGGCTTTCTTCGGGTCGGTCGCGCCCATCAGGTCACGGTTCTTGAGGATGGCGCCTTCGCCCTCCAACACCTGGATCATGACCGGGCCGGAGACCATGAAGTCCACCAGATCCTTGAAGAAGGGGCGCTCCTTGTGCACGGCGTAAAAGGCCTCGGCTTCACGGCGCGACAGATGAGCCATCTTGGCAGCGATGACCTTCAGGCCGGCAGCCTCGAAACGGGCGTAGATCTGGCCGATCACGTTCTTGGCGACGGCATCCGGCTTGATGATGGAGAGGGTACGTTCGATAGACATGAGAGTTTCCTGAGTGTCTGTGGGTTATTGCTCTGTGTTTTACCCGCTGGGCAAAGCCTTGAATTTTAACCCGGAAGGCTCTGTCAGCCGGTTACGGGGACCAAAAATCCCCTCGACATGACGATCACCGTGGCCGCAGCCACGGCACATCAGCGCCCCCGGCCGCCGCGACGCTGGCCACCGCTGCCCGTGCGGCGCTGCTCTTGGCGTTGGCGTGTGAAGCTGTCCGCGCCGATGTAGCCAAAAGCCGTCTTCATCGGATCGGGCTGCCCTTCACCACCCTGCCCCGGCGAACGCTCCTTGCGCCCCTGGGATTTGTTGCGCCCGCCTTGCTTTGCGTTCCCCGGGCCGCCACGGGCGCTGTCATTGCCGCCGCCACGGCGCTTGTTACGCCCGCCGTTCGCCGGCCGCACGTTGGCCCGGCCGGAACCCTCACCCGGCTCGGCACGGTTGGCCTCGGCCGGCGCATCCCGGCGATCGGCCGCACGCATCAAGGCCTTGATGTCAGCTTCATCCAGTTCCATCCAGGCTCCACGCTTCAGGCCGCGCGGCAACAGCATGGCACCGTAACGGATACGGATCAGGCGGCTGACCGCATGGCCAACCGCCTCCAGCATCCGCCGGACTTCGCGATTACGGCCCTCGGAGATGGTGACGCGATACCAGCAGTTGGAACCCTCACCGCCACCATCCTCGATGGATCCGAACTGCGCCACACCATCGTCCAGCTGGACACCTTCGAGTAGACGCTGCTTCTCCTCCTTGCTCAGGGCGCCGAGCACACGCACCGCGTACTCGCGTTCCAGGCCAAACCGGGGGTGCATCAGCTTGTTGGCCAGTTCACCGGAGTTCGTGAACAGCAGCAAGCCTTCGGTGTTCAAGTCCAGGCGTCCCACGGACTGCCACTTGCCGTGTCCAAGCTTGGGCAGCTTGCGAAAGACGGTCGGGCGGTTCTGCGGGTCATCGTGCGTCACCACCTCACCCACCGGCTTGTGGTAGGCAATCACCCGCGCTGGCGGCGGCTCGATACGAAACCGCACCGGCTTGCCGTTGACCTTGATGTGGTCACCGAACTGGATGCGCTGGCCGATGTGCGCCGGTTCGTTGTTGACCGAAATGCGCCCCTCCATGATGAGCTGCTCCATCTCCAGACGCGAGCCCATGCCCGCCTGCGCCAGCACCTTGTGCAGCTTGGGCGTTTCGGCCTGCGGCGCCAGCACCCGCTTGGCGGGCAGGGCCACGTCTGGCGCCTCCTCGTCGGCATCGAACTGCCCGGAAACCACGTCGTCGAAACGGGAGCCGATCACAACGCTGCGAGCCGGCCCGCCGGTGGCCGCACCCGCTTCGGCAACGGTCGGCACGTCCACGGTTGCTGCCGCGGCTGACGACCCATCCGGGCCTGTTTGGTTGGCGGCAGTTTCTCCAGCCGACCCTGCATCAGGCGCTGAAGGTGTGTGATCAGTCATGGCTGGTTTCCACTCAAGACAAAAGGTTCTTCCGGACCGGCTGCTGACTCGGAGAGCGCCGTCTGCTCCGGCACAGGCCCATCGGCCGCCTCGCCCTCGACCGCCCCGGAGACGGCCAACGGCTCCTGCGCCTCGGCCAGCAGATCGAGCATGCCCTCCTGCGCCGGCGCCTCCATCAGAGGTAGCTGGTCCAGCGAGGCCAGGCCGAGGTCATCCAGAAAATGCTTGGTCGTTGCATACAGCGCCGGCCGACCTGGCGCCTCGCGATGGCCAATCACCTCGATCCAGCCGCGGTCTTCCAGCTGCTTCAGGATCATCGAATTGATCGTCACCCCCCGGATGTCCTCCATGTCACCACGCGTCACCGGCTGACGGTAGGCAATGATGGCCAGGGTTTCCAGCGTCGCGCGCGAATAACGTGGCGGCTTCTCGGGATGCAGCCGATCCAGGTACTCCCGCATCTCGGGACGGCTCTGGAAGCGCCACCCGGTGGCCACGCAGACCAGTTCCACACCGCGCAAGGCCCATTCCTGCTGGAGATCCTGCAGCAGCTGCTTGATGGTGTCGACACCCAGTTCGTCGTTGAACAGCGTCCGCAGCTCACGCACCTGCAGCGGCTGCTGAGAGCAGATCAAGGCCGTTTCCAGCACGCGCTTGGCATCCGCCGTATTCATGGTCTTGCGAATCCAGAAAAGAGCATCATGGAGATGCGTGTATCAGGGTGGTGGCGAGGTGAGCCTCAGGGACGATGCGTCCTGAGCCTGAGGCGCCCCGGCAGCAGCCGGGGGCGAGGAAGGCCCTACCGGTCTTCCTGTTGATCATTGTAGCCCAGGCCCCAGGCTTGCAGTGCGAGTCGCAGATCGACCGGCAGCGGGGCGCGGAACACCAACGGCCGGTCCGTGACAGGGTGCCGGAACGCAAGCCGGAAAGCGTGCAGCGCCTGCCGCTGCAGGCCCGCCGCCGGTGCGCCACCGTACAGCGAGTCCGCCACCAGTGGGTGGCCGATCGAGGCCAAGTGGACGCGAATCTGGTGCGTGCGGCCAGTGTGCAGGGTGCAGCGCAACCAGCAGCCCGATTCGCCATTGGCCAGCAGCTCGACCGTGGTCTTCGCCGGCTTCCCGGCATGCCGCGTCGGGTCCACCACGGCCATGCGCAGACGGTTGCGGGGGTCACGTCCAATCGGCGCCTCGATGTCGCGCTGCCACGGCCCCTGCCATGGCCGATGCGCCAAGGCGACGTACTGACGACTCACCTCGCGCCGAGCGATCAGGCGCACCAGCGCATCCATGGTCGCTCGTGTGCGGGCCACCACCATCAGTCCGCTGGTGTCCTTGTCCAGCCGGTGCACGATGCCGGCACGCGGCAACTGCGCGGCCAGTGCATCATGGGCCAGCAGGCCGTTGAGCAGGGTGCCGCTCCAGTTGCCTGGCGCCGGGTGCACCACCAGGCCGGCCGGCTTGTTGAGCACCAGCAGATGCTCGTCCTCAAATACGATTTTCAGGGCCATGGCCTGGGGTTTGAACGCCTGGCTCTGCGGTGTCGGGCGCAACTCGATCACGCCCTGTTCGCCAGCTTTCACTTTGAATGCCGGCTTGCGAAGAACGACGTCACCCTGGGTCACGGCGCCGGCCTCGATGAGCTGCTGCAGATAACTGCGCGAAAACTCCGGAATCAGCTCGGCCAAGGCGCGGTCGAGGCGCTGCCCGTGCTGAGCCTCGCCCACGCACCAAACCCGCGACTCGGTTTCGACCGAGCTGTCCAATACGTCGTCGAACTCATCCTCGCCAGGGGCGGTCGATATAATTGATTTCGATTCGTTCAAGAGAGAGTGGCCCTAATGCTTCGCACCAAATTATCGGCGGTCTGCACCATGCTCATGGCTGGCGGTGCCCTGCTGGTGGGCGGTTGCTCGTCCAAGCCGGTCGACCCGACGGCCGGCATGAGCCCGAACAAGATCTACGCCGAGGCCAAGGATGAACTCAGTGCCGGCGCCTACGACAAGGCCATCCCCCTGTTTGAGAAGCTGGAAGGCCGCGCGGCCGGCACCCCGCTGGCGCAGCAGGCGCAACTGGACAAGGCCTATGCGCACTACAAGTACCAGGAGCCAGCCCAGGCCCTGGCCACACTGGACCGCTTCATCAAGCTGCATCCGGCCAGCCCGGCGCTGGACTATGCGTTGTACCTGAAGGGCATCATCAACTTCAACGACAACCTTGGCATGTTCTCCTCCATCACGCGCCAGGACTTGTCGGAGCGTGACCAGAAGGCTGCCAAGGAGTCCTTCGAGGCGTTCAAGGAGCTTGTGTCCCGCTTCCCCGAGTCCCGTTACACGCCCGACGCGCGGGCGCGCATGAACTACATCGTCAACTCGCTGGCGCTGTACGAGGTGCATGTGGCGCGCTACTATTATTCGCGCGGTGCCTACCTGGCGGCCATCAACCGCGCCCAGATCGCCCTGACCGACTTCCAGCAGGCGCCAGCCTTGGAAGAGGCCCTCTACATCATGGTGGCGTCGTACGATGCGCTGAACATGCCGGAATTGCGAGATGACGCCCGGCGTGTGATGGAAAAGAACTACCCGCAGAGCGAGTATCTGAGCCGCGGCTTCAAGCCGAAGTCAGATCCGTGGTGGAAACTGTGGTGAAGCTGGCCAGGGTTTGAAGCACCTCAGCCTCTGAACGCAACCGGCGCATGGGCGGCAGGGCCGCCAACAGACGGCGCCCGTAGCCCATCTGCAGCAGACGGGTGTCGCACAGCACCAGAACGCCCTGATCACTCTCACGCCGGATCAACCGACCGGCGCCCTGCTTGAGTGCCACGGCCGCCTCGGGAACGAAATACGCATTGAACGGGCTGCGCCCTGCCTTTTCTAGCCGCGTGGAGCGCGCCTGCACCAAGGGATCGTTTGGGGGAGGGAACGGCAGTTTGTCGATCACCACCAACTGCAAGGCCTCGCCGGGAATGTCAACTCCCTCCCAGAATGAGGCCGAGGCCACGAGGACGCATCCGGCCTGCCCCGGTACCGCGCCCTGTCGGAAACGTGCCAACAGTTCCCGTTTGGGACTCTGGCCCTGGGCCAGCACTTGCAAGCCAGCGTCAGCGGGTAATTGCATCTGCAACGCCTCGCTGATGGCCCGCAAGGCACGCAAGGTGGTGGTCAACACCAGTGTGCGCCCGCCGAGCGTCTGTGCCAGGCGCGCCACCAGCATCGCCACCTGTTCGCTGTGACCAGGGTCCGCGGGCCTGGGCAGGTCGGACGGAACGTACAACGCCGCCTGGCGCGCATAGTCGAACGGGCTGTCCACCCGCAGAATCTCGGCCTGGGTCAGGCCGCAGGGTTCGGTGAACCAACTCAGATGCTCATCGTCACCCAGCGTGGCCGAGGTAAAAATCCAAGAGCGGACACCGCCCTGCTCCTGCGGCGCCAGCAGGCGGGTCCGCACGGTGTCGGCGATGTCCAACGGTGACTCGACCAGCCGCAGCTGGCTGCCGACATCGACCCAGCGTACCGATCCCGCCGCGCAAGCCTGGGTGAAGAATCCCGCGCTCGCGGCCAGCACCTCGGCACGTTCCTGCAGGCGAACAAAGTCGGGCGCGATCTCGCTCACCGTGTCCAATGCCGACACGGCCTCCGTACAGGCCCCCTGCACTCGGGATAGCGCGTCCGACCAGACTTGAGGGTCGATCTGCTCCGGTGCAATGGCCATCCAGCCCAGCTTGGCCCCTGGATAGGCACGTCCCACGCACAGACGCAGATCACGCGCCGCGCGTTCCAGTGCCGTGGCGTGTTGCGACCAGTCCACCAGACCGCGGGCCTGCTGCAGGCCGCAGGCCAGCATGTCACGTGCGAAGTCCAGCAATTGGCCGGTAGACAGCTGGCGCCCAAGGAACTGGACACCGGTTTCGTTGAGCTGGTGCGCCTCATCGAAGATCACGGTCTGCACCGTCGGCAGCAACTCGGCCATGCCGGATTCGCGCACGGCCAGATCGGCAAAGAACAGGTGATGGTTGATGACCACCACATCGGCTGCCAGCGCCTCGCGCCGCGCCAGATTGACATGGCAGTCGCGGAACTTCGGACACAGGCTGCCGAGGCAGTTCTCGCGCGTAGAGGTCACCAGGGGGATGACCGGCGAGCGTTCGTCCAGGCCGGGTAATTCCGCCAAGTCACCACTGCGGGTCTGCTGGGCCCACAACTCGATGCGCGCCAGCGCCCGGCTGGCCACGGCCTCGACGGGTGCCTGCGCATGCCGCGCTTGCATCAGCCGGTGCAGGCACAGGTAACTGCCACGCCCTTTCAGCAGGGCGACGCGTACCGGCAAGCCCAGGACCTCGATCAGTCGCGGCAGGTCCCTTGCATACAGCTGATCCTGCAAGGTCTTGGTGGCAGTGGACACCAGCACCCGTTCGCCGCTGAGCAGGGCTGGCACCAGGTAAGAGAAGGTCTTGCCAACGCCGGTGCCGGCCTCGACCACCAACGCCCCGCCGCTTTCCAGGGTGCGCGCCACCGCCATGGCCATTTCGGTTTGACCGGGACGGGGGAGGAACCCCTCGATGGCGCGTGCCAAAACGCTGTCAGGCGCGAAGACCTCCTGGACCTGGGCCGGCAAACTCATGGATCAGGCCGGCTCGTTGGGCTGCAGGCTGCGTTCCAGCCGATCGATCTCATCGCGCAGGATCAGACGCCGCTTCTTGAGCCGCCGCAACAGCAGTTCGTCAATCGGCAAAGTCAGGCAGAGACGATCGATCGAAGCGTCGAGATCGGCATGCTCGATACGCAGTTCAATCAGTCGGCGTTCCGGGGAGTGGAGGTTGGAGTCCAAGAGTCGCGGCAAAAAGACAGACGGGAGGAGCGCGTGTCGTACGCTCCCCGCTTGCTTCGATAATACGTCTTTCAAACCGACTTATCGAGGACTTTGTCCTTCGAACGGCTGACCATGAGCAAAGGTTATCGACTCACCGCATCGACCGGCATCCACAAGGGCGACCGCGACTACCAGCAGGACCAGGTGGCACTGCTGAAGCACCCGCGCGTCAACGGCTGCCTGTTGGCGGTCGTGGCCGATGGCATGGGCGGGCGCAGCGGTGGCCGCACGGCCGCCGACCAGGTCATGATGACGGCCAAGCAGCTGTTCGAACGCTACGTGCCAGACAGCGATGACGCCCCCACCCTGCTCAGACAGCTGGTGCAGGAGGCGCATCTGGTCATCAAGCTGGCGGCCATCTCCTCCGAACAGGAGCCGCACAGCACCGTGGCCGCGTTCCTCATCAACCCTGGCGGGGAGTGCCACTGGATCCATGCCGGCGACTCGCGCATCTATCACTTCCAAGGCGACCGGCTCGTCAAACGCACCTTGGACCACTCCTACGTCCAGACCCTGGTGGACAAGGGCAGCATCACCGAGGAGGAAGCCAACGTCCATCCCCAGTCCAACATCCTGATGGGATGTCTGGGCACCGAGAGCGAGCCGCCAATGGACATGCACTTCATCGCCCGGCTGCAACCCGGTGACACCTTGATGGCCTGCAGTGATGGCGTCTGGCACTATTTCAGCAGCGAGGAACTGGGGGCCGCCTTGTCGCATCTGGCCGCCCGCGAAGCGAGTGAATTCCTGATCGACAAGGCCCGCTCGCGTGCCCGCGGCAGCGGCGACAACCTGTCGCTGGTGATCGTCAAGCTCGAACCGCTTGACTGAGGACCGCCGGGCTTCTATCAGGGGGGGGTAGGCAAGGAGCGCACCGGGGGCTTGGCGGCCTTGTCGGCCAGGGCCTTGTCGCGCCGTGCCCGGTTTTCCTCGGCCTGGCGCTGCTTCTCCTCGAACTCCAGCCGATCTGCCGAACGAGTCTCAGCCGTCGGGCGATCTGACGTCTTGTCGCGCTCAGCGCGCGGCGGTGTGGCAAGCCTGTCCTGTTCGGCCTGCAGCTTGTCAGCCTGCTTCTGCTCGGCACGTTCCAGGCGCTCCTGGTGGGCCCGCAAGGCCTCTTGGCGCTTCTCAGCCGCCTCCTGCTGCACCGCAGGTGACGATTTCTCCTCCAGTCGCTGCAGTTGTTCGATGCCGCGCAGACGCCGTCGCTCATCCTGAATGGCGACCTCCTGCCGCCGCAGGTCCTCCATCACGGGACGACGGCTGGCCTTGACCCGACGTAGGCAGTCGTTGACCGCAAAGCGCTGATAGCAGGCTGCTTCCTGCTCGGCAAAAAGGGCCTCCTGCCGGGCACGCTCGGCCTGGATGCGGTCGAGTTCGGCCTGCAACTTGTCCGGCTCCTGCGCCAGCACGACACCGGCCAGCGCCATGAGGCCGAAAAGGAAGAAACTGGTTTTCATGTCAGGCTAGTATCCACCACGCGCCGCTCCAGTGACAGGAACTCCTGCGACTGCATCTCGTTCAGGCGCGAGACCGTGCGCGGAAACTCGTGCACCAGCGGCCCTTCGGTATACAACGCCTCCGGCGGCACCGCCGCCGACAAGATGAGCTTGACGCGACGGTCATACAGCACGTCCACCAGCCAGGTGAAGCGGCGCGCCTCGGACGCCATGCGCACCGGCATGTGGGGCACGTCGCTCAGAAACACGGTGTGGAACTGGGTCGCGATCTCCAGGTAGTCATTCTGGGAGCGTGGTCCGCCGCACAGAGTCTTGAAGTCGAACCAGACCACACCACCCGCCTTGCGCCGCGCCCGGATCTCGCGTGCCTCGATGTGCAGCACCGGGTCTTCATCCTGCGATTCGGCGAGCAGGTTGAAGGCATCGGTCATGGCGGCGTCGGCCTCGGGCCCCAACGGCGAGTGGTAGAGCTTCACGTGTTCCAGGGTACGACGCCGATAGTCGGTGCCATTGTCCACGTTCAGCACATCGAGCTTCTCGTTCAGCAAGGCAATCGCCGGCAGGATCCGGTCGCGGTGCAGACCGTTGGGATACAGATCGTCGGGACGGAAATTGGAGGTCGCCACCAGCCCGACACCATTGTCGAAAAGCGCAGCCAGCAGGCGGTGCAGGATCATGGCGTCCGTGATGTCCGCCACATGGAACTCATCGAAGCAGATCAGCTTGTACTTCTTGGCAATGCGCTCGCCGAGCACGGTCAGCGGATTGACCGTACCTTGCAACTCCGCCAGCTCACGATGCACCTCACGCATGAACTCATGGAAGTGCAGTCGCGTCTTGCGCTTGAGCGGCACCGCATTGAAGAAGCAGTCCATCAGGAAGCTCTTGCCGCGCCCCACCCCGCCGTACATGTAGACCCCCTTCGGGATGTCCGGCCGGTTGATGAGCTTCTTCAGCGCGTTGGAGCGCTTTTCCTTGTAGCCGGCCCATTCCTGGGCACAACGCTCCAGCGCGTCGACGGCGCGCAGCTGAGCGGGGTCACTCGCGTAACCCCGCGTCTTCAGTTCCGCTTCGTAAGCCTCGCGTACCGATGCCAAGCCGTCGGTCCCGTGCGCTTAGAAGTTCAGCGTGCGCTTGTCCACCGCCAGCGCGGCTTCCTTGGTCGCCTCACTGAGGGACGGGTGTGCATGGCAGATGCGCGCGATGTCCTCGGCGCTGGCCTTGAACTCCATGGCGACCACGGCCTCGGAGATCAGCTCGCTGGCCATGGGGCCGACGATGTGCACGCCCAGAATCTCATCGGTCTTGGCGTCGGCCAGAAACTTCACCATGCCGGTAGTGTCGCCCAACGCGCGGGCGCGGCCGTTGGCCAGGAAGGGGAAGGTACCGGCCTTGTAGGCCACGCCATCCGCCTTGAGCTGCTGCTCGGTGCAGCCGACCCAGGCGATCTCCGGGCTGGTGTAGATGACCCAGGGGATGGTGTTGAAGTTCACGTGCCCGTGCTGGCCGGCAATGCGCTCCGCCACGGCCACGCCCTCTTCCTCTGCCTTGTGCGCCAGCATCGGACCACGGACCACGTCGCCCACGGCCCAGACGCCCGGCAGGTTGGTCTTGCAGTCACCGTCGACCACAATGGCACCGCGCTCGTCCAGCTGCAGGCCCACCGCTTCGACGTTAAGACCATTGGTGTTGGGCACACGACCGATGGAGACGATCAGCTTGTCCACGTCCAGCGTTTGTGCCTCGCCCTTGGCATTGGTATAGGCGATGCTCACACCCTTCTTGCCGGACTTGATCTCGCCAACCTTGACGCCCAGCTCGATCTTCAGGCCCTGCTTGTCGAAGGCCTTCTTGGCCTCCTTGGCAATCTGCTCGTCCACCGCGCCCAGGAACGTCGGCAGGCCTTCGAGGATGGTGACGTCCGCCCCCAGGCGGCGCCAGACCGAACCCATCTCCAGGCCAATGACGCCGGAGCCGATCAGGCCCAGCTTCTTCGGCACGGCGCCGATGCGCAGCGCGCCGTCGTTGGAGAGGATGTTCTCCTCGTCGAACGGCGTACCGGGCAGCGCGCGGGCATTCGAACCCGTGGCCACGATGACCTGTTTGCCCACCAGCGTTTCTTCGGCCGCACCGGAGACCTTGATCTCGTAGCCTCCATCAACCGCCTTCACAAAGGAACCGCGGCCGTGGAAGAACGACACCTTGTTCTTCTTGAACAGGTAGAGGATGCCGTCGTTGTTCTGCTTCACCACGGCGTCCTTGCGGGCCACCATGCGGGCCACGTCCATGGACACGCCCTTCACATCGATACCATGCTCGGCAAAGTGCTTGTTGGCATGCTCAAAGTGTTCAGACGACTGCAGCAGCGCCTTGGACGGGATGCAGCCCACGTTGGTGCAGGTTCCCCCCGGGGCCGGACCTCCGGCAGCGTTCTTCCACTCGTCGATACAGGCCACGTTCATGCCCAGCTGGGCCGCGCGGATGGCGGCGATATAGCCACCAGGGCCGCCACCGATGACGACCACGTCGAATTGTTTGCTCATAGTGTTTCTCGCTTCAATTGCAGACCGCGCTACGCATGAAGTGTCTTCATCGCGAAACACCGCGGAACCGGCTGCGCCGGGCCGCTGGTGTTGCCCCCTGCAAGGGGGGTGGCGAAGCGACACGCAGTGCGCGCAGCCTGGGGGTGTGCATCAGATATCAAACAGCAGGCGGGCCGGGTCTTCCAGCGCTTCCTTCATCGCCACCAGGCCCAGCACGGCTTCGCGGCCGTCGATGATGCGGTGGTCGTAGCTCATGGCCAGGTAGTTGATCGGACGGATCACGATCTGGCCGTTCTCCACCACGGCACGGTCCTTGGTCGCGTGCACGCCCAGGATCGCACTTTGCGGCGGGTTGATGATGGGGGTGGACAGCATGGAGCCGAACACACCACCATTGGAAATGGAGAAGGTACCACCGGTCATCTCCTCGATGCCCAGCTTGCCGTCGCGCGCCTTGGCGCCGAACTCGGCAATCTTCTTCTCGATGTCGGCAAAGCTCATCTGATCGGCATTGCGCAGGATCGGCACCACCAGACCGCGCGGCGAACCGACGGCGATACCGATGTCGAAATAGCCGTGGTAGACGATGTCGTTGCCATCCACCGAGGCGTTGAGCACCGGGTACTTCTTCAGGGCATGCACGGCCGCCTTGACGAAGAAGCTCATGAAGCCGATCTTGACGCCATGCTCTTTCTCGAACTTGTCCTGGAAGCGCTTGCGCATCTCCATCACCGGCGCCATGTTGACCTCATTGAAGGTGGTCAGGATGGCGTTGGTGGACTGCGACTGCAGCAGGCGCTCGGCCACGCGGGCACGCAGGCGGCTCATCGGCACGCGCTGTTCGGGACGCTCGCCCAGGTCCACCGACGGTGCGGCCACCTGCGGCAGCGCCTTGGTCGGCACACCGGTCGGGATGGCCGCGGGAGCGGCCTTGGCACCACCGGCCACAGCTGCCAGCACATCACCCTTGGTGACGCGGCCGTCCTTGCCGGTACCGGCCACGGAACCGGCGGCGAGCTGGTTGTCGGCCATCAGCTTGGCCGCAGCCGGCATGGCCACGCCAGCTTTGGAGGCAGACGCCGCAGCGGCAGCAACCGGGGCAGCCGCAGGTGTAGCAGCGGGGGCGGCGGCAGCAGCCGGGGCCGCAGCGCCGGCCTTGCCTTCGGTGTCGATGCGGGCAATCAGCTGCTCGGCCACGACGGTACCACCGTCACCCACCAGCACCTCGGCCAGCACGCCGGCAGCCGGAGCCGGCACTTCGAGCACCACCTTGTCGGTTTCGATCTCGATCAGGATCTCGTCGGCAGCCACGGCTTCACCGGGCTTCTTCTTCCACTGCAGCATGGTGGCTTCCGCCACGGATTCGGACAACTGCGGAACTTTGACTTCTACGATAGCCATAAGAATTCTCTCTTTATTTCATTGCGGGACAGACCTTCAGCTCTGTCCTCAACTGATTCAGAAAAACGGTCGCGCCTTACTTGTTCAGCACGAAACCCTTGAGCTTGGCGAATGCCGCTTCCACCAGGGCCTTTTGCTGGTCCTGGTGCAGGTGGGCGTAACCCACCGCCGGCGAGGCCGAGGCAGCACGGCCGGCATAACCCAGCTTCTGGCCCTCGACCATGTTCTCGTGGATGTAGTGCTGCACGAAGAACCAGGCGCCCTGGTTCTGCGGCTCGTCCTGACACCACACCAGCTCGGTTGCGTTCGGGTACTTCTTGAGTTCGGCAGCGAAGGCCTTGTGCGGGAAAGGATAGAGCTGCTCGACGCGGACGATGGCCACGTCGTCGGCGCCCTTCTCCTCGCGCTTCTTGACCAGGTCGTAGTAGACCTTGCCCGAGCAGGCGATCACGCGCTTGACCTTGTCGGCCTTGATGTCCTTCTGCTCGCCCAGCACGGTCTGGAAACCTCCCTTGGTGAACTCGGACAGCGGCGAGGTGGCGTCCTTGTTGCGCAGCAGGGACTTGGGCGTGAAGATGATCAGCGGCTTGCGCAGATCACGCACCTGCTGGCGACGCAGCACGTGGAAGATCTGGCTGGCCGTGGTCGGCTGCACGATCTGCATGTTGGTGTCGGCCGCCAGCTGCATGAAGCGCTCCAGACGCGCCGAGCTGTGCTCGGGGCCCTGGCCCTCGTAGCCGTGCGGCAGCATGAGCGTGACACCGTTGACGCGGCCCCACTTCACCTCGCCGGAGGCGATGAACTGGTCGATCACCACCTGGGCGCCGTTGGCGAAGTCGCCAAACTGGGCTTCCCAGATCACCAGCGTATTGGGGTCGTTGGACGCGTAACCGTATTCGAACGCCAGCACTGCCTCCTCGGACAGGATGGAGTCGATGACGGTGAACGGCGCCTGGTTCTCGGCCACGTTCTGCAGCGGCACATAGGTGCCCACGTCCCACTTCTCGCGGTTCTGGTCGTGGATGACGGCGTGGCGGTGCGTGAAGGTGCCCCGGCCGCAGTCCTCGCCCGACAGGCGCACCGGGTAGCCGCTGGCCACCAGCGAGGCGAAGGCCATGTGCTCGCCCATACCCCAGTCCACCGGAATCTCGCCGCGGCCCATGGCAGCGCGGTCGTCATAGACCTTCTTCACCAGCTGGTGCGGCGTGATCGAAGCAGGAATGGTCGTGATCTTCTCGGCCAGACGCTTCCACTCAGCCAGCGGAATGGCGGTCTCGGCGGCATCGGTCCACTTCTTGTTCAGGAACGGCGACCAGTCCACCGCAAACTTGCTCTTGAAGTTGGTCAGCACCGGGTCCACCGTGTGCTTGCCGGCGTCCATGGCGGCGCGGTAGGCCTTGACCATGTCGTCGCCCAGCGTGGCCCCCAGGCCCTGGGCGGCCAGCTTGTCGGCGTAGAGCTTGCGGGTGCCGGGATGAGCACCAATCTTCTTGTACATCAGCGGCTGGGTCAGCGCTGGGGTGTCCTGCTCGTTGTGGCCCAGCTTGCGGAAGCAGATGATGTCGACCACCACGTCCTTCTTGAACTCCATGCGGAATTCCAGCGCTAACTGGGTGGCCAGCACCACGGCTTCCGGATCGTCGCCGTTGACGTGCAGCACCGGCGACTCGATCATCTTGACGATGTCGGTGCAGTACAGGGTGGAACGCAGATCGCGCGGGTCGGAGGTGGTGAAACCGATCTGGTTGTTGATGATGATGTGCACCGTGCCACCCGTGCTGTAGCCGCGGGTCTCGGACAGGGCCAGGGTTTCCTGGTTCACGCCCTGGCCGGCAAAGGCCGCGTCGCCGTGCACCAGCACCGGCAGCACCTGCTTGCCGTGCGGGTCGCCGCGGCGGTCCATGCGGGCGCGCACCGAGCCCTCGACCACCGGATTCACGATCTCCAGGTGCGAGGGGTTGAAAGCCAGGCTCAGGTGCACCGGGCCACCGACGGTCGTGACATCGGAACTGAAGCCCTGGTGGTACTTCACGTCACCGGCCGGCAGATCTTCCGGCGCGGTGTGGTCGAACTCGGCGAACAGGTCCTTGGGCATCTTGCCCAGGGTGTTGACCAGCACGTTCAGGCGGCCGCGGTGGGCCATGCCAATCACGATTTCCTGCACGCCCTTGGCGCCGGCCTGCTGGATCAGCTCGTCCATGGCGGCGATAAAGCTCTCGCCACCTTCGAGCGAGAAGCGCTTCTGACCAACATACTTGGTATGCAGATAACGTTCCAGGCCTTCCGCGGCTGTCAGGCGATCGAGGATCTGCTTCTTGCGCTCGGCACCGAAATTGGGCTTGCTGCGAATGCTTTCCAGCTTCTGCTGCCACCAGCGCTTTTGCGCCTGGTCGGTGATGTACATGTACTCGGCACCGATGGTGCCGCAGTAGGTCTCGCGCAGAGCGTTGAGCAACTCGCGCAGGGACATGGTCTCCTTGCCGAAGAAGGTGTTGCTCGTGTTGAAGACGGTTTCCTGGTCCGCGTCGGAGAAGCCGTAGAAGGACGGCTCCAACTCAGGAATGTTGGGGCGCTCGGTGCGCTTGAGGGGATCGAGGTCAGCCCAACGTTGGCCCACGTTACGGTAGGCGGCAATCAGCTGCTGCACCGCAGTGCGCTTGCGGCCCATTTCGGCGTCCGCGCTGGCCACCACGACTTTGGTGCCGCCTTGCTTGGCGCGTTCGGCAAACGCGTTGATCACCGGCAGGTGGGGGATGTCCTTGGCGTTGCTGCCATCGACGGCCGGCACGTGCTGCAGCGCGTCGAAATAGTCACGCCAGTTATCAGGCACGCTACCGGGGTTGGCGAGGTAGTTCTCGTACATCTCTTCGACGTACGGGGCGTTGCCACCGAACAGGTAGGTGTTGTCGCGATAGGTCTGGTAGACCGACGCTTGGCTGGAACCCTGGGAATTGGATTCACTCATGTTTCGCTGACCTCCGTTTCCCTGAAGGAAACTTTTAGCTGGTTGAGAAAACCTTCCGCGACACGGCTGAACCGGTTGGCGGATGCGACTGTGGCTGGAAGGGGCCTAGTACGGGTTCGATTGTGCCATTGAATCGGCACCCGCGCCAGAAACTTATGGGTTTTTAGCCCAAACCTTATGCTTTGCCGGCTACCAGGTCCCGCACCTGCTGCAGGGCCGTCGGGTCGTCCAGTGTGGTCAGGTCGCCCGGGTCGCGTCCCTCAGCCACCGCCTGCAGGGCCCGGCGCAGCAGCTTGCCGCTACGCGTCTTGGGCAGCAGGTTGACGAAGAACACGCGCGAGGGCCGCGCTACGGCGCCCAACTGACTGTCGACCACCTTCATCACCTCGCCTTCAAGCTTGAGGCGCGCGTTGGCGTCCGTCAGGCCGCTGGCGTCCTTGGCCACGGCAAAGGCCATGGCCACCTGGCCCTTGAGCTGGTCGGCCACGCCCACCACGGCCACCTCGGCCACGTTCGGGTGGCTGGCAATGCACTCCTCGATCTCACGTGTGCCGAGGCGGTGGCCGGCGACGTTGATCACGTCGTCGGTGCGGCCCAGGATGAAGAAATAGCCGTCGGCGTCGCGGATACCCCAGTCGAAGGTGCTGTAGACCAGCTTGCCGGGGATGCTCTTCCAGTAGGTGTTGACGAAGCGCGCGTCATCACGCCACACGGTCTGCATGCACCCCGGCGGCAACGGGCCTTCGATGGCCACCACGCCCTTCTGGTTGGCGCCGGTGAGTTCTTCGCCGGTGTTCTCGTCGATCAGCTTGACGTCATAGCCATACATGGGCACGCCCGGGCTGCCGAACTTGCTGGGCGCCTTCTCCACGCCATTGGCAATGGTCAGGATCGGCCAACCGGTCTCGGTCTGCCAGTAGTTGTCGATGATGGGTACCCCCAAACCCTGGCTGATCCACTGCGCGGTCGGCTCATCCAGCGGCTCGCCCGCCAAGTACAGGGCCTTCAGGCTGGAGAGGTCGTACTTCTTCAGGTAGGCCGGGTCCTGCTTCTTGAGCACGCGCACCGCGGTCGGCGCCGAGAACATGCGCGTCACCTTGTACTTCTCCACCAGTTGCCACCAGATGCCGGCATCCGGGCGGATCGGCAGGCCCTCGTACATGATGGTGGCCATGCCGGCGATCAGCGGGCCGTAGATGATGTAGCTGTGACCTACCACCCAGCCGATGTCGCTGGTGGAGAAATAGGTCTCGCCCGGGTTGCCCTCGAAGATGTACTTCATGCTGGCGGCCAGCGCCACGGCGTAGCCACCGGTGTCGCGCTGCACGCCCTTCGGTTTCCCGGTGGTGCCCGAGGTGTAGAGCGTGTAGCTCGGATGGGTGGCGTCGACCCACTCGCAAGGCACGGGGGTATTC
>Ga0114986_1000043_pt1 | contig 33568 bp, 43 predicted proteins | sample Shrwel1BS1Day17_FD_96988 | JGI IMG/M metagenome (GOLD analysis project Ga0114986, IMG submission 96988) | Subsurface microbial communities from deep shales in Ohio, USA - Utica-3 well 1 S-1-Day17 | ecosystem: Environmental > Aquatic > Deep subsurface > Shale gas/oil reservoir > Produced... | reverse complement strand
TCGCAGCCTCCCTGAAGGCTACAAACACCCTGCCATTGCGTCAAAATTATTGTGACAAGTATAACCTCCTCATTGCTTACAGACAATGTTTACTGGTATGCGCTGGCTGGTTTGCACAAACGACAAAAGACCCCGCCTTCACCCGCTGCCCATGAAGGGAAGCCAATGAAGACGGGGTCTATGGATGGCGTTTGCTGCGATCGCTGACGTGGCCTATCTGGGCACGCTGCGCCACTTGTCAAAACTGCGCGCACCGGTGTAACCGAGGTAGCCGGCACCGAAGAGCCACCACAGGCTTTCTGGCACCGCGTTGAGCAGCTTGGACAGGTTTTCAGCGGCCTGAAAGACTTCAGCAGGCCACCAGATGCCGATGATGCTGCCAATCACCGAGAGCAAGATCACGCCGTAGATCACGTACAGGAAGGTCGGCCGAGCCCGGCTGGTCCAGGGGTCGTGGCTGTTAGCTTCCGCCAGAATGGCCGACAGACTCACCTGCATTTCCTGCAAGGCCTGCTGACCCTCGGCCTGGAACAAGGCGAGCTTGGCCTGCTCGCGCTGCGCCGGATCGGGAATCAGTCGGTCGATGAGTTTGGCGCCGGCTTCGAAGAGGCCAGGCGCCAGGGTGGTGAAGATCGGGCTCATTGCGGGCCTCCGAACAGTTTGATTTTGACGATGGTGCCGGCGAGGAGAGCTAACACCAGGCCGGTTACCAGCATCTTGACCAGCGTGAGGCCGGCGGTTTTCTTGGCCTCGTTGAAGGCATCGAGCAGGCTGCGCAACTCGCGGATGTCGCGCGCCGCATCTGGTCCATCCAGCCCGACGTCGGACAAGGCGTGGCGTGCGCCCCGCTCGGCGGCGCGTTCCAGCAGGGTTTCGAATTCGTCATGGGGCATGACCACCATGCCATCGATCAGGTGCGGTTCGTTCATCATCTTTCCTTTCAAACATGATCGGCGTTGTGCACGGCCGGGTGCTCGGCGACACAGGTGATTTCCACTTGCTCGCCACGCGGGCGCACCGCAATCACCCGGGCCAGCAGACTCCATTGCTCGGCGATGCCGAAAGCGAAATGGGTGCGCTCGGCCGACAGGCCGGTCTCCATCGGGATGTCCGGTAAGTCGTCAAACACCACCTGCGGCGCACCGCTGCCCGGTCTCACGGCATGCGGGCCGCTGACCCCGCCGTCACGACGGCGCAGGGCCATCACGTGCGGCAGCCCTTCCGTGAAGTGGACCGGCTCGGACAACGTGGCGACGTGGGTGTCTGCATCCCAGGCGACGATCTCACCACCCGTGCCCCAACTGGGCATGTCATGGGCAATGGCGATCAAATCGCCGTAGGTGGGAATCAGGCCTTCCAGCTCGGTACGCAAGGTCACGATTCGTCGGCGATATCGATTAGCCGCCGCGATGTATTTACCCTCTCGAACACCCTGAGCTCTATCGGTACAGCCAAACAATCTCACGCGAGCAGGCTTGACAGCCTGGGATCCAGGCAACGCCACTGTGAACTCGTCAGGCTTCCAGCTCTTGGGGTTGACGTATTCGATCGTGATCGCATCCGCTGTCGCATCGCCTGCCATCAGGTACTGAATCTTCAAGCTGTTGCGCACGATATTTCGTGCAGAAAAGAGCGCCACAGGGATGGTCTTGGGTTCATCGCGAACGATGCGAACTATCCCGCCTTGCAAGAACGGCACGGCACGTCCAGTCCGGGCAATCTGCCCCAAGGCGTCCCACACCGTCTGGTTCTGATCGAACACTGCATTGAAGGTATCCCCTCGAGCCGACCACACCGCATCCAACCGCGCCAAGGCTGACAGGTCCAATTGCCGGTCAGGCAGACCTGCGCCGTAGCTGGACTTAACGGCATCAGCGAAGGCCCACGCAATCGAGCGGGTGGGTTGCGGTGCAGACCACCCAGAGCTTGAACTCCAACTTGAGAGCTTGCGCGTCACCAGGCAGTTGACCAACCGTGAGGAACGCTGCGACAAGTTGTCGGTGGCGCGCATCCTAAGCGCTAGGTAGGTCAGATCAGTGGGCAAATTTGATCCCGCCAAATAGCCCTTGGCTTGCCCCCAGCGCAACTCATGACCAACCCGATTGCTGGTGTCTCGTGCATCAAGGCGCTGCAAGCGAATCTCATAACGCCCAGGTGTCACCGAATACTTGAACGATAGGCGCTGCGCGGTATTGGTTGCAGCCGAGTAGGTCTCGTCTGCCAAATGAAGCCAACCCGAGATGGCATCCCCATCATCGTTAATGCTTCGCACCTCAACCCGCCACTGCACCGATCGGCTTTCCAATGCACCACTGTCATTGGCATAGTAGAGACCGCGCAACATCACCACATCGACACCGACCTGATTGATCTGTGTGCCCACCGGATTTAGGGCAAAGGGACCGACGATGGCTCCTGTATCGCTAACAGCAATCAACTCCTGTCCCGAGACCTCCGGGGCCGTAACCACATCAGGATTGAACAAGGTGTTCTGTCCGCCAGGCTCAATGACCTGCGCCTGCACCTCGGCAAACGAGCTGATCGGACTGTCATCGATGGACAACTCCTCAAACTGAAACTGGCCCACACCAATAACGTGCAATTGATGAAGATACTCCTCGTTGTTCTCATACTCGGTATAGGGCATGGTGGCCAGGTCCGGGTACACCAAATGATGGCCATAAATCACGGGCACGGGTTGCGACAGACGTCCATAGTTACCGCGCGCCTGCAATGAGTAAGTCGGGCTGGGGGATGTAGTGTTGGCCGATGCCGAAGGCAAAGACTGATTTGGCAATGGCACCAGTGCATTGACCAAAACAGAACCCGTGACTGCGATCGCAGTGGACGCCACCGCCGTGGCCAGCGTGCCTGAATACCCCATCGAAGCAGCCAGAGCGCCGCCATATGCATTGGCAACCACCAGGACGGCGATCATGAGCACAGTTCTCAGCGGGTTCTTGCCCCCACCTCCACCACCTTGCGGTAGAGTGACCAAGGCAACAACGTCACCCGCATCGATTGGCGTCACAGCCCTATGGGCCATCAGCACCGGCTGGCCGTTTTTGAGGATCAAGGTGGGCTGATCGAGCTCGATGCCATCACGACTCATCCATTGAGCGATCGTGGGCGAACCAAACACATGGCTTACCTGCCGATCACTGGGCTCGAACGGATTTCGCATCCAAATGACCAGTCCAGGACTGGGTAGGCCTGACATGCAAACGCTTGTCATGGCAATTCCTTCCATCGGTAATACCCCTCCACCTGCCAGCCGTGACTAGCAAGGGAACTCAGTTGTTGAAACACCACCCCAATTTGCTGGGCACAATGCAAGACACCACCGCCGTCCGCATCGACCCACACGCCCACATGCACGGGGTGTCGAGACTGACGCATCAACACTGCATCGCCCTGCTTGGGCACATCGACTGCCACCCAACGCTGCCGCTCAGGGTGGGTTCTGAACGTATGAAGGACCGTGCGCAGATTCAGTGCGTCCACAGGAATCACAGGAAGATCACGACCGAAGTGCGTCTTCTGAACCCATAGAAAAAGGCCCCAGCAGTCAAATGACTCGGGGCCTCTCTCACCTGCAATCCACGGACGACCGATGTACTGGATCGCCCAACTCGGTGAATCTTCATCTGTCATCGGGCCAGCCCTGGGAATTCGGTTGCGGTGTACAGGCGTGACGGGAATGTCTTGTTGCCAATGTCCGCCATGCGTGCCTTGGCGGTGACCCGCTGCACGTCGGCCTCGACTTCGGTGATCACGAGCGTGATCGGTGGATCCATCTGCGGACCACTCAGATCGTTGGACAAGTACGGACGGTAGGTCACTTCAATGGATGACTCCGAAGCCGACGCCTCGTCCAAGTGCTTCACGATCTCTCGGGTGACGTTGTCCAGAGTGATCGCAATTTCGGGAACCGGCGCGATATCCACCGGCGGAAGATCAAGCTCAAAGCCCATGGCAACGAATCGAACCTGCTGGCCCGCATTGATTGGGGCTGATGCCTCAAGCCTCGCAAGTAAGTCTTGCTGATCACGCACCACCCGGATCGCCGTCGAGTTACCCGCGTCGTCCCTGAAGTCCGGATGCCGGATCTCCAGGGTATGCAGGATGATCACGTCGTTGGGCGCACTGGCATATGCCTCACGCAATGCTGCTGAAAGAGCTTGATCAGGCATTTGACACCTTGATGGGGATGACTTTTCTGGAGGCTGATTGATTGGCTTTGGCATCGAATCCAAAGACGTCAGACCTGGCTTGCGGCAGATCCCCTTCGATGCGATGCACAGCACAACCCGTCAGATGTTCGATGGCAGCCACAAAAAAAGGCACATGATCCGAATACGCGTTGTCGCAGGCCGCTGTCCACAACGGTCCTTCCAAGAACATGCAAGCGCCCTTGCACGCTTGAAGCACCGGGCAGCCAAGACACTCTGATCGTTGAGACCAATGCGTCGAGGTGTCGAGTGCCACATCCGACAACTTAGAAATATGCCCGATGTGATGCGACTGACCGTTAGGCGCAATAGACACCGAACTCACGTTCTGACAAGTAAGCACACTGCCCATGAGATCGACGGCGATCTGGTCAGGACTATCCATCCCGCACTTCTGACCCAACACGCTGGCCGGACGTCTCTCCAGGATGCTTCGAGCCCACTCGCGCATACGGGAACGCGCAATATCGAGATGAACAATCCGCCCACGACGAATTTCATCAAGCGATTGCCTGCGAAATTCGAAGGCCTCCTCATTCGATTGAAGCGAGTTCGCCAGACCCCCCGCATCGTAGGGATCAACGAAGGCTCCCTCGCCGATCGAAATCGTCGGATCGCCAGTCAACTGCAAGAAGTACTTGGCAATCTCTTCTCGACTGGTGTTCGTGCGATGGACCATGGCATTGAACGAGATTCGCCCCTGAGGAGAGAGCCGCTTGTAAAGATCCAGAATTCCGGCGCGGCTGGATTCGTCTGCCAGTGGGTCTGGGCCACGAGCAGGTTGACCTGGACCGTCGTGGCTAACGCCCACGCCAAAGCCCAATGCATCCAGCCATTCATTGACCTCCGGATTCAGCAAAGAGCCATTGGTGACGATGCCAAATGATGCTGACGGATACCGCTGCCTGAGCGCCTCAGCCAAAGGGCGCAGGGTCTTGATATAAACCAACGGTTCGCCACCCCAAAACTCAATTCGCTCGGGTGCTTGGTCGAGACTATCCTCAAGCAGCCTCAAAAATTGAGGTACGTCTGCTTGCGTGGTCTCTTGCGCATGAGGAACAAACCGTTGGCTGCAATAGTCGCACGAGTAGTTGCACGACAGACCAAGCTGAATTTTCAATACCTTGGGGCTGGTCTTTCGACCAGGATGGGTAAGGCTAACCGCTTCAATGTGACCGACTGTCCATGATTTTTCAATGTAGGCCAGTGGCCAGGGAGTAAGGTTCTCGGCCAGAAGCTCACTGGTTTGGTTGTCGTAAATCAGCTGGACTGGCTCATTGGCGCGATTGCGCGCGTGCAAAGTAAATCTAGCCATCACGCACCTGCACTTTGGATTGCCGGTTCATCGGCAAAAGCCTCAGGGCATGCCTGACGGCAGACCTCCTGCGCACTCTGGTGTGCAAACTTGGCCAAATGATATTCACGGCGGGAGCGGATGCGCTCACCATCCAAGACTGTCACAGTAAACAAGACATGCTCGTCATCAACGAGCTCTATGGTTTTCTCAATCAAGGTCATCTCCTGCCCAGCTCATAGCCGGGTGTAAAGCTCTGTGTAGTTGTGGGAGGCCACGCGGAAGGTGACGACCAACAGGACGCGCTCCCCACTGGGGGAGTTGAAGGGATTGGTCTCGTGCCATATCCGTGAGGGATGCAAAACAAACAACCCAGGAGTGGTTTCGATGTATCGAACCTTTTCCCAAAACGGAAACCCCGCCATCGGGCGGGGGTCCTGTAAAAGCAGCTCTCCATCTCCGACCGTCCAATCACGGTCCTGTGGAGGACTTCGTTCTCGGCCACAGTCGAGGTACAGGCAAAGAACGTGGTCACCTGTGTGGTGATAGTGCGGCTGAGCCCGCATCCCCTTTTGGTAGCAGACAGGAATGCAGCGCGCCAGCACATCGAGTTCACTTGCATTCCTGACCCCGTGAGCCTCTTGCAAATAAGTACGGTAGGTCTTATCGACCCACTTTTTGAACTCAAACCAGACAGGTGGGGCCTGCATTTCATGCTCTGGCAAAAAGAGGTTCAATTGGGTGCGCAATTTCACTGGCACATCAGGCATTGCATGTCGCGGAGGATGGGCCTTGTGATTCTTAAAGCGCTCCGTCGTGAACGTCTTCAGCTCATTGATCTGGTCCGCTGCGAATGGCGAGGCTTCATGCAGGACAGGCGTACTCCATAAATGTTCAATCATGGGTAACCTCGCATCCAAAAGAGACAGCAATGCGCAGCTCGTTGCAATACCGGGATATCGGTCGAGCTGCGTGTGTTTGTGTTCCGTTGAAAACCACCAGACGATTGGGCTTGATCAAGGTACAAGCATTCACCTCGCCTTCTTCATCAAGGGTGACAAAGTCGCCTCCCCAGTCGCGATCCCAACGCATCACCGGATACCAAATCGCCGTGCGGGCCGATTTTGAGTACTGCGCCGGGAAGTCACGATGAAATGCGGATTCATCGCCAAATGTCTGGTAGTTCGCCCAAACACGAGTCAAGGCGACATCTCCAAAATGCTCGCGTCGAACTATTTCCGCTACATCGGCAAAGGGGCCTGAATTTTTCAAAAAGGACTCATAGCTCAAATCCGAATTCCATGCACCATCGTCATAGTGGTGTTGATGCGTTCCAGGCAACACAAAGTTTCGATGCCAAAACGTACCAGGGGCCTGAGCATGAGCGCGCCAGCCAAAGATCGGGCTTTGAGCTAGAAGCCACGCGCGGGCAGCTTCAAAGAGATCGGGGGAAGCTAGGTTGTCGTAAACGTTGATGTGCATGGTTATCGGCCACGCTGAGCTCAAAGTGCAACTCAACGGCGGGCTCCTCTGCGTTATAGGGGTGGGTGTGATGCGCCAAGTAGCTGGGAAAGATCAGGAGCATTCCTGATGCCGGATAGATCAATTCCGATCGCAAGCCTTCCCACGGCAAGTTCTTGAAACCGAATGATCCACTCGGATTGACCAGCACAAAGGCTCCGGAGTAGTCGCTGCGCGAGGGATCCGGTTGTGCCTGGGTGCTTAGGATGAACACCGCAGACAAATCCGTATCCTCGCAGTGCAATGGCAAGCACTGACCCCGCTTGACCACTACCTCGCGTCCTGTCATTTCGCTCACACTGCAGCCGTATTCCTGCGCTACAACACTCTCGATCAACCGGATGACTGGATCAAATGCAGGCATCAGATGCAGACTTTCTCGCGTGCTTCGCGACCAAGGCATACCGTGAGGATTGGTGTGTTCATGCAAGGCCAGCGCCTGAATACACATCGTCGTCATCAACTCAGGATCAAAGGAGTGCATTCCAACGTACACCCGCGCGCCAAACAGCTCCTTAGTCACGGATCTGGATGGACGCATCAGAGGCTCCGCTGAAATACTTGAACCCAGCCTTGACGCGAGCCGAGTCTCCGTCATTCAGTCCCAACGCCAGGAAAGGAACGATGGCCTGTCCATTGACTGTTTTGATTCGGGTCTTGGGCAGGTAACCGTTGACTGTCTCCAGAAAAATCTCTGCATCGCGCTCAAGGGGCTGGTCGTTGGCATCTACAACCTGCAAATGCACATCGACTTGTCCGTTAGCTGTGCAGCTCGCAGGGGCAGACACTTGAACACCAGGCAGCAAGATCAACTCGCGCACCTGGGCGCTGGCTGAATAGTCTGTGCGCTCAATGTCCGACGCATCTACCCCAAGAACCACGCAATCGCCTTTGTTCACATCGGGGTTGATGTTCACGGTCACTGCGCACTCCTCGAACAACGAGTCTGCAAACGGAACCACGAACCCTACGGATAGGTTGTTCTGATAAGTCGTTCGCGACAGTTCGGGTGCAGACATCTTGGTTGCCATCGAGTAGGTATAGAGTGGGATCGGATCGGTAAAGGATCGAACGTCCCATCGGAAAGTCAGATGCCAAGCTTGACGATCTGCCCAACCGGTGCTTTTTTTGAGCAACTCATAGTCAAACTCACTGACTGCGATGACCTTGTAAAACTTCTCGCCGCTTTGCAGGACGGATTCGTCATCGGGCAATGGCTCGCTGGGGTTGGGCGAGAAAACAATGCACATCTCCACTCCGACATGCTTCCTGGCCGAATCCACAGAAACACGCACGACGTGATCAGGTGAACTGGCATAGGCGGGGGGGCGGGTGATATAGACCTTCATCTCACCTCCTCAGCAGCAGCCACAGCAAGCGCAGTTGCAATTGCAGTTGGTTCGGCAATTGAATGCACCGCAATTGCAATTCCGATACCAGCGGTGGTATTCCGATCCGCCAATTTCATTGGCCGCCTCGTAGTACCCGTCGTAGTTGAACCCTACAGACACCGCATTGAAAACCTGGCTCGTACCGCCTGCTCCGTCATAGCTTCCCCAGTTGGCGCAATTGCCGGTAGGAACACCACTGACGCCCCAAGTCCACCAGTTGCCATTTGGCGGGTTCCAATTGCCATTACCGGCACAGTTGCCGTTAGGCAGATAGCCGTTGCAATTGCTTGCACGGTCGTCGTAGTACTGGCTCGAACGGTTCATCTCACCGATGTCCTGACCATCGCCCATCTTGTAGCCCGTGTTGCGAGCATCGTCGCCTGTCACACTGCTCTTGAAAAGGGCTCCGTTGGTCATCGTGATGGAACCTGTCATGGTTCCACCAGCCTTGTCCAACTTGCCGTTCAGCTCAGTTTGCAGAGCATCATCCAACCCCGCTTTGGGGATGCGCGTAATCGCCATGATTTCTCCTAGTTAGATGTAACGCACCACAATCCGCGCGCTGGCGGTTGGTGCCGATGTGAATCGCAAAGTCGCCCCGGAATTGACCAGGACGTAGGCATCGAGCGAGTCCTGGACCACGTAATTGACCGTCACGATCAATTTATGGACGCTGGATGCTGCTGTGCTCAGACTGAAATCCGTAGCCGAACCGTTGCCTGTAAAGACCTGCGGAGCGACGTTGGATCCGCCCGCCGCAGCGGCATATCCCTGCGCCTGGCTCATGTAGCTCTGGGCCTGTGTAGCCGAGGCCGCTGAAGCCGTCGCAGAGTTCGCCGAGGCGGTAGCACTACCAGCCGAAGCCGTTGCCGAGTTCGCCGCGCTGGTTGCTTGCTGACTTGCGATGGCAGCATTGGCAGCAATGGACTGCGCGTAGTACTTGGCTGAATACTCGGTCGATCCAGAAACAGGGCCTGACGTCTTGTTTGCCCACTCTTCGGCTGCGGCTGCGCCAGACTGCGCCTCCTTGTCCAGGTATCGCACGCTGATCACCACCCCGTTGGCCGGAGCTGAGGTGAAACGCAATGTCGTGGTCGCCGGTGTGATGTACGCATCCAGGGGGGCTTGTGGCACCCCAGCCACCGTCACCATGAGTGCGCCCGGGTATCCGACAGGTCGGCTGATCGTGAAATCAGTTTTGACGCCATCGCCCGTGAACACATCAGCTGGAATGACCGTATTGGCAGTCACCGCTGCTGCAGATCCTGCTGCTTGTCCTGCCCAGTACTTGGCCGAGAAGCCGCTTCCATCAACCGTTCCAGTCGTCTTTTGCGCCCAGTCAGCAGCCAAGGTTGCTTGCGTCTGAGACGCAGTCAGAGAACTTGCTGCGCTGGCGGCACTGCCAGAAGCAGCAGTGGCCGAATTAGCTGCTGCCGACGCACTGGTCGAAGCCTCTGCCGCTTTTGTGCTGGCAGTTGCCGCCGATACAGACGCAGCACTGGCTGAACTCGACGCGTTGGCAGCGCTAGTGCTGGCATTGCTGGCCGAGGTGGCTGCAGCGCTGGCACTATTGCCTGCATCCGAAGCCTTGGTACTGGCCGTTGTTGCAGAACCTGCCGCTGCCATGGCAGACGATGCCGCGCTGGTAGCTGAACTTGCCGCCGCGACTGCTTGGGCAGATGCCGTACTCGCCGACGATGCAGCATTGGTGGCCGACGTCGCTGCATCAGAAGCCTTGCTTGATGCCGCAGTGGCCGAAGATGCCGCCGCTGTTGCACTCGTTGCAGCGTCTGTCGCCTTTTGAGAGGCGGTAGCTGCTGAGGCAGAAATCGACTGTGCGTAGTATTTCGCAGAGTAGTCGCTGCCACTGACCGGTGCCGACGTCTTGGTTGCCCAGTCCTGAGCCACAGTGGCACTGCTGGCCGCACTTGTTGCTGAGCCTGCTGCCGCTGATGCGCTATTGCCTGCATCCGTGGCTTTACTGGACGCCGTAGTGGCCGAAGTAGATGCCCCGCTTGCACTGGTTGCCGCACTGGTGGCCGATGCGCTTGCATCTGTCGCTTTGGTACTGGCTGTTGTTGCCGAGGATGCAGCGTTGGTTGCCGAAGTTGCAGCATCTGCAGCTTTGGTCGTGGCGGTAGTTGCCGAGCCCGCCGCCGCAGTCGCGCTCCCCGATGCGGCTGATGCAGAACCTGCAGCAGACGTGGCACTCGCGGCAGCAGCCTGCGCATGGTATTTCGCCGAATATTCGGTCGACCCCGATACAACACCACTTGTCTTGGTGGCCCATTCTTGAGCAGCTGCTGCGCCAGACTGTGACTCTTTGTCCAAATATCGAACACTGATCGCCACGCCGCTGGTCGGTGCCGAGACAAAGCGCAGAGTCGTTGTGGTCGGGACTGAATAGGCATCGATGGGGGCCTGAGGCACACCAGCCACTGTCACCATCAACGCGCCGGGGTACGCCACTGGATGTGAGAGAGTGAAGTCTGTCTTGACGCCATCACCAGTGAAGACATCCGCCGGAATCACCGTATTGGTGGTGACCACGGCTGCAGAATTTGCCGCCTGACCCGCCCAATACTTCGCTGAATATCCAGCACCATCAACCGTAGTCGCTGTCTTTTGCGCCCAATCGGATGCCAAGCTGGCTTGCGCCTGCGCAGAGGTCAGCGCGGTTTGCGCGTCCGCTGCTTTATTGGTGGCCGTGGTTGCAGAGGTAGAAGCGGAGCTGGCACTTGCGGCTGCATCGCTTGCCTTTTGTGAGGCGGTGCTCGCTGAGGTTGCTGCAGAAGTCGCTGAACCAGCCGCATTGGTGGCGCTCGTCGCAGCGTTGGTGGCAGACGCTGCTGCTGCCGTCTTACTGCTACTGGCATCACTGGCCTTGGTGCTGGCTGTCGTCGCCGACGTGGCTGCCGCAGTTGCGGAGTTGGCCGCGCCGGTCGCGGAGTCGCTGGCTGCCGTTGCTTTGGTGCTGGCCGTCGCCGCAGCGCTTGCTGCATTGCTGGCCGATTGCGCCGCACTGGTGGCCTGCTGAGTTGCAGTGGCGACCTGATTGGTCAGATCTTGCCGGGAAGCGTCAAGCTGGGTCTGCACTCCATGAATGACGTTGGCCACACTTTTGACCTGACCGCCTTGCGTGGTGACGGTTGTCTGATCATCACCGTGGACGATCTGATGGAGCAAGCCTGCATCCCCCTCGATCGTTCCCACAGCTTGATCGAGCCGGGTCTTGAGGGTCATGATTGATTTCCTTAGTGTCTATGTCTACCAGTAGTCCGATGCCACGATGGTTTGATTGAGCCAAGCATGTAGCCGATCACCCAACGCGATGGCATCTGGCCCCAGTACTGCTGCCACCTGAACCTCGTCAGGACTCAGCCGAGGAAAGTCCTGAACCTCTAATTGCGCTTTCACCTGCCACCTGTTTCCCGCTAAAAGCTCGGTGTCCCATGGCGCAATGAATCGCGCCTGAACCGCCTGAACGCCCAATCCAGCCGTGAGTGGCATCGCAAACCACAGCACTCCTTGATTGAGCACATGCATCCACCACGCATCAAAGACAGCGAACGCCTCTTGCGAGAAGCGCCACTCCGAGCGAACCCGATACAGCGTGCTGGTAGATCGCAAACGCATCCGAGCGGCACCCGAATCAATGTCGGTTCGAATGGCGTTTGACTGCGGGGCCAACCCATATCCCTCAATACGAGGCAACGGCAAGGTGTCCGGCCATACGGGAATCCCCGCCGGTAAGGTCACATCACTCATCGCAAGGCTCCTACTGCGGGATTGAGGCCATAACGTCGTTCCAGAGTGGGCGCTATACCCACACCTTGATTGATAGATCGACTCATGCGTGCTTCGATCTGCTCAACCATCACATCCAGGCGGGTGGTTCCGTCTGGCTGCTGGCTGGTCTGAACTCGGGCATCCACCCCTGGTGCGTGGTTGTTGACATTGACCAGCACCTTGACTGGTGACGGATTGTTTTTAGCCAGTGCGCCTCCCAGCGATCGAAGCTGACCAGGCGTGAATACCGCCTCGCCAGGTTGAGCAATGATGGGGACTTCGCCCGCCACCACTCCACCGGTATGAAACCGCTGCGCTCCATCAAAGTGATGCAGTCCGACAGATCGTGTTGCCAGTACATCACTGCCAATCAATCCACCGGTGTGAGCCACCATCGTTCCGCCTGACATCAGGTCAGTGGCACCAGCAGGGAATGCCCCACCAATTCCGTTACCGCCACTGGAACCACCAAACAAATTCAGTCCACTCATCCAACCGGCCAGAGGCAAGGTGATCATTTTTTGGATCTGGATGCGTACCAGGTCCGCGATGATCGAGTTGGCCAAGCTGTTGAAGTCCACCTTGCCGGTCGTTACAAACTGGACCATCGCGTCCTCCATACCTTTGAAGGCGGAGGTCACGGCACGTTCAGCCTGCTTGGCCGCATTGGTAGCGTCCTCAATGTAGGTGCGCAGAGAGCTCCGAAGGCCATAGTCAAAGCTGCGCTGGTATTCCACGTTGGCCCGAGCGAGCTGCTCGACGATCGGCAACTGCCGCGCCAAGGCATCGTTAATCGCAGCGATGGCCTCGGCTTTGAGCCCGGGATCGTTGATTTGCTCGGCCTGGCGTAATGCCATGACTGCGGCCTTTTCCATCTCGAAGCGAGTCTGCAGGGCAGCCCGCTCGATCTCGCCAACGTCCAGAAGCTGTCGCTTGAGCTGCAACTCTTCCTGCTTGAGGCGGTTGTTGCCAATGTAGTTTTCGGTGATTTGATGGGCCTTTTGTAGCTCCTTCTCGTACACCTCGAACTTCTTGTCGGCCTCCTTTTGCTTCTCCATACGCTCGATCATGTCGATGTACTTTTCGGCCTCCTTGACCACCCCCGCATATCCCTTGCGTTCCAGCTCCAAAGCTCGCGCTCTGAGTTCAGCGCCTTCACCTTGAGTTACTCGCGTCGCACGCTGCTCAAGTTGTTTCAAGAACTGCAAGCCCTCGTTGTTCTTCTCAAACCCTGTTAGGTCTAAACCACTTGGCCGCTTACGAGGCATCTTGGGAAGGAATTCGTCATAGATTTTCTGGACCTGCGCGGCTTGCTCGGCAGTATCCAGAACAAACCTCTGACCCATGACTCGAACAGTGCGTCGCTGTTCATCAAAGAACTTTTCGATACGGTTGACGTACCCAGGGTTGTCATTGAGATTCATCAATCGATCGTTGGCGGCCTCCACAAATCGATCGCGAGCTGCTTGCAGTTTGGCTATTTCAGCGTTGATTTGTCCCTCGTCATAACCCATCGACTTCATGGATCGAAGAAGATCTGTCTTGATCCAAGTCTCGACGTCCTTGGCGACGACAGACAAACTGTCAAACGGTTGGCTGATCACGCGCTTGGCAAGCACAGCCGACTCGGCGATGAACCCAAGACCAGTTGCGACCTCCTCAAGGAAGGTCAGGACTTGCTGACGGTTGTGCGTGATCGCTTGCAACTCACTCGTGAATCCTCCGGCCTCAGTTTTGGCCAGAAACATCTGCTCCGTCAGGTCAGCCAGGATCGGCAGCAACGCGGATCCGATTTGGCGCTGAACGCCTTCGTTGACCGCGTGCAAGCGCTTCATGTTGTCGTTGAACTCCTCTGCAGCGCGTGCTGCATCAGCAGACATGACCAGGCCGAGGCGCTTGGCCTCTTCCATCATTTCAGTCAGCCCATCGCGCCCTTGGTTGAGCATGGGAATCATGTCCAGTCCGTTCTTGCCGAACAGCTTGACAGCCAGGGCTGCCTTTTCTGCACTGTCAGGCATGGCCGCGAATTTCTCAGCCAGTTCCAACAGCACCTGCTCAGTTGGACGAATCTGCCCTTGAGCATCCAGCGCCGAGACTCCGAATGCCTTGAGCGCCGCGCTGCCTTCCCCGCCCTTGACTTTGGCGTCGAACATGGCAGTCGAGAGGAATTTGAGCGCCTTGGTCAGGCTCTCAGCGCTCACATCCGACAACTCTGAGGCATACAGCAACGCCGACAAGGCCTCGACTGAGACTGCGGTTTTCTGGGAAAGCTTGTTGAGCTCTTCGCCAACTTCAGCGACCGGGACAACCAGTTGATGCATGCCGTAACCGACCGCAGCAACAGATGCACCCACGATCAGTCCTGCTGGACCAAGGCGACCGAGCACGCTGCCCAGCATCCCAAGACGGGAAGTAGCGTCTTCCATCCGCACGAATGCATCGTTGGCTGCCTTGGACATCAAGTTCAGACCAGCTGACGCTGGTTGCGATGCTGACTCGATTTTCTTGAGAGAACGCTCTCCGGCCTCACCCACGTCTGCCAGTTCGGCTTTGACTTTTCCGCCATCAATGACAGCGAGTCGAATCGATAGGTTGCGTTCAGCCATGTGGAATATCCGGAGATGGTTTGTTCAATGCTTGCGTCAGGCCCGCCTCTACGGCAGGAAAAAAATGGGTCATGGCAGCGGGGTCTGCATCCAGTGCCTGGCTGGCGGAAAGCCACGCATTGAAGTCCATGCCCAGCACTGCGCCTTGAACTGCCCGCACTTGGGAGGAACAGACATCCAGAACTGCGAGGGCTTGCCAGCCCTCTTCAGTCCGAGGTGAATTCACCAGGTACGGACACTCAGGACAGGTCGCCTCGCATGCCCCGCAGTACGTTGATCCACCACCAAAGTGCCATTCGGTGCGGGCCTTTAGCCGTTTTTTTCGGCATCCAAGAGATAGAGCGCTGCCAGGTACTCACGTTCGAAGGCATCGGCCACAGGCCAAAGCTCCATGAGCGCAGCGATGCCGTCCGGCGTGACGGCAGCGGCTTTGCCTTTGTCGTCGCCCACGCCCTCCCAAGCCAAGATGGCAGCCTTGGCCAACTCGGTAATCAAGGTTGCAGTGCGCTCTCCGGCTGCCGCGTGGTCCTTGCCATCGATGAGGGCTGCAGCATGGCGCGCCGCCATGACCAGTGCAGTGGTTGCAGGTTTGACCTTGATGCGCACGCCTTGGACCAGGTCGAGCCAATACGGCTCACGTTTCAGATTGAGTTTGAGCATGATTGCCTCTTAAATTCAGTACGCAACCACGTCATTGACGAGTTGCACGGTCAGCATGTGCCCAGCCGCAGTGTTCTTGGCAGCCTGCCAGTCGAAGGTGGCCTGGATGCCTCCGGGACCAGAGATCGAAAGCTTGGGCTTGGGTAGGTAGACCTCATGCGCAATAAAGGTCAAGCTCTTGGTGGCGTCAATGACATAGCTGAAGGTCAACTCGAGCGGGGTGTTGTTAGTCGCAGCATCGATCAATTCCGTGTCTGCGAAGCGAACCTCCAAGTTGCCCGTCAAGCTGGCCACTGTGGGGTCCGCCCCTTCAATCTTTCCGTCGGAGCGAATGGTTTCAATGCGTGCCAGATTGTTTGAATAGGTCAACTGCGCTGCGACCACGTTACCCAAGGCTTGGCCATTCTTTTTGATCGAACCCTGGAACTGGTTGAAGCGAGTGATCGGCAAGGTCGTGGGTGTGGCGTCTGCGCTGGCAGTACGCTTGACTTCGCCTTGAGCAATCAAACCCAAAGTGGCGTCCGCTGCACCAGAGCGGGCAAATTTCACTTGCAGCGAGTTGGCCATCACACCAGAGGCCAGGAAGTACGCCGGAATGTCCGGCAGTCCCGTCTCCAGTGAGAGGCTCGGCAGCCCTGAGTTGCCAGATACAAAAGTGTGAGTGTGCGCGGTATCTCCAAGGCTCACAGGACTTCCCAGCAGGGCTTTGAGCCACATGCCGATATTGCGAAGATCGATGGGAATAACGATGTCACCCTCGACCTTGATCACGTCACGGATGGGCGCACTCGGGTCTCGCCCCAGGCCAATTAGATCGTTGGCAATCAAGCCCTGTTCTGAGCCCAAGGTGGTGGAGACAAAAGGAATTTTTCCAAAGTCTCCAGTCGGTGTAGTTCCATAGGTGGGTTCAAACGCAGCCAATAGGCTGGCGTTCGCGCCATAAGCACGAGCCATGGTGAATCTCCAAGTGGTTAAGGTTTGTGTTGCGATCAGGCCAAGGGATGGCTGCTCGCGTAATGCATCACCACATCCAGCGTGCAGGCCTTGATGCCCACAGACCCATCTGGGGTGACGTCTTCAAATTTGGGCGGCATCACTTCGGCATGGTCGATCTGTCCAGCCAAAGTCGGATCCGCCAAGATCAAGGTGCCAAGCGCCTGAAGCAGCTCGTCCATGCGTGCGTCTCGGGCAGATGCTTCGGGATGCGCGACATAGATTTCGATGCTTGCAGCGTGCTCCCAAAGGTAGGTCACAGGCGACAAGGTGACATCGACCTGCGTCATGTCACCATCGCGCAGGAACACCATCGCGTGTTCACTGAGCCGCTCAGGCAAGGATGAATTTCTGCGTATGGCATTGGGCTGCAAGGGAAGTCCGTCCAACAGCGTGAACAAGGCCCCCAGTGCCGCTTCTCGTTGGCTTGCTTTCATCGTCATTTCATTTGTCCGAGCGTTCTTCTGGCCACGACTGCGTGACCAACACCATCAGCCGGTCTTGCCACCGTTGAGCGGCACTGGCGATGTCGAATTTCTTCTTGAGTTGGGCTTGCGGCACCAGCAAAAAAATGGGGACTGTGGTGAGCCCCCGTCCTGATTGCTGAGCAGAGGCAGATGCCGCCGCAAAGCCGCCGCGTTTGCCTGTTTTGGCTCGAAAGTTGTCCGCCACCAGCAGTGACGGTTTTCCAGAGCGATAGACAAAGCGCAGTCGTTGACCACGCATGCGCTCCCAAAGGCCTGGCGTCATTCGTTTGCCGCGAGGCCCATTGCCTGCCGCAGGGAGCGGGATGGCGAGCCAGAACCCGTTCTTAGAACGTATCAACGCGCCTTGGTCATGCGCCGCGACGACAACAGGAGCGCGGCTGTAAACAAGCCCTGCCGATCCGAGACTGGGGCGTCCCTTCGGGTACACCTCCCCCCGCCATGTATTGGCCAGGCGCGAGCCCAGACCAGACCCTTCGATTTGCGAGCGCAACTCACTCTTGAGCCCTTGTGTCGCCTCTCTAACGCCGGTGGTCACCGCCACCCGCGCCGAGGTCAACTCCTGCTCCATCATCTTGGAGAGGTCGCCCTGAAGAGCAGCCAGAAGTCGAACGCTCATGCTCAGCTCGCCGTCGGGGAATAGTCAGACAAGGGATAGGCACTCACAGTCCAGATCAAGCGATCACGATCGACAAGCGCATCGCCTTGAATGACATAGATGACACCCCGCCACGTCAGACGATCGCCCTCTTGAGGTCGGGTGATATCTGCCGCTTGCAAGTCAAACCGATTCGAGGTCACCGCAAGGTGCGACTGGCCAAACTCTTGTACCGAATCCGGTGCCTTACTGATGACCTTGAGCTCGATGGTCTCCCCGGTCACAGTGCTGTACTGCGCCGGGGATCCCAAACTTGCGAACAGCCGTTTGACACCCAGTGCAAACGGATCGCGGGACATCAGCTGGCCAAAAGCTTGACCAAGAGCCCCGGGCGATGGCACATCGGCAACGGATTGCTCTGCGTATGCAGATCCGTGCCGCGACCAAATTCTCGAGGTTCTTGCTTGGCGTACAGGGGCTGCCCCAGCGTATTGACCGTCTCATTGAAGTCAGCCGGTGCAAAGTACGTGGCAAAAGTGTCCAAGGTGCCCTCGGGGAAGGCATGACCTTCTCCAGAAGCGATGAACTTGCGCACATTGCCATCCACATCAGAGGCCTGCCCAAGATACTCCTCGAAGGTTACGCCCGCAAAGGTGAAGCCAGTGCGTTGGTCTGCACGCAGCGCCAGGCTCTCCTGATACCACTGATAGGCCTTGACCACATTGGGGTGGGCGGTCAGCAGATCGAAGAATTCCGGCGAGACCAGTACGCGAACACCGGTCATGTACTCGCCCTTGAGGTTGAGTTCAAGGTATCGCTTGAGATCCAGGCACTTTTTCTTGACATCGGTTTTTTCGTTGTTGAGCGCGAAGTTGAATTCCTTGGGCTCAATACCGAACTCATCGAAGAGGTTGTAGAGGACCGAGCCATCAGCATCCAGAATCACGCCCTTGAGTGCGCCCATGCGCAAATGCTCTAGCGTGATGGCGTGCTTGTTGCGCATCGACTGCAGATGCTCGGTCATCACGTTTGCGATGGTTTCGGTGTCGGTCTCAGAGCCAAAGGCGCGCAGGCCTTGAACCTCTTCTGGCAGCACCACATCGTCGTGCGGAATATGCGGGATGATGAACGAGCGCAGTGTACGGCGACCGCGCTTTCCCACCGTGCCAGGCGCACCTACGGGCAGCGTGGGCAGCAGGTTCAGAACGCCGTTTCGCTCTTCCACCGCAATCTGACGAAAGCGCACAGGGCGAGCAGGCATCAAGTTGAGCTGATCGAGTTTGCCGAATTGGTTGGGCAGGATATTGATGGCAGCAGTAAGCGCCGTCATCGAAAACGCAGGGGACTGGAAAGGGTTGTTCATTGCTTAGACTCCTTGACGAACGAGGATGCCGATCGCTTCGAGTTGAGCGATAGCTGCGGTTTTTTCTTCCGTGGTGATGGCAGCGGGCCAGATCAGCGCGTGATCGGCCACGATGGCTTGACGCGAAACAATCAGGCCGTTGTTTTTTTCTGCGGCACTGGCATCGATGCTTTGCAGCACCACGCCAGCGGCGACTTCTGAACCATCGGTCGCAGAAGGGTCGAGGGCTTTGACTTTTTGCGTCGCACTCACTCGGCCAATCACGGTCCCGAGCTTCAAGTTCTGCCCGGACACCACCGTGACCTGGTCGCGGGAGTAGAGGTTTTCTTCCTCGTACTTGAGCACGTCGCCCAAGGTGAGGTCGTTGGTAATTGCAGTCATCAGGTTCTCCTATTAACGGTGGTTGAGTTGCGCTGCGTCACGCTGGCTTTGAGCGCGCTGCTTCGCTGCTCGAACGACAGGGCTGTCTTCGGGCTTGGTTTGGGCTTGTGTTCCTGCCTCGGGCAAGATGCGACTGGAGATTTCGGGGGATCCAGAGGCCTTGGCCGCCAGAAGCTCCTTGCGCGCCTGGTCAACCGAAACACCGCGCTCAATCAGGCCCGCTGTCATCTCGGACTTCCCAGCCAGAAGACACATCTCAGCAATGGCCAGCACCTGAGCACTGGCTGCCCTGATGTCATGGCCTTGGATGGCGGCACTTGCTTGCACCTGCGCACCGGTTTCGCCCCCTGCGTCTTGCGAGGTATCGTTGCCTTGGGCAGGCTCAGATCCAGCACTCAGCTGATTGGCTAGTTGAGATTGACGTTGATCTTCTTGGGTTGTCTGCCCATCGGCAGCTTGGGTTGCATCGTTTTGCATGCAAACACTCCTTTTCATGGACGATTCGGGCGTAGAGATCCCCATCTCGCGGCCCGAACCTTGAATTCGCGCGATGGATGTCGATTGCGTGTGGAGCTCTTCACTCAGAGCGAGCAGTGCGTCGTCAAGCGTCCCGACCACATCGGCTAGACCGGCATCAATCGCGTCTTGCGCGAAATACAGCCCTGCTTCGGTGTCTTGAACGTCTTGTTCAGAAAGGTTTCGATTGGCTGCGACCGTCGACACGAACAGGCCATACAGACGGTCCACTTCGGCCTTCAAGGCCTGAGCCGCATCGGTGGACAACGGCGCATGGGGAGACATATCGTTCTTGCGGTCCCCGGCGTACACCGCTGTGTAGCGAAGCCCGCTCATGGCGTCCCGCTGCGACTGATCCACGTGCAACGCGATAACTCCAACAGAACCCACACCGCCGGTCCGGGTGACGTAGACCCGGCTGGCCGCACTGGCTATGGCATATGCCGCCGAGAACGCATCGTCGTTGGCAACAGCCCAGATGGGCTTGATTTGCCGAGCCGCCATGATCTGATCCGCCAGATCAAAAGCCCCACCGGCTTCACCGCCGGGTGAATCGATGTCCAGCAAAATCGCGTTGATAGCAGGGTCACGCACGGCCTGCGCAAGCTGCGCACTGATGGCCGTGTAGCTGGTCAGGCCCGAGGCCGCATCGACTGCTGCCGCTCGACGTACCAATGTTCCGGACACACTGATGACAGCGATGTTTGATGTCAGTGCTGTGGAATTAACAGGCGGGGCTTGCGCAGCCAAGTGCTTGATGAGTGCTTGCGAATCGTCTGACATGGCCAATCCCAAACGGGGGCCAAGCACCGAGAGAATCACATCCAACTTTCTGGGGTGAATCAGCAGGGGCGTGCCAAAGATTCGCGATGCCAAATGTGGCATCGACGAGATGTGGTTCATAAGTCCTCTGGTTTCAGGTTTGCTGATCCACCAAGGGCGCGCTTGGTGAGTCAGGAGGGAGAGAGGGTGCTGCCGAGTTGGTCGCACCATTGCGAGCTACTTGCCTGGGGTCCGTATCCAATACGAGCCCCAACGCATCGGCTCTCGCGTTGTCCGCTGCGATCTCTTTGTCGATCGTTTCGGCGTCGTAGCCAAATGAAGAGATCGCTTCGGAGCGGCTCATCAATCCGGATCGAATGGCCAACTGCAGGGCTTTGAATTCCTTTTCAGGATCCACCCACTGCCAGCCTTGGGGAATCCACTTCGCCGCTTGCCACGCTCGGGCGGCTTGACGGCTTTTGGCATATCCCGGCGCAGCCAGGGCACCACTGAGCACTGCCGCATCCATCCATGCACGCCAAATCGGGCGACACATCTGATGCACGATCACGCCATGCTGGATGGCTTCACATCGGCGACGGAATTCCAGGAGCCCTGCACGAATCGACGAGTAGTTCACGCCCGACAGATCGCCGGTCAACTGCTCATAGGTGATGCCCATGGCTACAGCGACTGCACGGAACTGCACCCGCAGGAACTCCGCGTAGGAACCACCAACATCCGCTGGATCAGAAAACTTCACGTCCTCACCCGGCTCCAGGACTTGCAATGTTCCCGGCTCCAAACCCGCCATCGCTACGCCCAGCTCATCCGCTTCGCCCTCTCCCAGCAGTTGGTCTTCTGGCGACTGGCGCGTGATGAAGCCAGCGAACATGGCCGCAGTCTTTTTCCGAACCAGCTCAGCGTCATCGTATTGATCGAGTTCGTTGAGCTTGACCAATGCCCGCGACAGCCAGGGCTCGCCACGAATCTGACCTGGCCGCAGTGGTCGAAACAGGTGAACGATCTCCTCAGCAGGAACAGGTACCAGGTCGTTGCCATTGACCGTCAAACTCGGGTCACCCGGATGCTCGCGGTAAAGGTGATAGGCCACCCGACGTCCAAGGGCATCAAACTCGATGCCGCTACGAATTGGGTTACCTGATGCACTGAGAGTGTTCAGGCTTAAAGGCAGGTGCTCGGGCTCCAGAATTTGCAACTGGATCGGCACGCTCAGGCCATCCTCTTGTCGCCGATTGCGGATACGAATCAGGCATTCGCCGCCCTCGACCATGGCACGGCAGGCTAGTGACTGCAGGCCGTAAAAATCGGTGAGGTTGTTGCTGTCTGCCTCCTCCACCCACTGCCACCACAACGCGTGAATTCGCTCCCGAAACTTGGGGTCATCCACCAATGATTGAGGCTTGATTCCAGTGCCAATTGCGTTCGAGACAAAGCTGTCGACCGCGTTAGCCGCCCAAGCGTTTCGGCGCACCAGGTCCCGAGACTTGACCCGCAGTTGATTGCCCGTGGCCAGCATCGCCGAGACCGCCCCCGGGTCACCAGGATTCCAGACACGAGATCTTCGGCCTGAGCCTGCGACCTCGTGAACGGAATTCCAGCCCACATAGGATGTGAGTTTTTTCCAAAAGGCCATCTCAGAACCCCTTGGATGTAGTGATCCTGATCTGACGAGTCTTGGTTTTTCCGCTGTCTGAGGCGAGCGCCGCCTCCACTTCGGCCAAGGCCAGCTTGAGATCGGAGACCGTGCGGTACTCGATGGTCTTGCCGTCGTAGGTCACCCGATGCTCACCACTGGCAATGGCCTCTCGCAGTGCTTGGGCATGTTCAAGGGTATAGGTCGTCATCAGTTCATCCACCGGCTGCGAATCAAGCGCCTGCCGCGTTGTGGTCCTTTAGAAACAACGAAGCCACCGCTGAGGGTGGCTTCTTGCTTGGTTGATTGGGCGTCTTCAGGTGGTCCTGCCACGCCTAATGGTTTTTCCAATTCGCGCCAGTGACGCTCCTCATACCGGTCAAGACCAGCCAGGCTGGCAGCCGCCCGCGCATAGACGTAGCAATCAAGCGCTTCGTTGCGCTCCCGAATCTTTTGCCACTCGCGCACCGGATAGCCATTGCGATCCCGACGCGTGACCAACTGCTCAGAGCACAACTGCTGCACGAATTCGGCATCGACCTTGGGCAAATGGATGTATCCAGCTGGATAGAGGATTTCGCCGTCCTCGGTCACTTCCATGGTCTTGCGCAGGTGGTTATAGAACTCCAGCTTGGCAATGCCACCCACCACCGAATAGACCCGAACACCCCGGCGCAGCTTCTTGCCGCCCACGGTCAGGTCCACAGCGGTCGGCAATCCGACCAACGCAGCACCACGAGCCACGCCTTTCATTGGCAGCAGCCGGGAGTCACGTAACTTGCGCACGAAGGCATAGGCCTCTTGTGTGGCATATCCTGTGTCCAGGCCGATGCGACTCAGGCGCAACTGCACCCCCGACGCATGTGTCCAGGACTCATCGATCATTTCACGCAGTCTTTGCCAGACCGTATCGCGGGAGGTGTCGCCAGCGAGCACACGATGCTCCACCAGCCAGGCCTCTTTGCCCCGACCGAATGCCCAGACCGAGACCTCAATGCGGTCCTTCTGAACGTCCACCCCAGCGCAAAGCAAAGCCGCCCCAATTGGCACAGTGCCGATTCGATAGTCTTCACGACGCTCGAGCAAGCGCTCCCACTCGGGGGTTTCACCTTGCTCGACCCAGGTCTCGCCCAGCTCTGTGTTTTTAAATGCTTTCAAGGCAGTTGCAGATCCTTGTGCTGCTTCCCATGCTGCAGCGATGTCGGCCCAACTGCGCCAACCAACTGGGCTGTACAGACTGGAGAGGTGAAACCCTACCGTCTTTCCCACGTAATCAGGAATCGACGACTGCCATCGACCCCGCTCCAGCATTTCGGTCTTTTGGTATTCGTAGATGGGCTGCTCACACGACTCACACCTGTAGTGCGCTGTCTCGGGCAGACCTTTTTCCCAGATCAGTTGTTCGAAGATCAGGACTTGCTCGTGCTCGCAATGCGGGCAAGGGACCATGAACTGTCGCTGGTCCGTTTGCTCGTACTCGCGTTCGATGCGTGACGATCCAGAAATTGTTGGCGTCGAGACAATGAATATTTTTCTGCGTGCAAAGGTTCGGGTTCGAGCCTCAGCCAGTGCAATCGCATCGCCTTCTCCCTCAACGTCCCCTGGGTAGCCATCGACCTCATCCAAAAACAAATAGCGCACCGGCATGGAGCGCAGGCCAACGGCGCTGTTTGCGCCCGTCATCACCAGCACGCCACCACGGAACTCTTTGCCCAGGATGGTGTTGCCTGAGTCACGTGCCCGTGCTGGTGCGATCAAACTCGACAGCGTCGGACTTTCTTCAATAAGGGGATCAATCCGCTGCTTAGAGTTGCGCTTGGCCATCTCGACCGTCGGCGCAACAGCCATCATGGGGCCAGGGGCCAGATGGATCACATAACCAATCCAGTTGTTGCCGCACTCAGTGCCACCGACCTGTGCACCCTTCATGAACACCACACGCTCGATGGGAGACGTCGGGGAGAGGCAGTCCATGATCTCCTTGAGATACGGCGTGCGATTGGTTCGCCACTTGCCAGGCTCCGAGGCCGACTTCCCCGAGAGCACTCGGTACTGGTCGGCCCATTCAGACACAGTCAGCAGTGGGTCGGGGGTGAGCCCCTCGCGCCACGCCTCAGCAATGGCATCAAATCCGTCATAGTGTTCCAACACATCCCTGCATTCCGTAAAACCTCAAGCCCACAGTAGGGCTCAGTCCAACCGAACAGCCAAATCGCCTAGTTCGATCAAGTGATTGCGCACGGCTTTTTCCAGCAGCACATGCAAGGTATGCCCATCGGCATTGAGGTCAGCCGCCATCTGGGCAGCCACACGCGCTGGCCAGTTCAACCAAGCATCGCGCTCGGCCCGCGCCATCTTGAAAACGTGTGCGACGGCTTGGTCACGGTTGACAAGCTCCCCTTTTAGGCGGGCCAGTCGCACTCGGTTGGTCTGCGCCTTGAGCACCTCATTGGCGGTCTTCGCCTGCAGCAACGTGGTGCCACCGCCTTTGGGTTCAAACGAGCCCGCAGATTCACCCAGCGTTTCCCGTATCCCCGCAATCGCCTCATTGGAGACGGGCTTGTGTTTACCTCGTTGCTGCGCGGCATCTGTGTTTTTGCTCCATTGAGCGTCGGCTAGCGCCGCATTTATCGTGCCGTCTGCGTTGGGGGTGATCCGCCCGGCCTCAATGGCCTTGCGCACCGCCGTATCGGACACCCCTCGGTGGCGCGCATAGGCCCGAATTGAGAGTCGATCGGTCATACCCAAGTGAAAGAGTCTGGCTAAGAAATTGACTTGATGTTGTTCGGAAATGAAGCGTTCATACGGTCATCAATCAACGTTTTTTGGAGCGCCGCATGAACCACAAGAAAACCACCAACGCCATCAACGCGCCTTCTTGCCTTTTGGAGCAGATCGCACGCGAGCACCTTTTTGTCCAGACGCTGCAGACGCAGCATTCGGACCGACTGGACTTTCACGACGTGTCGGTTTGGGGAATTGAGGCTGCTCTGCAAGCGGCTTATCAGGCTGGCCTGAAGGCGCAGACGAAGAAGCCACAGGGGAAGAAAAAAGATTCAGAAATCGCTTGATAAGCGAGCGGAATGAAGCGTTCATCACATCACCATTTTTAAAGGAAAAACCATGAAACTCTCCGTGACCCAAACCAATCTGCTCACCGCAGCGGCCCAGCATCCAGAGCACTTGCTGACCGACTTCCCGGCCAATCTAAAAGGGGGTGCGCGGCTTAAGGTTTTGACATCCCTGTCCAACGCCAATCTCATTGCCGCCCACAGCCAAGCCGAGGACGGCACCACGCAATTTGCAATCACCGACGCAGGGCGCAGCGCCCTTGGCATTGCGATCGAAGCCACGGCAACACCCTCCAAACGAGAGGGCACCAAGCAGGCCACGCTGATCGAATTGCTCCAGCGTCCGGAGGGAGCGACGCTCGAGCAGATGGTCCAGGCCACCGGGTGGCAACAGCACACGGTCAGGGGCTGCATGGCCGGAGCCCTGAAAAAGAAGCTCGGTTTGAGCATCGTTTCCGAGAAAGCCGATGGCCAACAACGTACCTACCGCATCGCCTGAGGCTCACATGAAGAACATCACCCTTACCGTCGAATGCAAACCCCTGACCGTGAAATTTGACGGTCAAGAGATCGAGGTCCAAGAGCTGAGCATCCGCCTGCCATTCGGACGCAAACCCAGCGACATCACCGACATCGCAGGCTGCGGCGACTACATCGTCTACGTCACAGAGACACGAGAGATGGAACCCGAAGAGTTCGACGGGTTCGCCATGAACCTCTACAAGTCCCGCGACTGGCTCAAGGGCAAGGGCGGCTACCTAGGAGAAGGACGCTTGTGCGTCCAAGTGCACGCGCCCGGTCGCCCCTACCTGTTCATCGATCCATCTGGCGGGGATTACCCGCGCTACGTGGCTCGATTGGGGTGATCTATGCAAACGTCACAAGTACACGACCTGGTCAAAATCCCTGCCTCCGAAAACGAGTCGTGGGGCTTTTGGGGAACGATGGGCGGCTACGCCAGCATTGCTTGGCCCATTGCCATGACCCATATTGCCAAGACCACCAGCCAGCCGCTTGAGTCGGTCCGTGCATTCCTGGACAGCAGTCATGGTCGTCACTTTGCAGATACGGTTCAAGACGCTCTTTTGCGTAGCCCTGACATGCACCAGGCCGTCGCACAGGCCAGCCAAAAATGGATGAGCTGGACGATAGGGAGCACGATCCAACGCAACTACGGAATCCCCAAGGGGCTGCCATACCTGACCGGGTTTGTGATTCAGAGCGCAGTGGATCAAGACTGCGGCTGATCCAGCGCCTCATGCTCACGGGCCTGCAGCTCTTGTTCCGGCTCTGAGTCACCGGCCTCTCGAACGGCTTTCTTGCCGGTGTATTCCTCCCAGCGTTTGACGATCACGTCTACGAACTTGGGATCGAGTTCAATCAAACGAGCTTGACGCCCTGTCTTTTCGCATGCGATCAAAGTGGTTCCCGATCCACCAAACAGGTCCAACACCACATCCCGACTTTTCGAAGAATTGCGAATCGCTCGTTCCACCAGCTCAACCGGCTTCATGGTCGGATGCAAATCGTTGACGCGAGGCTTGTTGTAAAACCAGACGTCTGCCTGATCGCGATCGCCACACCAAAAGTGATCGGTTCCCTGCTTCCAGCCATACAAGATCGGTTCGTACTGGCGCTGGTAGTCAGCCCGACCCAACGTGAAAGTGTTCTTTGCCCAGATCACGAAAGTCGACCACTTGCCACCGGCATCCAACCAGGCCTTTTGCAAGGTATGCAGCTCAGATGAACTCATGCAAACGTAGCAAGCGCCCTTAGTAACAACCAGGAGGTTCACGCACGCGTCGTACAGGAACTGGTAAAACCCGTCGCCCAACGCATCGTTGAGGATGCGGCGGTCTTTGCCGCGCATCTTGTCCTTGGCGTTGTTGCCATAGTCCACGTTGTAGGGTGGATCAGTAAACGCCATGTCGGCCAGCTGGCCATCCATCAAACGCTCGACATCATTCAGGACGGTCGAGTCACCACAAAGCAAGCGATGGTTGCCAAGGATCCACAGGTCGCCCGGCTTTGAGACAGGTTCCACTGGGGTTTCCGGGACTGCGTCTTCGTCGGTCAGACCATCGCTTTGTTCATCGCCATTGAGAAGCTTGTCGATTTCCTCATCACTGAATCCCATCAGATCCAAGTCGTACTCGGCAGCCTGCAACTCAGCCAACTCCAGCTTCAGGAGTTCTTCGTCCCAGCCTGCGTTCTCGGCAATTCTGTTGTCGGCCAGGATGTAGGCTTTCTTCTGGGTGGGCGTCAGGTGTGCCAGTTCGATGACGGGCACTTCTGTGAGCCCCAACTTGCGGGCAGCCATCAATCGGCCATGCCCAGCAATCACTCCGCGCGCACCATCCGACAGGATGGGGTTGGTGAAACCAAACTCGGCAATGGATGCTGCGATCTGAGCCACCTGGCCATCGCTGTGTGTGCGGGCGTTGCGCGCATAAGGGATGAGCGCATCCACCGCGATCATTCTGATCTCGGGAGTCATAAATTCCTTGGGGGGATTGGGGGAGGTGCAAACCCGGTGCGAACTGCAAACCCGGTTTTTCAATCTGTCGCTATCGAAATCTCGGACCTTTGCCCCCCGCATAGGAACTTGGCGAGGAAGGACCCAGAAATTTGTGTGGAGGGAGTGGCCTGCACTCCTTTCCACACCATAGCTGAAAATGTACGCTCAATTGGGCAGAAATGCTGCACTGGGTAAATTCGCTCATTGCCTCAGATGCACCCACATTGCCAACCGATTCATTCAAATCACGCCAATTTACGCGCATGAGTTGATCGCATCGTTGAGCTTGTCGGTGACCAGTTGCATGGCCTTCTTCCAACGCCTGGCTGCCGTGTTTCGATCGCAGGCAAAGCGACGACCGATCTGATGCCACTCGTATCGCTTGGCCCGCATCCAGACCAGGTGTCGTTGCTCCTCCTCCAACCACTGAACCCAACGCATCGTCTCGAGCATGCGTTCGACCGCCTCAGGGCCGGGTGGCATGGGGCGATAGACACGCTCAGGGTCCGGGTAGCGATTGGGCACTTGCATGGCAAGGCTCATCCAAGGGCTTGCATATCCCTGGACACGCACGGGAGGAAGTCGGTAGGACGTGTAAGCGGCATCACTAAAACGTGCTGCCACATCATCAACAGTCCAGATGGTGATCGTCTTAGTCATGCTTGCCTCCTGCTCCATAGAGACGCTCGCCAATGCGCTTGATGAACTCACGCTCGAGGAAGTCAAGTCGCTCATCTTGATCGGAGATGACCAGGATGTGTTGCTCACGCCAGCCTGAACGCTTGACGGCATCCAGGTCAGTCACGACAGGCTGCACCTTTCCAAGAGCGCAGCGATAGGGTTGTGCTGGGACTTTCATCTCACACCTCCTGTGGCATCTGGCGATCGTGGGTCAGGTAGACCAGTGCAATCGCATCCGCTTCGTTGTCGTCTGCAGGATTGTGGCCACGTGCTTGTGCGCTCGCAATCATGTTCTCCTTGCCAGCGTTTCCCTTGCCGGTTGCGTGCTTCTTGATCGTTCCGACTGGCACGCCTTCGTAGGGGATTTGATGGTGCTCACACCATGCGGTCAGTTGACCCATGAAGCCACCGTAGGCATGTGCAGCATCTACCCCCGCATGTCTACGCACTTCCTCAAACACGACCAGGTCAATGCCTGAGGTGCATTGCTTGACGTCTGTGAGCCAGCGTTTGAATTTCAGGAATCGCATGCCACCTCCCTCAAAGCGTTGAGGCTTGAAGGATTGGCTGCCGCTTGTGATCTGACCGTCTGTCTGCAGTAATGCCCAGCCAGTTGTTGTGCCCAGGTCCAGGGCAAGAATCGTCATGTTCATTTCGTCTCCAGTTTTTTGCTGGGTGACGGGTTTGACACGTTTCACGGTTAACTCTCTATCGTGTGCGTACGCGCACGCGTGAGGGGTTAATCAGTAAGACTGTCAAATCCGTCACCATGGGTTTGTTCAATCGTCTCGGTACGGGTAGCCGCCACCGATATGAGGCTTAGGTCGTAGACTGATGCCCGCGATTGCGCGCGCACCGCCATGCAGTCGGCACTTCTCGAACTTGCGGGTCGACATCAACTCGGAGAACCGTTTGATCGAGCCCACGTACTCGCCAGCACGCTCAGCCCATTCACGCCAATCGGTAAACAGATCTGAGACGCCTTCGCGATGGGTCTTGCTCAAGATGCAGCGCTCTTCAATCCATTGACCCAAAGCGTCTTCCGCTTCGAAATACTCTTCGGTTGCAGAGACCACGCACTCGGGTGGACGCAGGCCATCGCGTTGCCAGGCCAGGCACCCTTCGACCGCCCAGGCCAAAATACCGTCACGCTCCGCGTACAGTTTCTCGGTCAGCTTGCCGTCTCGCCTCTCAGGAGGAATCGTCACCGTGAACGGGATCAAGTGCAGACGCCGCTTCATGGCCTCGTCCACGTTTCGGATTGAGGGCTTGTGGTTGCCCGCAATGAGCAGCTTGAACTGCGGGATGTACTCAAAGAAGTCTTGACGCATAAAGCGCGCCGACACCTTGTCACCACCCGTGATGGCCTTGACCTTGGACTCGTTCCAACGCCTGCCTTGCTCGGTTTCCACTGATGCCACGAAACGTGCGCCGCGCAGACCAGCCAGGTCGGTTGGGTGGCGGTCACCTCGAGCATCCATGAACGTGTCCATGGGTGCGCTCGTGGCGTAGTCGCCCAAGATGCTGGCCAAGGTGTTCACGAACACCGACTTGCCGTTCGCACCGGTTCCGTACAAGAAGAACAATGCGTGGGCGCTGGTTGCCCCGGTCAGGCAGTAACCCGCCATGCGCTGCAAGTACTCCTGCAAGAGAAGGTCGCCGCCGGTCACATCGTTCAAGAAGGCCTTCCACTGCGGGCAGTCACCCCTTGGAGTGGCCGTGGCAATCTTGGTCATGCGGTCAGCTCGGTCGTGAGGACGCGTCACGCCCACCTTGAGATTGACCACACCGCCAGGGGTGTTGAGCAAGAACAGGTCCGCGTCCCATTCCTCGGTGGTAGAGGCATGGCGGCGATCTGACCTGGCCATGCGATCGACACCGCCCACGGTGCTGCTGGCCAGCAACTTGGCGGCCAGGCGATGCGAGTCCACCTTGAGCGCAGCCTCGCGGCAGATGGCGCGAATGAGGTGATGTGACATCAAGGTCTCATCGGGCTGCCAGCGGCAACCGGTCCATACCAGCCATTTGCCCCAGGCCGCGCAGTAGCGCCACTCATCCGCGTATCGAGAAGTGAACGCCAGCGTCAGCGCATCGTCGGTCGCCCACACCGTCGCATCCTGCGTTGTCATAGCCTTGGTGGACTTCACACACATGCGAGGCCCAGACGCAATGAACGTGTCAGCGTCAAAGCCCTCGATCAACGCATCGGCTGCATCCCAGCCATCGGCCTTATCATCTGGCGGCAAGAGCACATCGCATGAGAGAGCGCCAGCGTCCAATACCGCCTGCGCCGCTGCCATCGCGTACTCCCAGCCCGGCTTATCCCGATCAGGCCAGACCAGGACGACCTTGCCCGCCAAAGGTGACCAGTCGGTTTTGTCCACCGGTGCGTTGGCTCCGTGCATCGCCGTCGTGGCCGTGATCCCTGCACCGATCAATGCCTGCGCACATTTCTCACCTTCAACCAAGATCACCCGTTCGGCAGCAATCATCCCCGGCTGGTTGTAAAGCGGACGAGGATCAGGCGGGGCCATCTTGCGTCGCTTGGCATCCCAGGGACGGAACTCCTTCTTGCCCCCGGGTGGGTCATAGCGGTAGACGACAGCGATCAGGTGGCCAGTGGGATCAAAGTAGTCCCACTTGGCCGTAGCTGGTCCCAGCTCATCTACCGGAGCTTCCTTCTTTGCCTTGCGGGTTGGGGTGGGTGCAGCCTGGCCGACCATTTCAGCGGCATAGCCCAGCACCCGTGGAAAGTCGGACTGAACGTCTGCGCCGAGGTAGGTCGCGATCAGATCGAAGATGTCGCCGCCGTCACCAGTGGCTCGATCTGTCCAGAGACCCGCCTTCTCGCCTTCAAGGACTACCTCAAGGCTGTCACCAGGACTTCCCAAGACATCCCCGATCAGGAACTTGCCGCGTCGCTTCTTGCCAGCGGGGAACAATCCCGTCAGCACCGATTCGAGTCGATCGATCAGTGATGCACGCAACTGCTCCCTGGTGGCGTCCGTGTCTTTGTGCGCAGGCGAGTCGTTGTCATTGAAATCAAGCATCCGACTTCTCTCCCCCCACCTGCATCCAGTCCATCAGTTCACTCACCTTGAAGCGAACCATCTTCCCGACGCGGTAATGCGGCAGACCCAGACGCTCACGTTCTTTGGGGTGCGTGAAAAGGTACAAAGGCATCTTCAAGCAGTAGGCCGCCTCATGTGCATCGACCAGCTTTTCGCTGAGAATTTGATTAACGTCCGTCATTGATTTGTCTCCAGCACCGGTCCTGCCATGAGCACATCCGGCATTCAAAATGAGTGGGATCTTGATAAGCACGAGCGAGCAATTCGCCCGCGTCGGTCGCAGAGATCACCTTGAGCGCACGGTCAGACATGCGCTGCGCCAATGCCGCATCAAAGGGCACCAACTCGGTATAGATCTCCATGCTGTCGGCATTGACTGCCGTGAAAACCGCAGGGTTCTCATGCAGCTCCAGATAGGCCTGGTACAGCACCACCTGTGCGTGATAGATCGGCTTTGAGATCGCCAGCTTGTTTTTCTCGAGGTCACGCCAGGACTTGGAGCCAAGACATTTGTTCTCCCACAAGGCGGGATACTTAAAGCCATCAGGACCATCAACAATCACACCGTCAATGTGGCCAGCCAGGCGGCCATCGAGTGCCGCAAATCCGAATTGCTCACCATTGGGTTTGGTCGTGCGCAGATCAAAGCCTGCTTGCCGCATCCACTGGATCATGCTTTCCTCTGAGAGATGGCCACGCTCAAAGATGCGAAGCAATCGACCAGGATGCTCACGACCCGGATCTACTGGAGCCTTCGCAAACTCGTACTGCAAGGCTCGCTCGCAAGAGACGCCTAAGGATGGTCTGCAAAAGTCAGCCCAGTGACGGCCTGATCTGAGACAGTCGAGCCATGAAGCAAATGAGCCTTGCCCACAGCGGATTCGAGCTGGTCACCAAGCGCACGCGCAAGCGTGAGTTTCTGGACGAGATGAATCTGGTGATTCCATGGACTGAACTGCTGGCCTTGATCGCGCCGCATGCGCCTGCGGGCAAGACAGGCAGGCCGCCGTTTCCCACCGAGGTGATGCTGCGCATTCACCTGCTGCAACAGTTCTTTGGCCACTCTGACCCGGCCATGGAGGAGGCGCTGCACGACATTCCGCTGTACCAAGAGTTTGCTCGCCTGGATGCTGGCATCAGTCGCCTGCCCGACGAGAGCACGATCCTGCGCTTTCGCCACCTGCTCGAAGAACACGGGCTGGGCCAGCAAATTTTGGCCACTGTGAATGCCAAGCTCATTGAGCGTGGCCTGATGCTCAAGACCGGCACCGTGGTGGATGCCACGCTGATTGCTGCGCCCAGCTCGACCAAGAACGACAAGGGTGAGCGCGACCCCGAGATGCACCAGACCAAGAAAGGCAATCAGTGGCACTTTGGCATGAAAGCCCATATCGGCGTCGATGCCGATTCGGGCCTGGTACACACCGTGACGACCACAGCAGCCAACGCCCATGACATCACGCAGGCGCATGCACTGCTGCATGGCGAGGAAGAAATGGTCTTTGCCGACTCGGGCTATCGAGGCGTTCACAAGCGTGAAGAAATTCAGGAGCAGCACCCTGACGTGGACTGGCACATTGCCATGATGCCGGGCCAGCGCAAAGCGATGGACAAGAGACGCCCGGTCAATGCGCTGCGCGAACAGCTGGAGAAACTCAAGGCCAGCATCAGAGCCAAGGTCGAGCATCCGTTTCGCGTGATCAAGTGCCAGTTCGGTCATAGCAAGGTACGTTACCGGGGTCTGGCCAAGAACACCAGCCAACTGCTGGTGATGTTTGCGCTGTCGAACCTGTGGATGGTGCGCAAACGGATTTTGCAAGGGCTGCAGGCATGAGTGCGCCTGCAGCATGGGCAAGGGCCCGAAAACGGGCGCCAACACGCCAAAATAACGAGAAATCGGCGGCAAATTCAGCGCTGGTTTCATCATGTGAATATTCACGCATCAACTCGCTCTGTGGCGAGGGTTATGCAGACCTTCC